>Ga0209756_1001679_pt1 | contig 20114 bp, 5 predicted proteins | sample ETNvirenome_6_85_FD_184071 | JGI IMG/M metagenome (GOLD analysis project Ga0209756, IMG submission 184071) | Marine viral communities from the Pacific Ocean - ETNP_6_85 (SPAdes) (version 3) | ecosystem: Environmental > Aquatic > Marine > Oceanic | place: Pacific Ocean | collected 2013-06-19
TGATCAAAGGGCCTCCTTCACCGCACAGGTTTCTCCCCGACCCGTGTAAACTTAGTACAGCGGTCAATGCCGCCCAGGCGATTAAAATTATTGCGCTACACACAGAGTTCGCAGGTCCTGCTGAAGGTCAAATACCCAACCCAGGCGATGAAGTCATTGTCCAGCTACAGCCTGGAGATTATTCTTATAATGTTGCCCGCGCAACTTTTACTAAATTGACTGTCAAAAATGCCAATAGAAGCCTAAACGCAGTCTCCGCGTGTTCTGCTGGGGAACTAGGAGACCTTTTTGAAGATGGCGCCGGCTCCTTGCTCGGTCCCAACGATTTTAGTCCTCGCCAATATCGCTATCTTGGCAACGCGGCTGGTCTTAACAACACGATCGTTGAAAACGGCAGGCTTCACCTTCACCCGGATTTACTTGGAACACTAAATACAGATTATAGCGCTCATGCCGCTACGATGCTAAAGGACACACTCCCGGCATGGGATGCTCTAGCAGAAGCCTATCATAAACAATTTAAAGGGGAGAAATTCCCCGCCCAACCCGGCGGCGGCTACCGTACTTTTGAAAAACAACTCGACGCTCGACAAAGGCACGGAGAAAAAGCAGCCAAACCCGGAAGATCAAACCACGGACTCGGCGTAGCATTGGATATCTCCAGTAATATAGTGCAATTTGGCAATGACAGGTATCAATGGCTTTTTGAGAATTCCAAAACATATCAAATAATTCACCCGTGCTGGGCTCGACAGAAGCGGGATACAAGTACAAATGCCGCTTCACGCTGCAACGGTTGCCCGACAGACCCGCGCGATAAATGCGGTACAAATGTAGAAGTATGGCACTGGGAAATTACCGACTCACAGATCAAGGCCCTGCTCGCACGTATTTATTAATGACAAATCATAAGTGATAATAAAATGGCAACTATTAAAATATTTGATATTGATCAACTAACAGAAGATCAAAAACAACAGTATGGTGCCTTTAAGGCTTCGAGCATCGTTAGTGATGCGATGGGGATTTTTAACACCCGCGTATATGAACCTACATACAACTATCTTCGAGCACAAAATGAGCAGTTGTTAGGAGACGCAACAGTTGACGCAAACATCGTCATTGGTACCGATCGCCCTTCCCAGATCTCAGGACCCGGTTATGGAGCTTACGGCGCCCAAAAGGCAAACACGATTGATATCGTCGTGGGAAGAATGGCCGCCGCCCGTTCAGGCAAAGGCCCAGACAACGGAACGTTTGTCAATCCTTCATTTGCCGCCGACGCTGCCCGCATTTATATTAGCCAGATGACCGACATAGATACCAACTTTGGCATTGCGAATGGCCGCACTGGAAATATAACAGGGCGTTCTGCGATTGGCATGAAGGCTGACGCAGTTAGAATCGTTGGGCGTGAAGGTGTCAAGATAATCACCGGCGCTTCATTCGAGTTTGAAAATGCAGGTAACGGCAATGGTGAGACAAACTCCAAAGGCGGCGATCTCATGCCGGCACCGTTCATCGAGCTTATTGCAGGCAACATTACATCGGAAAACGAATCAAACAATGGGCAGAAATATATCCAAGGAGTCGGCAGGGGCGAGAACATTGTTGACTGCTTGGAGGATCTCACCGACTTGATGAATGACTTTTTGGGAGCTATGATTAACTTCTGCTATCTTCAGATCGTATTCAATACTGCTGTGCAGGTTAACGTCTTTCCCTTCCACAGTTTCCACTCTGCCACTGGTACAACTATTAATCAGCAACTATTGACGTCAGTGTTTAACGCCCTACATCACATAAGGACTCAATTAAACTCAACTTTCCCGACAGACTATTTAAAGGTTAGCGGCAACAAGTACATTGCCAGCAAGACCGTTTTTGCTACATAGGAATTTCTCATGGCTGAAGAAGATTCAAAATTTCTAAAATTTCAAGATAAAGACGGCAACTTACTTATTGATAGTTGTCCTGACGTTGAATTCGTCCCAGCACCCCTTGATTGCCCCGATTGTAAGCCAGATCCTAAATATATCGCCCCCAATTGGAAGTCACAAACAATCGATGAACCGTGGCTCAATCAAAAAGAATGCAGGTATTATATTACAGTCACGACTCCTGAGACGTCGTTGTTGCCGGAAGGCGCGACTGTGGTATCAGATACAGAGGCGGAAGAACATCTAAAGACCATTTACACTAAATATGTGACAGACGCTGCTCTGGGATTGCTCGTAGCGTACAACAAGAAGACAGACGATAGCACAATAGATCTGATCATTCCAGCAATGAAGGCTGAAAAATCCTCCTTGGATTCTCGCAAGTTCTCCCGCCTAAAGTTGCTATACTCTATTGCCTATGAGGACTTCGCAGGACTAGAAGAGCAAGAAGGGGACGCTGACGGCGAAGACGATTCTAATGCAAACGGCGTTACAGTAGTTTACGATGCAAACGAGATCTACCATAAGTTAAGAACATTTCAAAAGACAATGAAGCTATACGCTGGCTTCTATTATGGCCGCCGCCTAATCGACAAAGGCTCATTGACCTTCCAGCACCCCGATGGTGTCGAAACCCTCTATACTAATGAACAACTCGATAGATATGGAACCGGGGTATTTGGCGAAGACTATATGATGTCAGCCCTTACGTCGCTCGATGACTTTTTGAACAATAGAGGGTTCAATATTTTTACCGGTTTTGAAATAGCCGACTGGTTTAGCAACAAGAACATAGTAGGACGCGTAGAGCTATTCTATAACAATGAGTATTTTCTTGAGAAGCTAAAAGTAACTGCGGGCTGCGGAGAGGCTGAGTGGACAGGAAGGAAGCTTCAAGCATTGACCCGAAAAGAGATCTATAAAGATCCAACTGCGATGGCTTACTTTGCTCAACTGAACGAGATGGACAGAGCGATCAAGTCCCGCGAAACACCTGCTTGGATAGAGTTCCTTACTACCTATACATATCCGCCTGTAAAAGAAACATTTGACTGGCCTTACGCCGATGCCGGCCCATCAGAGGGCGGTTGTATTGCTGGCGCTCTAGAACGAGAAGCCAAACAACTAGGCGTCGATATTTTAAATGATACCATGAGCATCGGAAAAGCCGCGGCCTATGCATATGTAAAGAACGTTTGTATGTCTTCATCGGCCGAAGATCGTATTGGTGCCCCCGTGGAGCAGATGAGGGAGCTTGGTCTTTTGTACACCCCGACAGAGAGTGCGTCGGGAGAGATGGCGAAAAAGAACATACTGGCGTATTCTACAGAGCAAGCCTTTAAGGAACTGGAGAGTAGCTCCCAGCCATTTATTAACATCTGTGCTAAGATGGGAACAGTGGTGCCGGGAACCGACAAGAAGATGTTGGATGATATGTGGTCAGGCGCTTTTGATCAGGCTAAATTGGCTGGTCTCAAGAGCTTCTTGCTAGAAGGCGTTACTTGTCTTATGGGAAGTGTGACATTCGAGGAATTCCTTGCGACGTCATTGCAGTCTGCGCTTGAGTCAATGACACTAGAAAATTTTGGAGAGCTATTCGGTGGCTTGCCGCCGGAAAGACAGCAAGCTATACAAGACAAGCTTAATGCTCGATGGGAAAGCGGAGAACTGCTCGAAGAAAATAGCAATAGTCAATACTTGTCTGACGTAATTCAAGACATGCCTAATGGCGTCCCATCGCCATGGCTGGATCCGAGCATGGTTGCGCTTCAAAATGCCCACGTCACCGAAGATCCGGCTACAAATGCGCCTATTGTTCCGACAACAATCTCTGGAAATGCATTAGAACCAAACCGCAGAACCTTGGCAGTGAGACTTGATACTGCTTCGCAGACCTATTCTTCGGTCCCCGGTATTATGGAGCTATGGGCTAGCCAAATGATACAGGAATATCAGGATGATCTGCTCGAACTACTCGAACCAATTGGAAAGTTTCCAGGCGCCCAGGTTATTACACATACGCTATTAGAGTTAGACTGCCCGTTGCCGCCCCTGATGACACCGACGTTTATGGAAAAGATGTCCAACCTACGCCCGGACCTTCCACAGTTTAAGACAAAAGACGACGTTAAAATTCCAAAAACAGAATATCCCGCAGGCTGGGTTCCTAAGTATAAAGATTGGACTGCTTTTATTTACGAGGCAGCCAAGTTGGTAATCCAGCAAGTTCTAATACAGACAATAACAAGGCTTATCAAAAAGGTGTGCCAGCTTCTTGGTGATGCAATTTGCGCAGCCATTGAGACTGCTGGAAAGCTTGCCGCGGCCGCCATTACTGATGGTTCAAGCGCAGAGTTTGGGAACATTATCCGTGACAGCATTTGCGGCCCAGATGCCGATCAGGCAACTGTCGATAAGACAATCCAAGAGATGTTCGAAAAGCTCGGTGTTGGTGGCGCTGCATTGGCAGATCCTATAGCGGTCCAGAACTTCGTATCTGATGTTTCTTCAGCAGCTAGCCGTAAAGAACTACTCAATGCATTTGACGGCGAAATGTCTGCTGAGTTGGCTGAGATCATAGACAACTTGATCGAATATGAATACCCGCAGTTCCGTCAGGGGCTATCAAATCGCGGCGCCATAGCAGGATTCTTTAAGAATATCGGTAACATAATGCCCATTGATGTTCGTGCTGCAATGAAAGACTTTGTTAACTCACTTCCAGAGCAAGACATCTTGCCGGCCAACCCTTCTCTTTGTGCCACGCCTGAAGACCTTGAAGACTACTGTAACTTGAGAGCCGCGCTCTTAACAGGTCGCTCAACCCCAGCACAATCGCAGGAAATGTGTCAGGCAGATAAGGACGAGCGCCTTGCCGACTTGGCAGACTTGGCTAACGCCCTCAATGGGCTGCCTGTAGACCTTCCTCCCATGCTTTCGGACCCTGGGTGTGAGAACGGGCTGTTCCCCTTCGAAAACCCCGCCCAAACGGCAGCCACGGCGACTGCGCTCGGAGGCTCTTTAGAGCAGCTTAAGATTGACTTTACAAAGGACATGATCGGTAATGGGCCCTTTTGGAGCGACTGGGGCTTTCTAAACATGACCTTGTCAGACACGATGGGTAAAGCTTTGAGCACCCACCATCGCGAAGTATCCTTTTCAAGAAGCAAGGTGGACTTTGTTAGCGACCTCTCCCTCCCAGACGATTATGTCACAGAGGAGAATTTTCTATGGGTTTTCAGCGATCCAGTGGCGACCCCCGGTCAATATAGTAACTTTCCCAAGTCAGTGGCAGAATGGCTCAGAGATCAAATAGATGTGCTTCCGATTAGCTATAACCTCAATAACGATTTCAGTGGCAGTGAAATATTCGATCAGAGTTTTGAGGCTCTTGGGGTAACAACTTGGAATGGTAGCGTCAATGTTTTGGGCGTACCAGATTATGGCTACAATATTAACCTAACAACACAGTGGGACCCGACCACGAATGCCAGCACTGAGAATGGTGCTTCTTCCGCAGGCTTTATACGACTTGAGCGCCTTCCCAGAAAGAGTACGCCAGATCTTCATTTGGAATTCCGTGACAATTTCGATGGCCGCAAGGAAGCCCAATTTGGAGTTGGCTACGATATTGGACTTTATCTATCCGATATAGTACAGAAAGCCGATGGGACCTACACCAACAAGGGGCTACCTACTGCTCCACTGGATGCAAATCGAGTCCTTATTTATGAAATGCTAAATGAGGCAGCCATGGCCATGGAGAACCGCGAAGCCGGCTCCGAAACTTTAATTCAAGACATGTTGTTTGAATTCCTGGCGGTAGATGATACGCTGGGTTATTTCTACGAGGACGACGGCACTCGATTGTCTGAGTTCCCTAACTTTACGTCTTGCTTCGAAACCCACCAAGACCACACTCCCCCTGTGGTCCTCCTAAATGAACTATTAGACAAGGTTCCATCTTCTGAGGCTCCCACAAAAGGCCGGTTAAGAGCCTTCATCCAAGACTATATGTCACAGTTTACAAACGACATTAAAGCCGAGATTGCAGGCAACAAAGCAGCTTGGGCTTATGGCGCCAAGTTTGATGACCTATCCCAGAAAGATATAGAATATGTTGTCGATGATAATCAGGTAACAGACGCCTATGTTGATGGAGTATACTATGATTTGGTTCCTGGCGGTACTCTATATGGTTCCATTAAAAAAGTAGATACCACTGCAACTAAAAACTTTAATCCTGATGGCTTGCGTAGCTTGCGCAATTCAGACGCAATCATGGGATTAAGCCGAGATCAATACGAGAACAAAAACGCTCCTAAGAAGATTAGAGCATATTATCTCAATCCAAGCACATACGGAGGCACGTATACTTCGCCTCCGATTTATATCAAGCCCCAGAAGAACGAAGGCTGGATGGGGATGGCTGAAGTCCTTTTTCCCGAAACCAGTCCCTGCAAGCCGTCCAAGAAGGAGATGGTAGATTTTGATGGAATACAGGAAGAGGTCAATGACAACTATAACAAGGTTGCAGAAGACCCCCGTCTCGCCAACGAAAACGAATGCACGCTCCAGGTGCCTTACAATAGGATCCTTGAGCGCCCCTCGGTCGCGGGAATCGAGGGCGTTATTCGCGCCGCATGCAGGATTTATGTCACCACTCATTTCTTAAAAGCATCGGCATTGTTTTCTGTATTTAACCCAACACACCACCGAGAAACATTCGGTAGCCTTTACGCTCAGTTTATAGTAGAAGACATGGAGAAGTCGTTCAAGGACGCTCAAAATGGATTCTTTGAGTTCTTTAACCCATTTAAGGACGAAGAATTCTGGTACGGGTTCCTGGAAATGGCCGTCCAGACCTACTCAAGATATATTGATGAGGAGCGTATTGTGTCTCCGAAACCAGAAATACGTGCCGCTCTAACCAGATTAAACGACATGCAGGAGCAGTATCAGTATCCTTCCAGAGCAGATTTACAAGATGCGAAAGAATCCGGCAGCACTAAGTGGTGGCAAACACTCGACAGCTACCGTGAAGAAAAGAACTTTGAAACTGTGCAGGCCACAGAGGAAGACGCCAAGTTGATTCTCAAAGAGTTCGTTATGATGGAACTTGAAGAAATGGGCGCCACCTTCACGGACAACCTGAAGACTCTGGACCGCCAACCGAAGTATGAAAGACTGGGATACTACGTTTTAACAAACAAGTCTCAAGGGGGCATTGATCTCGATCTACACAAGACCATTGAAAAAGAACTTACAGAACTTCCCAAGAGCGGTGAAGGGTATTATACAGCAGGAAACGAATTTAGCGATTCAATGACTGCTGAGATGTATACAGGGTACTATCATGTTCAGCAAGACGATGACGGAACCCCCGTTTATGTTGCTGGCGAATATCAGAAAGATGGCGAAGATCAAGCGGTCTTAAGACCATGGTCTAACAAGATTGTTGTTCCAATCGGAGACATACAGGAATACGATTCAGGCGTCAACTATATTCTTACTAGTACAGAGACACCGTTTATTGTTGAAAAATACATCTCTATTAACGGCAACAAGAAAAATCCAACTGCCGCCATAAACACAATAAGAGGTAAATCATCCGGCAACATCTCCGACCACTACCCTGGTACTATGCTACTGCTTACTGAGACTGATGAAGTGACTGGTGAAGAGAAAGAGATTGGAATCACCGGTGAACTAGGTGTTCGACATGGACTGTTGTTCTCTATCGGAATAAACGGACAAAAATATGAAATAACTAGCGTTGAAATTGACGCACTCGATCTTAAGGTTACAGATGTTCAGCCTCTCGAAGGCAACAGCGAGCTTCTATTCTGTCTTATTCGTCATTTGGTAGATGATTCTATGTTTAGAATGCTTACACAGTATATCTTCCCAATGCCAAAGGCACTCTCTACCATGGCAATCTACAATGATCTGGGATTCTTGCCGTCAATCGCTCAGGTTACTGTGGAGGAGGGGCTAGGAAAACCCGGCTGGCTGCCCAACCCTCTCAAACCGCGCACTATTGACAACATTCCTGGCATGATTGCGACTTTCCCGGACGCTCAAGAAGGGGATTACACGCCTAACTACGACAATTCTAGAGAGGGTTGGGCAAACTATGAAGATCGGCAGCCCGGATTCCTAGCAGGCGTCCCTGGAAGCCCACAGTGGATCTTTGGACTTTTTGTTGTGACCTGGGATGAATGGGACCGCGTACTGCTTAAAAACTCAAAAGCAAGACTTAAACAGATGTTCCGTTCTTATTATTACTCTAAGGACTTCAGCCCGTTTCACTTTAAGCTTGATTTTGGTAAAATCTTCCTTAAGAATTTGAAAGGTAGTATGTTCCCCAGTCCAGCGATTAAATTACTTCCATGGTGGAAGCGAAACAAGATCCGCGCTAATCCCTTTGATGCAAATGGAAATTTGTGTGATAAGAACTGAAATAGCGAATAATTACAGGAAAAGGTAACAGTATGTCTTCTATCGGAGTGAGTCTTCCAATAACACAGGATTCTGGAAACGGTTTTACTACAATAAAGACCATTAGACGAATGGTAAAGCAAAATCTTAAAATGCTTATTCTTACTATTCCCGGTGAGAGAGTCATGATTCCTGATTATGGAGTGGGGTTATCTAAATATCTGTTCGAATTTGCCGCAACTGGAATTCAAAGCGACATTCAAAGTAGAATAGAGGAACAGGTTGCTAGATATTTGCCAATTGTAAGGATTATCGATATGACAATCGCAGTGCCTTCGGACGCCCCAAACTCGCTATCAGTGCAACTAGTTTATAATATTCCGAATTTGAACACCAGGGATATGTTAGAAATTACTATTTAATAGGTGAAGGAAAATAATAATGCCAGATAACACCAAGAAAAACACTCCTATCAATTATCTTAACCGTGAATTCAGCGGTATCCGCAACGATCTTATAGAATTGGCGGAACGATTTTACCCAACACAGTTTCAAGATTTTAGTGAAGGTTCGTTTGGTGCTATGATGGTCGATGCGGTTGCTTACGTTGGCGACCAGCTATCTCTTTACCTGGATTACAATGTCAATGAGGCTTTTCTAGATACTTCATTTGATAGAAACAATATCTTACGCCACGGCGCTGCTTTAGGCTATAAGAACCGCGGCCGTTCCTCTACTTATGGAACAGTGGCGCTCTTCGTTATGGTGCCGGCCGAAGTCGGCGGCTTGGGCCCTGATACTGCTTATATTCCGATCCTTCCAAAAGGCGCCCGTCTTTCATCAACCGCAGGCATTGGATTTATCCTTACGGACGATGTTAGTTTCTCAGAGCCCAAGAATGACGTTGTAGTTGCCCGCGTGAACGCCTCCACAGGCGCCCCCACACACTACGCCATTAAAGCTTATGGAAACGTAGTGTCTGGCCAGCTAGCTTTCCGACGCGTCACCGTCGGAGCCTACCAAAGATTCTTAAAAGTCAAAATAGCCAACGAAGAAATCGCAGAAGTCATAAGCGTTTTTGATGCAGAAGGTAACGAGTTCTTCGAAGTAGATTACTTGGCGCAAGATATGGTTTATAAAGAACTGAAAAACGATAACTTCCAGGCGGACAATGTACCGTCAATTATCAAGCCTCTTCTTGTATCAAGAAAGTTTATCATGGATACTGGACCTAGAGGCACCTTCCTACAGTTTGGAAGTGGGGATCCTGGCGCCACAAACGTTGTAGCAAGCCCACAGAGCGTAGCAGTCAACACATTTGGGAAGTCATACATTACTGACACCACATTCGATCCCACTAGGCTGACCAAAAACCATAGTTTCGGAATAGTCCCGGCAAATACCACGCTGTTGATTTCTTACCGAATCATCCAGCCGCTAAACGGCAACCTGGGTGTTGGAGCGATTAATGGGGTGGGCTCTTCAACATTGCAGTTTAAGGACAGAAACTCACTAAGCACGGCACTCATCACAGGGGTTCAAAACTCTCTAGAGGCCTCAAACGAGACCCCAATAGTTGGAGACGTCTCATCCATTTCAGTGGGCCAGTTAAAGCAGCAGATTCTAGACACTTTTCCAACACAGAACCGCGCCGTTACTCAAGCGGACTATGAGAATTTGGCTCTTAGAATGCCCCCGCGTCTGGGTTCTATAAAGAGGGTTTCAACACAGAAAGATCAAGACTCATTAAAAAGAAATCTAAATCTATATGTTGTCTCTGAAGATCAGTTTGGAAAACTAACGAGAACCAACCAGACAATCAAAAACAATCTTAAAACTTGGCTGTCTACTCATCGCATGATTAACGATACCGTCGACATTCTTGATCCTTACATTATTAATCTCGGAGTAGACTTTGTAATCTCGGCATCCCCCGGCGTTGATAAAAACACAGCGCTCAATGCAGCCATGACAAAAATCAGGCAGCGCTTTGCTGAGGGATTCTTTATTGGCGAGAAGTTATACATCAGCGACGTCTACAGTACCCTTAAGGAAACGATGGGGGTTCTTGATGTGGTAAAAGTCAAAATAAACAACAAGACTGGTGCTCGCTATTCATCGGTAGCCTACAACATTAACAAGAACTTGTCACCCGATGGCAGTTATCTCATGGCACCAATGAATGGCGTCTTCGAGATTAAGTTCCCGATTACAGATATAAAAGGAAAGATTAGATAATGCCTTTGCTAAGATACACTGCGTCGGCAGACAACACTATTGTAAACGCCTTTCAGCCCAACTTGCGAGTTCGCGGCACCGGCTCCAATGCCGGCGAGGCGGATATCCTAGAGGTTTTCTCTATCTACGGAAGGCAGACCACTTCCTCGCAGGAACTATCGCGAACTTTGATTAAGTTCCCTATTAACGAGATTTCTAACAATCGCTCAACTTCCGCGATTCCTGCTAGTGGTAGTGTGAATTTTTATCTTAAGTTGTATAACGCACCTAGCTCAAAGACAGTGCCGACAGATTTCACACTGGTTGTTAACCCGATGAATTCAGACTGGCAAGAAGGAATCGGACTGGATCTTGAGGGATACAAAGATCTTACAAAAGGAAACATTGGTTCTAACTGGATGAGCGCCAGTTCAACTGCCTCATGGAACTCTGTGTCTGGTGGTGGCGATTGGCTTTCAAGCTCCGCAGATTATCGATATGAACAAAGATTTCAGTCTGGTCTAGAAAACTTAGAAATCAACATCACCCCGCTTGTTGAGTGCTGGTTGGCAGACACTATTCCGAACTATGGCTTGGGAGTCAAGCTAACATCCAGCCAGGAAGCGTCCGGGTCTAGCATAACAGTGCTGGCCTCTAACGACCAAAGCGTGCAGAATAACCCCCTCGGCGCTACGGTTTCTAACTATACGAAGAGATTCTTTGCCCGCAAAACTCAATATTTCTTTAAGCGACCTACGATTGAGGCTCGGTGGAGCGACGTTAGGCGTGATGATCGATCGCATTTTTACTTTAGTTCTTCCCGTGCTCCTGCGGTAGATAACCTTAATACTCTTTATTTTTATAACGTTATCCGCGGCCAACTCGCTAACATACCCAACATTGGAACGGGTGTGCTGTTAGTAAGTTTATATTCTGGCTCCAGCCCTTATAACACAGGTCCATCGGGCTCAGCGCTTACCCTCTATGATGGCAAGACTGCAATGACAGGCGGTTATGTGTCCACGGGTATCTACTCCTGTTCAATCGGTCTTGTTTCTGCGAGCACGTCGCCTCTATATGATGTGTGGCATACCGGCGCCGGCGGCAGTCCTACTGATGAATATTTCACGGGCTCTATCAGTCCCCGGCTTTTTTCCGCAGGAATGACCTTGGAGCAGCCTCAGTATGTTATCAACCTGACAAATCTTAAAGACAAATACCTTTCTCAAGAAACTGTGCGCTTAAATCTATATGTGCGAAATAAGAATTGGAATCCCACTATTTATACAGTAGCGAAAGAAGCTCCCGAGGCAATGCCTATTCAGAGCGCTTCGTTTAGAGTATACAGGATTTTTGATGGCTATAACGCAGTAGATTACGGAACAGGATCAGATTTCCATACTGGTCTTTCCTACGACGTATCCGGCAACTACTTTGATTTCGATATGAAGTTACTTGAGCCTGGATACATGTACGGATTTAGGTTTGCATTCTATGATGAAATATCAAAATCATGGCAAGAACAGTCAGAGACCTTCAAATTTAAGGTAGAGCAAGGGTTGTAATAAATGAGCGATATCAAAAACTTATTTGATTCGAAAGCAAAATACCAAGATTACCAAACTGAGCAAGAAGCTTTTGAAACTGTCGAATCTAAGGAAAATGCCACTCAGTTAGTGGTAAAGCAGAACACGTTTGTTCCGCAGATTGATTACAGTAAGCCCTCTCGTTTTGCATTTTTTGGCTCTGCTGAGCTATATTACTCTGGGTCTTTTGACAAGATTTCTGGCTATTACCCCTATGATGGTACTCGTGCTGAAAAGAATGCGTTTTACAACAGTCTGCTGGAAGTAGACAAATACATATTCGATAATCTTTATCCGCGAAGAAACGGCTATATCTCTCTCGCTAGCGATGGGTGGACTAGTCGTGTTGGCGGCTTGGTTGATGGCTATGGATTGCCGACCACGCAAGAATACATTACCCTAAAGGGTGGTCCAAACACAGGCTCCGCCGGCTCATCCTTGGCGGATCAGTCACCTAATGCCTTCTCCGACGCCTTTAACTACGGTAACATCTATGCCGATTCCGGCAGCATGTACCAGAAGGCCGGCTACCCATCCGATTATGGAAAGGGCACTCAGCTATCTAACCTAAGATCTGATTTTGACGACGGCGTAACGGTAGAATTCTGGCTTAAGACGGGTTCTCTCACTCCACTCATCACCACCCAAAAGCAAGTCATCTTTGACATGTGGAACAATGTAGCCACCTCTTCGATGAGTTCTGATTACGGAAGAATTAGGATCGAGCTAAATTCGGCAGCGTCCAGCCCAATAACATTCACGGTTCAATCCGGCTCAGCTACTAAGACCTCCACAATTGGCGCCGGCACCTCCGCCACCGATTCATTTGGGGATTGGCAGCACTATGCCCTGGTGTTTGAGAACACAGGGAGCCTCTTCCGCACAAGGCTTTACGTCAATGGAATCTTTAATGATGTTGTTGCGACAGTCGGAACGGTCTCCGAGCTAAACTCCAAGAACATGATGGCTCGTCTAGGTTCACTAATCACGAGCCCCAGCGGCTCCGCCGCCGCGTCCGGCGCCGGAAAGCTATCCGGTTCAATGGACGAATTCCGATTCTGGAAGGCTGCCCGCAACGCCAAGCAGATTGGAGAGAACTGGCTTGATCAGGTTGGCGGCGGAACAAACAGCGACGTTGTCAACGCTACCCTAGGCGTATATTACAAGTTCAATGCTGGTATTACTGGCGAAACAGCAACCGACTCTGTGGTCTTGGACTATGGCGGCCGCGTTAGCAATGGCGTGTGGACCAATTACTCATCAAATGGGCGTTCTATAGATTCGGCCATGGTGCTAGCAGGGGCTGCATCTAAGGAATACAAGGATCCAGTCGTAAGAACAAACAACCCAAGCTACGTATCTTTGCGGACAAACTTACTGGCAAGCGGCTCCAACCACGATCTTAACAACAACTCAATGTTCATTAACTACGCCCCGGAATGGGTGCTTTCTGAACATGCTGATAGCGGAAATGACAATCTTAAATACATTTCACATATTTGCGGCGCTTACTTCGACAAGCTATATGTTCTAACTCAGCAGATACCGAAGCTAAATCACGCCAACTACACTACAGCTTCGGCCGAACCGCTACCGTTCGCGCAGCACCTCCCACAGAGCTTGGGTCTGCAAACTCCTGATATCTTTGTCGATGCCACCATTCTAGAGAATTTACGTAACCGCGACGAAGACAGCTTCTTCGAGGGCGAACTAAAACAGACACAAGATCTTATTTACCAGAACCTGTACAATAACTTGGCACACATCTTTAAGGCCAAGGGAACAGAAAAGGCGATTAGAAATGTTTTAAGGTGCTTTAACTTAGACGACTCTCTGATCCGCTTCAAGACATATACCAAGGGTACAACATACGAGATAAAGAACAATCTAAAGCAGATAATCGTTGAAGACGCAAGTCTAAACCTTAATAAGTCACAGAACATCGGCGCCGTAGTTTACCAGCGTGTCAGTTCTTCAAACGCAGAGTCTACGGGTTATCTTTCTGCATCGCGCGGAACTGCGGAGCGCCCTTATGGGTTTACCACTGAAGCCGATATCCTGTTTCCGAAATTCAACAAAATCAATGATTCGATAGAAAGAGATTTCACCGAAGTTTCTCTATTCGGAACAGTGGCTGTGGCTCAGCAGGCGACATCATCTAATGGAACCGACACAACCTTCTTGGCTAGCGACTCTGCTAACTTTGGAGTATATGCGGTTCGCGATGAACCCTATTCACACAATGTATCTTTCAAGCTAAGCTCTTCCATATATCCGGTCCCGTTTCCGATTCTAACCAGTAGCATATTCTCAAATGTATATGACGATAGCGCGTGGAACATTTCAGTCCGTGTTCGGCCGTCAGGCTACCCGTACTCATATTTGGTGTCCGGCTCTATGTCGGACACGTATGACGTTATTTTTAGAGGCGTTAACTCTTATCTCGGAGTTGTTCAGAATAGTTTCGAAGTCTCAAGCTCCATAATCGCAGCATCAGGAAGCGCTTTCTTGACCACGCCTAAACGCGTATACTGTGGTGCCCGCCGGTGGAACTTGACTGGCGCCCTCTTGCAGAAGTCAGATGTCATTATTTCAAACATCAAGGCCTGGGCAAAACACATAGATAACCAGTCATTGGATCAACACGTTTATGATTTCGACAACTCTGGTATATCTGCTTCCTATCAAAGCATTTCAGGCTTAGACAACAACAACAACTATTTTGATATTTGGAATGCCAATACATTGGCGCTCGAATGGAATTTCGACTCAGTTACCGGTTCTGATGCATCTGGTAACTTTTATGTACAAGATTATAGCTCAGGCTCTGCATTACTCAGAGACAACTACGGTTGGATCGGAGATACTATCGGATACCAGCACTCTGGTTATGGCTACGGTTTCGGAGCTTCCTCCTCCGACGTCGTCACCACGCGCCTGACAAACACATTTAGAGCATTGACGCCTGAAGAAGCTGTCGGATCCGACATGATCCAGATCTTAAGTGAAGACGATACGCTCTTTGAGGTCCTGGAAACTGTACCGGACTACGTCTTTACTTTAGAGAAGAGTTTATATCAGGCTCTTTCCGAAGAGATGATGAACTTCTTGGCTGGCGTTGGCGACTTCAATAACTTAGTAGGCGAACCAGTTAACCGTTATCGCTCTCGCTACAAGAACATAGAGAAACTCCGCGAGATGTTCTTCCGAAGAGTGTCGGATGTCGCGACCGTCGAAAAGTTCATGGACTACTACAAGTGGTTTGATTCAGGACTAAGTCACATTCTAGCACAGATGATACCTGCATCGGCTGACTTTTCTCCCGATTTGTTCAACGTTATTGAAAGCCACGTTTTGGAGCGCCCAAAGTATGAAACCAAGTTCCCTACTTTGGAGGCCCGTGCCGAAGACCCATCAGGTCAGGCTGAGGGCGCAAGTGGAAGAAGCTATCCTGGTCACCTTGGTGGCTCTCCGCTTCCTTCATCGCCACGAAACACAACCATTCGCATTCCCTACTGGAAGCAACGCGCCAACCGAACCGATACCGAAATTAGTTCCGGCGATGCAGTAATCGATGCGCAGAGAGAGACATTTAGAAAGGTCATCAACTCTGTGCCAACGCTCAGCAGTAGCGCGACTATTATTACATCCGATAGCCAGCAGGTTGGATATAACACATTCCAGAAGGCTGCTTTCGGAAAACAATACAGTGTTGTTATAAAGGATCCAGTTGCTCCAAGCGCACTAGTCAAGGGTGGCGTAAACTTTCCCCCCACAAAAAAGATTGATTATACTTACAATGCGCTCCGCCCCTTTGGGCCGGTTAACCAAGATCTTGGCGCATACGTCCCAGAGAACGTACTTGTCTCGTTCGTAGATGAGTTCGATCAGATTCCGATCAATAATGATCCCTCATCAGATCCTTCAGCGAAAGTTATGAGAACTGTTAGAGTTCAGCATGGTCGCGATTATGAGCAGGGTATTGGATACTCCAACGTCAAATCTACAATGGCGTTTCCTTTCAACATTGTTAGCGCATCAGTCGGCGCCGGATACAATGCGCTCATTAACAACAGCATCAACGGCACAAATGTACATGTAAACATCGTAAACCTGCACAACGATGTTTATGGCCCCGATATGGAACATCCGATGCAGGGTCCATTCACTGAGTACGCTGTTGGTGGCCACCAGTCCCGCCACATCTCTCTTAATAGCGGCCCCACTCTTGATACCTATCTTACACGGCCCGAAGGATGGCTGCTTCTTTTAGGACAGCAGTTCAACATTACTGGCGCCATCGGCATGACCGGTCCAGATTATCCTTATCCTGAAGCCAACGACCTAGGAGTAGAGCCTTATCCTCTTACTGGTACCCTAAAAGCATATCTCTACCGCGACTTTGTTGCAAAGAGCCCGGTGAACATCAAAAACATACAGCTTCGCACTGGCTCAACTATCCTTGGCAACTATCGCCAGAACTACGATGTGGTGATGACGAACGGCGCCTACGCCAACCCTCGCCATTTCATCGACAATCAGCCCACACTGCCTTCGCAGGTGGTCCAAGGACCCACGACGGGGGCAACCTCCGTAAGGACGCTCCTGAGCCTTCCTAGGGCCACTAACGCGCACTTTCAGTTTGTAGACGATTACTCTATTGGATATCTTACCGGAACCAACAATCAGACAGTAATAAGAGGTATATTCTCCGCACCCGGAGGAATGGACACTCTCACCCCCGGCTATCAGGATTTCCGTGCCGGCGAATACTCAGTCTACAACGCCCTCAACTACAGAAACCTATCGGTCAAGGGTCTGTCTCAGCCTTCTAATGTGTCTCAGTCGCAGGTGTTTGGTTCTGAGCCTGTCCAGAAGCGCGTCTACGACATACATGGTAAAGATTATGGTTTGCAGCCGCTACGTTCTCGTCACGCCGAGCGGTTCTTCCGAGATTCACTCTTCCAGACTAATCCCGGCGCCAGTTATGAACAGTTGCCATCTTTCCAGAAGAATCACCGCAACAACATAACAAGACTTGCGATAAATGCCGATGAGACTTACTCTTCTAGCTCGCTCTACGATAACGCTTTTGTTTCTCACCAGATCCCCCGGTCTACACAGCAGTATGCCTGGATTAATGGAAATGTAGTTGCCGGCAATAACATTTACGGTTTTGCTCCGACAGATTTCTTCTTGAGTGATTCTCTTGGCATGCGAGAAGCCTATAACTGGGTCACAGCTAGTGATTTTGGTTCTTTCCTCAATGCATCGGGCAACAGAATATTTGGACTAGCACAAGCCGCCGCCCTTAGCTCTCCTCATCTCCCGGCCTCCTTTGTGCCAGTAGATTTTATCGGCTTAAACACCAATATCGTTCATTATATAACAAAATCGGATAACGTAGTTGGCCTGGATTCCACTGGGGCCGGCCTTGGTTATGTAAATAGTGATTTTTCACCCACTCTTGTTGGGACTCGTACAGCAACAAACGCGGCAATGCTAAACAACCTTTTGCTTAGTCGTAATGGACCTTATGGGTTTCCCACTTGGCAACAGGTGCGCAATGCGGACAACCCCATTTTGAGAGCAGAGCGCTCCGACAACATCCTATCGTTGCGGGATACCAATGGCCAGGGCACTACCAGATATGATATGCCCCCCGTTAGCTTGCGAGGGCGCCCAATCTACCTAAACATTGACACGACAGGCTCCGCAGAAAACGTGCAGAATTACACGCTCCAGGCCGAGTTTGACAATGAGAGGATATACTTCAACACTAACGAGCTTAACGATCGGTTCGATATTCACCTAGATAGCTTCACTACACCATATCAGCAGTTGGTTGATATTACCAAGGGTACCCGCTACCGTTTGAATTGGGTTCTTTACGCAGAAAACGTTTTCCCATCACAGCGTAACGAGTTCTTGACGCGAACTAGCGAGCGCACAGGATATACCAACAATTTCTGGAGGGCAGCGCGAACAGATCGAAATACTACCGGCGCCAACTCCTGGGGCGCCCGGATGACGGGCTATGCGATCTCACAGAGCGTGTTCGTTCTTGACGCACCATTTGGATTCCTGACCCGGTCAGCACCCCCAAACACTGTGTCTTCTTCACTCGACGGTCCCATAAGAAGGAGTTACTTCCTTAGCGGCAACGCCGGCGAGCTACAAAACACATACACCACTTACTACACCGGTTCACAATATCCTGGTACCGAGCCCGAACGCGCGAACAAGCATGCTGTCGGCGCTCTCTACAGTCGTAAACAGACAATCGGAAGTCCCCGCTCTGTCATTAATCCGACCGCCTTTGCGATCCCGGAAACAGGCAGTTCGGTTACATGGAACAACTTCCTTGAAGGGGCAAGACAGATAGAAGTATTCGGCGGAGAAGCTGAATGGGAAGCTGGCACCGGCGCCGGAATCATCAATAACCAGAACGGCACAGCTAGCTTCGTGTCTCACCCAAGCGAGCCGTGGTTCGATCAATACAGTGATTACAAGGAAGATCTGCAACTTAAGGCTCGCGGCTACTCTATCGTTCCCGAATTCAGAATCAGCGAGAACCTTAGAGACTATGTGCGCGGCGGTATATATAACTCAGGCAAGACCAACGACTTTGAAATCGTCGGAACTGCAATCCGCAGCGATTCGTCGTCCTTCTACAGAGATTACTCAAACTCAGAGTTCTTACAGAGCTTTAAGCAGATCCAAAGTGACACTTCACTGGATGCATCTGAGATACGTCTAGTGTGCTCTGCGGCTATTCGCCTCAACCCCTACAAGGGCTTCTACCCTGCCCAGCGTAGTATCCAACTAGTCGAGCAGTTTGTCGATTCCTACAGGCCGATGATGAAGACGGTATTGGCTGGTAATACTCCAAGAGATATTCAAGACCCCACCAGCACATCATATGGCGTCAATCGTATTATTGCTTCTGCGATATCTTCTCCTGGAATCCTTTATAACACCATCAAGAGCGGAATCGCTGTGGATTATCCGGTTATCTCGAATACTCAAAGAGTCTTCCCGGCGCTAATGTCCTCCTCCGCAGGTCGAAAAGCACAGAATAACTGGCTCATGGTCTCTAAGCTTGGCCTTGAGGGTCGACCCATCGAACAGGATTTGACTTCTAGCACTTGGGATGCTCGCCTTCCATTCGAGACAATCATGTACCCGGATAAATACATGGTCGGTGTTGATATTACTGATTGGGAATCCCACCCAAGTTGCTCTTTCCACGATTTCGGTGATGAAGACCGAAGCATTACTATGACTATGATGGGTACCCCCGCGGCAGATCTATACTCCAGAATGAGTAAGAACTTCTTCGGCGCCGTTCCAGACTTCTTCCTGAAGGATTCTAATTTAACAAGGTTGGAGTCAGATGTCGTCACGGACGATCTAAAGTTTGCAGCAGGCGAAGTTTACATGGCGAGAATAAAGATCTTCCGTTCTTTGACGGGCTCTCGTGATTATTCAAATGAAATGCCAACATTTACTCAAGGCTTGCCGGCCGGACTGACTGCCTATGCTCCGTATGGTGGTCGCCCTTACTTCTTGTCAACAGATACCTGGACAACAGGCTCAGCTTACTATCCCCTCCCACAGGACCCGATGAGAGGAAGCAGCATCAGCAGGATGTCAGAAACTTTCACAATGTACAGCCGCCCCACTGCGTTTGGAGCCCCTATCGCAGGGGTGGGTACCGCCTCGGTGGGCGCCTACTCTTCAGGCTCAGTGTATGACAGTGTTACCGGCCACAACCCTGCCTTCACCCCTCCTTACTATGACGGAGAGGCTTGGGTTGATCTAGTCTTTAGGCCATCAGCTTCTGTTAGTTATGATCTGGAGAAGATCCTCTCCGAAACTCAAGCAGTCTACAGAAGATTTGACCCCGGTATGGCCCTCACCAGCAGTC
>Ga0209756_1001680_pt1 | contig 20109 bp, 29 predicted proteins | sample ETNvirenome_6_85_FD_184071 | JGI IMG/M metagenome (GOLD analysis project Ga0209756, IMG submission 184071) | Marine viral communities from the Pacific Ocean - ETNP_6_85 (SPAdes) (version 3) | ecosystem: Environmental > Aquatic > Marine > Oceanic | place: Pacific Ocean | collected 2013-06-19
CGAACGAGGACATGAGAGACTGGGCGGAGACAGGGTTGTGGCCAACACTAGCTGCCTGCGAACCGCTCAAGTCCAGGCTGCCCACGGCCCGGGGGAAGTGGCGCAAGATGGAGTTGGTGATTCCCCGTTCTCCTATCCACCTGACCGGTGCAAATCTGTCAGGACTCCAATCGAAGTCCGAGAGATGGGTGATCGGTGACGAATGCTGGATGTGGCGCAAGGGGATGCTGGGGGAAAAACTGAATAGACTTCACGAGAGGTGGAATGGTCGCGCCGTCCTCCTCGGGCAAGCCGGGTTCGTTGAGTTCGCCGAGAACGAGGAGGTGATCGGTGACGACTTCACGCTGCTCCACTACCAGGGGGAGCAACGGGAGTGGTGTTTTAAGTGTCCTGTTTGCAGGACGGTGCAGCCTTACAGCCTGGACCAGGTAAGAATCCCGGAGGACGGAACACACGCCGAGCGTGCGTTGGCGATGACTTACGAGTGCTGCAACGAGGAGTGCAGCGAGCAGTTCAAAGACGACAGCCAGACCAGGAGGTCATTCTCTGATTCGTCGCGCTTCGTCAAAACCCGGGACGCCATCCTGCCGGGGCACGTATCATTCCACCTCAATGCCTTCGCTCTCTGGCGATCGCCCTGGAGTTCATTGGTGGTGAAGTGGCTCACAGCCAAGGAGTCGATGAAGTCTGGACTGACACTGCCGCTGCAGCAGTTCACACAGAAGCAATTGGCTGAGCCCTGGGATGAGTCGATGACGATTGACCGTCCAGATCTAGACTTCCTGGAGGACGGCGAGAGCGTGGGCAACTTCGCGGATGGCGAGAAGATCGACGGCGAGGTGATCCGCTTCGCCACGGTTGACGTGGGTCGGGATCACTACTGGCTGGGCATTCGCGCCTGGCGAGGAGACGGCTCGTCTGTCGGCATCTACTATTCCAGAGTTAACACAGAGGAGATGGTCAAGCAGATCTGCATCGATCGGGGAGTGCAGCCGAATCACACCTACATCGATTCCGGCTATGACGCCGGTCGGATCTATGATCTGTGCAAGCGGTTCGGCTGGGTCGCGATCAAGGGCGACTCGGCCCGGAGCTACAAGCACCGAAAGGCCGGCGGCGGAGTGGACGAGCGCCTGATGAGTCCTCGCAAAAGCATCATGTCGCCAGCCGGTGGTCGGGTTCCGCTCATCCACCTGGCTGTCGATCCGATCAAGGACATTCTGGCCCGGCTGAGATCAGGCCAGGGCGCCCGGTGGCAGGTGCCGCTGGACATCGGCGACGACTGGATCAATCAACTCGACTCTGAGGAGCGGAAGGAATTCGTTCACCAGAAGACTAAGCAGTTGATGACGAGGTGGGAGCGCAAGAAAAGGGCCAACCACGCATGGGACGTTGAAGTCTACCAGGTCGCAGCGGCCCTTATCTGGAAGGTGTTTAGCTAGGCGGGCAGGGGATGTGTCCTATTTTTAGCCAATCACAGAGAAGCCTCCCCGCCGATTTCGACAACCCGTTGGAAAAGTTCAGAATCGGGACCGTTGAGGTGGAATCGGGTTGTTTAGGAAAGGTAAAATGTCCGGCGCTTGAGGACGGCCCGGAACATTTATCTAGCGCTAAAGGACAACGCTGGCGCGATCGCGCAGCTGCGTAACTGGCGGACTGATCTAGCCCTGGCCTGCGTCGATCCTGACCAGGCGCTGGAGACAACGAGTTTCACGCTCAACGGGCAGAGCGGTGCCGGTCAACTCCGAGGCACCAAGGCGGACCTGCTTGCCATCATCAGTCAGGTGCTCTGGCAGGTGGACAATGAAGCAGCACTCTCGACCCGGGTGACACAGGTAATGCTCTGATGTCAATCCTCGACCAGTGGGGAAACCCGACCACTCCGCGCCGATTCGCTCATGCAGCGAGCCGCAACGCCTATCGAGGAGTAAACCTCAGACAGCCGGATGCCGGGGTGGATACTCTCATCCCGATGGGAGACCGGAAGACGCTGTCTGCTCTCTCCCGTCGTCTGGTATTTAACCAGGGTCCGGCCAAAGAGGCGATCCGGCAGAAGGCGAGCTACAGCGTGGGCAGCGCATGGAATCCAATTTACAACGGAGAGGACGCGGCGGCAGGACAGGAGGCAGCATCCTGGTTGCGGAATGTCTGGTTCCCGCTTTGCGATGTAAGAGGAGGCGGCCACGACTGGCGCGAATTCCTGGAGGTTGTCAGCAAGTGCATGGATCGAGACGGCGAGAGCTTCGTTCTCCTGACTCAAAGCCGAGAAGGATTTCCGCAGCTTCAACATATTCCGAGCTATCAGGTCTGGAGTCACTCACGGGAGCACTACGTCGGAGGCGGGAAATTCCGGGGGCACGCGATCGATGATGGCGTGATCTACAACAAGCGCGATCGTCCGGTGGCATACCGGGTGAATAAGGACTCGGACGGAAAGGAGTTCCGCGACATTTCATCGCGTGACATCATCCACGTTTTTGACTCCGAGTTCCCGGAGCAGCGTCGTGGCTTCCCAGCTTTCAGTGCAAGTCTGGACGACATGAAAAATTCCATGACTAGCAGTCAGTTGGAATCCGTCCGCCAGAACATCATCTCATCTCTCTACCTGGTGGAGAAATCGTCGCAGGGACCAGACCCGGACGATCCAGCCTGGTCCGGTGACATCGACACGACCAACGACGAGGCTGTTCTATACGAGCAGATCGCACCAGGAATCCGCCACATTTCCGCCGATCAGGACATCGATGTTATCAAGCACGAGAACCCGGGATCAGTCTGGAGCGACTTCCAGGACAGAATTCTGAGGGCCGCTCTTTCCGGTATGGGCTGGAGTTACAGCCTGGTCATTCAGCCACCTGGTCAGGGCACGGCTTGCCGGGCAGAAGTGGTCCGGGCGCGAAAGGCAGTCGAAGCCAGACAGAATCGACTCCACTACGTTGCGAAGCGGGCAGCCACCTACGCACTTGCAAAGGCAGGCGAGAACCCACGCTACAACGATGCAGTCCGGGTGCCTGGGAATATGCTGCGCTGGACGTTCAGTCTGCCCGAGCGGTTGACCGTTGACGACGGGCGCGAGGCCCGCGCCATGCGCGAGGCAGTGGAAAAGGGACTCTGTTCGGAACAGGAATACCAGGCGTTTAAAGGTCGCGATTACGAGGACCACGTTCGCGAACAAGCACTAGCCAAGGTGACACGATTCAAGGTGGCACGCGAAGTCTCAGAGACGAACGACCAGGGCGTCGAAGTGAGCCCGGAAGAACTGGGCGTCCACGACCTCGTCTTTGCTCCGGTCTCCGACCAGGCGATCGAGGAGGTTGATCCGTCCGAGGATGTTGCGCCAGAGCAGGATGGTGACGGAGATGATCCAGAACCTAGTCGCGCAGCAACCGGGTTGGACGTCAAGGAAATGCTGGACGCGTACGGCGCAGCGGTGAGGGCGGGGGCGATCACTCCGCAGGTAATGGACGAGGACCACTTTAGAACACTGGCCGGTCTTCCCAAGCTGTCAGGTCCGGCTGAGCAGTTATGGAGGAAGCAGGGAGGGACGAGGAGTCCGATCACACTGGCATCGAAGGGAACACCCCAGCCAGCAACCAGCGAGCAACCAGCATGAAAGAGATCCTGATTTACGGGCCAATCGGCCAAGCAACAACAGCACGCGATGTCGTGCGTCAATTCCAGGATGCGCGGGGCGAGGATGTCCTTCTTCGCATCCACTCCGAGGGCGGCAGTGTCCTCGAAGGCGAGGCGATTCTGAACGCGATTCGACAGCACTCCGGCGGCACAGTCTTCGGCCAGGTTGACGGAATGGCCTTCAGCATGGCCGCGATCATAGCCCTGGAGGTAGGCAGGGATAATCTCACCATGCCAGAGGATGGATGGATCATGCTGCACGATGTCCGCGTCGGAGCAGGCGGGACAGAGACGGACCTAGAACGAATGCTCGTCCAGGTCAAGGCAATGAACGCCTCGATTGCAGCCAAGGTCTCCACCGCTCTCGGCATCTCCGAGGAGGACGCTGCCGCCAAGCTAAAAGAAGAGATCTGGATGAACGGCCAGGAGGCACTCGCTGCTGGACTGGTCTCAGCCATCACACCTGCCGAAGCACTCGCCGCGCAGTTCTGGAGCTGGTCCGACCAGTGGCAGAACGTGCCCATCGAATTTCTCCGGGCAACTCGGAACCCTGTTCCAAGTGAACCGCAGACATCTAACACACAACCGGAAATGAAACTGTTCAAGTTATTCCAAAACAACGAGGCCGAGGTTCCATCTCTGGAGCTGGCGGAACTCGGTCCCGATGATCTCGGCGCCGAGGTCGCTGGACTGCAGAAGGATCTCGACGAAGCAAAAGCATCAAACATCGCCGCCCTTGTGGCCCGCGATGAGAACCACGCACTGGCACTCGCCACCGCGCTCGACAAGCAGAAGGTTGAGCTGGAAGCGCTGCACGCCGAAGCGATCGCGGAGAAGGACGCAGCCATTGAGGCCGCCGAGAATTCCAGCGAGGACAAGGCCAACGCCACGCTTGCCCAGGCCGGGCACGAGCCGGTGGAAGTTCTCCCGACCGAAACGCAGACACGCGAAGAGCGGGTCCGGGCTGAGTACGCCGCAATCAATATTTCCGAGCGTGGAGGTGCCGAGAAGCGGCAAGCCTTCCGCCGGGCAAACAAAGACATCTTCGGAGGCTGATTCCTCCGCAATCACATAACCAACCAGACCAATGGCAAACACCTACGACGCTGATCTCTGTGTAGATCGGCTTTCTGAAAAAGCGATTCTGGTCCTGCAAGAACGCCTCGCACCTCTGCGTGCGTTCTCCCGGGACTTCGGAACCGACACTCTTCGCCCTCGGGCGACCGTTCAAGTTGAGAAGTCAGGCACTCACGCCACCGCTCAACAGAACCCCACTAACTACGAGTCCGGCGATACGACCAACGACGCAGTTGCAGTGGAAGTCAACGAGGAGACCATCTCCTTCAACGTCTCCAGCCAGGAGATGATGCAGGGCGAGCGCCTCGAGACCAAGGCGGGAAACAACCTCCACGGTCTTGCAGATAACATCTGGGACGAGGTTGTTGCGCTTTGCAACGACGCCAACTCAGACAACGACATCATCACCTGTGTCCAGACTTCCTTCACGGATACTCAGCGGCAGGCGCTCTGGGCGAGCATCGCCAAGGGTGGCGAGCGGCACCTGATCCTCGACGGCACGGCCTATGCAGAAAACCTGCCTGCGGACAAGAACGCCTTCGAGCTTTCGCAACGCGGAGCCTATGGGTTCGATGGTTTCCACCTGGCAACCAAGTGGGACGCGACTGGCGCGGAAAGCAACCTTTACGGTCTTGCCGTTACGCCTAACGCATTCGCAGTCGCCGCCGGTCTCCCGGAGATCTCCCCGGCAGTGGCAAACAACCTCGAAGCAGTGGGCACTGCTGAGATCCCTGATCTTGGCCTGACCGTCCAGACCTGCCTCTGGGGTTCCACATCGACCAGGGCAACCTGGATTTCATACGGCGTCATGTTCGGCGTCAGTGTCGGCGACGGCACCGCATTCACTCTCGTCGTCTCTTCCTAATGAGCGAGAGAATCCAATCGGTCTGCATCCTCACGAAGGACGGCAAGACCTCCCTCCTCCACGCTGGTGACTACGCTTCGTGCGTAGCCGCCATGCGTGAGGCAGGGGAGAGCTTCAAGTTCATCGGCGAGGGCATGGCCCAGGTGCTAGACCGGGATGGTCGAGCTAAGCACGACGACGGTGCGGGCGCAGACTATAACCGACGCCGGGCCGCCAAGAAGGCCGGTGATACCGGCAAGGCCGAATCGCCTATCAACTCAAAAAAGGCCGCAAAGAAAGCGCCTGCGAAAAAGGCAGCGACGAAGGCGGCACCAAATCATTCCTAACTAAGGCGAGGCATAATCCGTCCCGGGAGGCGAGAAGCCAAACGGGGCGGATTCGCCAGCGCGATGAGCACGCTCGGGAACATAGCTACTGCGTCACTCCGACCTTTTGCGAAAGCACTGGGGCCGAGCGGACAGCCGAGCGAACTCGTGATTGGTTCCGGTCAGATGTGGCAGGGAACCATCAGCGAGGAGCGGACCACTCGCGACTACATGGAAGGCGGACAGCAGGTCGAGATCTCTCAGACAATTGTGGGATCGAGCGCCGAGTTCACAGTCCGATACCCAGAGGCCAGCAATGAATACCTGGGCAAGACCGCAACCCTCGACGGGAAGGCACGGAGGATCTCCGAGTTGGAACGAGGTGAAGCGTTCACGACCATCACTCTGACAGGAAGCGAGGAGGCACCATGATCTCGTTGAATGCAGCCCTGGACGAGAAGAAGATGCAGCGCTTTTCAAGGAGTTTTGGTGACACGACAAACCAGGCACTTCTTCGACTGGCAATCAGTGTCTCTAAAAACTGTGCGTTTTACACCAACCCGAGGGGGAAGGGCAAAAAGAAGATCGTTGATGCGATCAACAAGGGCGCACGCCTGAACATCACAGCGCTCCCTGTGAAAGAATTTAACCGCCACGCCAAAACCAATAACCCAGCGCAATTTGTGAAGGGTCGATGGCACAAAATGGATCAGAGCCAGATCCTCCGAAGCGAGGAGGATGTCTGGAACTTTATCGAGAAGAGTCGGGAGGGTAGCAAGAGTGGGCGGCCTAAGTGGATTCCATCCAACCGGAAGGCCATCTGCAAAAATAAGGACATGGACGCAGTCCTGAAGCGGAGACGGAAGCTCGCGGGAATTGCAAAAGGGTCATGGCTGGGAGCATTCAAAGCTCTCTCCATCAAGGTTGTAGGAGGAGACAAGCCGCGCCTCGGAAAGAACTACATGAACTGGGCGCAGAAGCACATGGATATGGGGCGAGGCAAGTGGCAGCCCAAGCGTCTCGGCAAGTCGGAGGCAGACCTGATTTCGAATGCCCCATCGACAAAAGACAAACGCATTTTTTCCAATGAGGATGCCAAGGATGCCATGAAGAGCGCGTGGCGAAACACGATCAAGTGGTACCGAGACCAGTGTAAGCTCAAGTATGAGGGGAAGGGGGCGCGGACATGATCACCGACCTGGTCGTTGCTGGCGTTACTGACTTCCTGAAAGCGTCAGGACGGGAAGAATTCTCGTCTGTCAATTTCTACGAGCGCGACTTCGGCGGTGACCTGGCCTATCCGGCCTGCATCGTCTCAGAAGACGGGACGCCATCAGAAAACGAGATCATCCGGGGGCAGTGGACTGTCCCGGTTGTCGTTACTGTGATGACCATCCCGGAAGGCGACGAAAGCGCCACAACTCACCGCGAGATCACTAAGACTGTCAACGACCTGATCGGCGACAGCGAGGCGGTGGTGGAGCACCTGGGCGACACGCTCCAATGCAACGACTCGCTGGGCGGCCAGGGAGTGACCGAGGCCGAAGACGGCTACCGGCAGACGACCTTCACCGTCGAAGTCAAGGCGGCAGAATTATCGAACTAACAATCAAGAACAATGGCAGCAACAAAATTTGGGGACGGCACCTACGGGATCTCCGACGAATCAGCAAAGGGACTCTACATCCAGGCCCTCACCATGTCCGCCTCGGTCGATGTGGCCGAACTTCCTAACCACGAGGGAGAGGTGACGGGGGCTTCTTTTTACAACGAGAACGCCACCATTAACGGCAACGGTGCAACGGTCACAGCAGACACTCAGGGCCAGAGCCTGGCAGCAACATTAGACATCGCGTCTACCTCCATCTACGGGACCGACACATCAGTTGCCACATTCTACGTCAACAACGTGGAGATCACCGAGAGCAACACGGATTTCCAGCAGGGCAGCTTCACGGCGCAGGGCTGGATCGGAGTGCCTGGATCATAGATCTAAAAAGAGCAAGAGAGGCAAAAAGAGATGCCAGCATCAGTAATCAAGACGCACGCTCAGACAGTCTGCGTCACCGACATCAAGCTAGCCGCCTCCCTCATGGCACTGGGGATTCCCCCACTGCCTGGGGAGGAGGTCAGCATTACGACCGGGGACGCAAACCGGGTTGTCTTCAATTTCCTCCCCCACGGAGCGACCGACGACGGGTTAGCATTGACCGCCAAAGCCATTGCCAGGGCCTGGAAACAGGAACGCGAGGCGACCTGCCGGGAAGAGGAGTGGAGCTACCAGAATCCAGACCATCCGCTCTCTTACTTGATGTGTGCGTGGGACAACTACCTCTGCATTCGCGACTACGTGAGAAAAGCCACAGCCAAAGTTTACATTAAGCGGGGCCGAAGCGTGGCACTGCTCGACCCAAAACGGGCCAGTCAGAAACAACAAGAACACATCCTCGGAAAGATAGGAGCATGAGCAAAGGGCGACAGAGAACCCGCGAAAAGCGGGCGCGAAAATACTTTAAGGGAGGCACCATGCCGGACGGTCTCGAACTATTCCCGCTGGATGGCGGGAAGCTGGAAGTGATGCAGGAGATTATCGAGTCCGGCGAGAGCGACGAAATGGACGACGCCTCTCTCGGCGGGGCCATGCTCTACATGTATGCCAACAGATACGCACAGCTTCGTGATATGTCGCTGGACGAGATCGCCGAGGCAGGCACCGAGCTGGGGAGATCAGTAACCTTGGAAGACCGCCAGGCAGCAGAGGAGGTAATTCTCTCAGACTTCGACGCACTGGGGGCGAGCATGACGCAAAACCCAAAGCAGACGGCCCTAGTGGAGGAGGGGCCAAGCCATTCCCATATTCCTGTTACCTCCGGGCCGGGCTCGAACTTGGCTATAGTAGAGATGAACTCGACAGAACCAGCGCCATCGAGGTCATCCAAGTCCACTTCGCCAGCGAATACGCAAACCGGGGAGACGGCGACTCGTGGGAATGGGTCCACCAGGACGCTGGAGAATTCGAGGCGATCCGGGAAAAATTCAAACGCTTCAGCGCCAGTAACGAATGGCTAACAGATGAAAGGCTTTTAGGAGATGTCATTAGGGGCAACACTGAAGATTAAAATGGACAGTTCCGCTGTGAGGCGGGGGCTGGGGAAATTAAAGAGCGGATTCGCCAAGCTGGGCGGAACGCTGCGGGGAGTCGGGAACCTGATGCGTCGGTCCTTTAAGCCAATGGCTATAGCTATCGGCGCCATCAGCATCGGCGTGGCAAAGAGTGTCGGGTTCATGTCGAATCTCAACAACGAGATGAAGCGGACGGGACAAGCAGTCCCTGAAATCCTGGCCATGCGAAAGGCGTTTGAGCTTGTCGGCGTGTCTGCCGACGAGACTGCCGACATCGTGAACGATATGCAGGAGCGGTTGATTGACGCCCGATTTGGTGGAGGGACTGCACCGGAGGGACTGAAACTCCTCAACCTCGTATTGCAAGACCTCCTGCGGATGGATGCAGGGAAGGCGTTCGATACCATCATGAGAAGCGCCCGGGACGCTGGTCTATCTACAGAAGAAACGGCGTTTGCACTGGACAAGATTTTCGGCGGGGCAGGGATGAAGCTCACCGGCCTCGCTTTCGATTATGACAAGCTGATGGAAGAAGCGAGGGACAGCACAAAGGGGCTGGCTGATCAATTGGAGGCTGCAGGCCCGGGCGGAATAGAAAAGGTGCAGTTCGCTTTCAGCCGGATGAAGACAGCACTGATGCAACTCGGAATGTCACTCGCGATGGCGTTCCCCTGGGAGATGCTTGTTGATACGTTTGCCGGCCTGGCAAAGTTCATCCCACCCATCATGAAATCTCTCAAGTCACTGTTCGAGAATCCCAGGGCGTGGTTCATCAACTCGCTGGAGATCTTCCTCGGGATGTGGGAAAAGCTCAACCTACTAGGGCAGGTGGATGATTGGGTTAACGGCCTGATGGATCGGCTACTCGGGAAGGCGGACGAGATTGGAGAGGCCATTGGCAACGCGATCAACAGTGCCATTGGCGGCCTCAAAGGACTCTTATTCCCCGGAAAAGGAAAAACGATTTCACCTAGACAGGAGATGGAGCGGATCTGGCAAAAAGGGAAACCGTTGCCGCCCGGAATGAAAGTGATGGGCAGCATATTCGGCGGCGGCACTCCCGGTGACGACGGTCTCGGGCGCAAGATGCTGGGGGCGCTGGAGAGCGGCAACAGGATACTAGACGACATCAAACGCCGACCGGGGGCGACGTTCATAGGATAAAGAAATGAGCGTGACGACATACGGAATCGGCAGCAACGAACACGTTGCCAGACCAGACTTCACAGCCCGCCGTGATGCAAAGGGCGCATGGAGCGCGAGTTGCTCGTTCTCAATGTTGCGGGAGACCTGGGAGAACATCGCTCGCGGACTGTTTCTAAAAGGCACGCCCATCACTGAACTCTACACAGAGCTGTCTCCGTATTGGTCTTTTCTCGTCCTGGAGGAAGTCGAGGTGGGCAACGAGCCGGGCGGAATAACTATTGCCCGGTGCCAGTGGGTAGGCTGGACAGATGCCGAGTACGACGAGAACGAAGATGTTGTCTACGCTCTGAGCGGAACCCGTGTTGAAAGGTCAATTGAGCACCACCCGCTCTACAGGAAGGAGATCATCAATGCGCCTGCTGTCCAGGTAAGGACAGTCTACAAGGACATACTGGCTGGAGTGATCAAGGGGTTGTGGAAGATCAATGAATACCGGGAAAGGGACGAAGACGTTGTCTACTTGGTCTCGGTGACTGACGCCCAAAACGAACAACCCATCGAGAACCAGATCGTAAAGAAATGGGCAGAGCGGATTCTGATCGAGGGGTGGGACACATACATGGCGCCGACGCTGCAATGGACAGAGGAGACCAGCAGCAAGACGGGGTGGAGAGACAAGGATCTAAACAAGCTCGGATTGGTGGAGTATGACGGGAATAACCGTCCGCCAGGATCTCCACCGATGCCGGAATACGGCACGTTTAATTGGCTGAAGACCTCGATGAACCAGTCAAAGAGCGGCCAGTTGGTGGATCAGAGCCAGACCTGGGAGTTATCTCCCCCCGGCGGATGGCAACCCGCTGAGCTTTACGACTACAACCTGGAGGATCTCGAAGCAGTCGAGGATTGATCATGCCACTGGCGAGGTTGAATAGCATTCCCGAGATTGGACTCCGCACTGACCGGACCGAAGAGGGACGGCAATGGAACAGAATGAGGGACGCCGTGATCAGCCTGTATAGGTCCAGTGGCACACCTAACCGGGACGTTCAGACCCGCTTTCCCTTGGGATTTCAGCCAGTCCCCCGGATCGGAGAGGACGGCGAGGATGCTGGCGTGGGGATCTGGCCAGGGAAACTCCGCTTTCTGGAAAGCAGTTCCATCACCGAGGCAGCTGGAGACCGCAACGAGGCGGTCGAGGTCACTCCCACACTTGACGGCACAGCACTCGATGCTGATGTGCCCCCCAGACAATACCTCGCTACAGGCGATCACGAGGCGTGGGTTATCTTCAAGGAGCGAGGTTCGACCCACGAGGCGCGGATCGTCTTTGCTGACGAGGACGCTGGACCGGGAACGCTGGACCGGGACGAAAAGGCAGAGCGCCTGGCTACCTTTGAAATATATTATCCGGACACAGAGATAGAGACAGAGGGCGAAGTCCCAGGGTTAACGATCAAAGAACAATTCATCCGCGACGAGTTGGCGATCTGGACCGAGCGGCACCAGTTCAAAGCCCGGAAAACAGACGATGACAAGGTGAAGATTGATAGCGGGTGGGTGATCTTTCCCGCCGGGATGTCTGATCCACTCGTTGCAGGGACGGGCTCCAGCATCACTCAGGAGGTGGCTGAGTCTGCCGAGTTTACGATCGCCGAGGCTGGGTCGATCTGGCTGAAGGGTACGTGGACGACGAGCACTCTGTCATCATCCACTGGAGGCGGGACCGTGTTAACCATGTATCGGCTTTATGAGGTGGACTCGTTAGCCTTTGAATTCCGCGCCACAGCCAACCCTCCCACGCCCGGCGATGACACTTCCTCTGCCGCCCACCCCTGGACGACCGGGGATGTCTACTGGGAGATCTGCAAGCTTTCATTCGCCGACAGCGAGACATTCGTCACGGATCAACTCATCAGCGGTCCCATCTATCTGACCGAATTCACTGACGGCTGGGTCACCGGCACCAGTTAACCAATCAACCACCACAATCATCATGACAATCACCAAGGCGCAGGCTCAGCTATCACTGCAGGGCACAGCCACTCCAACCAGAACGAACGTGAGCAACGCGGCTAGCATCGGGTCAGCGCTCTCCACTAAGAACTTTTCCGATGCCGACATCGTCTTTTCGTTCCTCGTCACAGCGACGGGAGCGACCGATGTGGCAACACTAACCTACTCGACGGGCGACGTTGCCCAGACCTCAGGCACTCCGACCATCACCGACGCAGGTGTTGACTTCGAGGGCGAGGATCTCGGCACGATCGACACTCTCTATGCAGTCATGGTCGAGCAAACAGTGGATGGGGCAATGGAAATAGACGGGGACTTCACAGAGGCGAACTACATGACCAAGACCGGCGACAAAGCACTTTGGATCTGGGCCGATGGAATCACCGGCTCCGGGTCGTCTCTGGCATCAGAGAACCTCGTCCTCGACCTGAATGCGAGCGGAGTGGCTGCCAAGGTCACGATCATCGCCAAAACCTAACATCACAGACCAATGGCAACCAACATTACATCAGCTACTGATTCTGACTTCAGCGTCAACTCAATGCGCGAGTGCGAGGCGTACGTTAAGGTCACGGGCACCTGGGGCGGAACTTCTCTCGCAGTCAAGGTCCGCAACGGCAACGACGAATGGGAGACCTACCCGGAAGAAGGCACGCAGACCGAGAACTTCGCCAGGTTCTACACCATCGGCGACGAAGCTGGCATCCGCCTGACCACTACGGGCGGCAGCGGTATCGACCTCTGGGCGCAGGTCTCAGCAGGCATTGACAAATAGGAATTATGAAGAGGCGGCAGGCAACGAGGTCGGGGACATGGGCAGCCAGCAGCGCGGCTACCTGGTCCGGGAGTTATTCCGGTGCGGGTCCGATTGATCCGATCAGCCTCAATCCTTATCTGTATTTTGACGCCCGGGTTAATGTCAACACTGAAGGTGGTGACGTGGACCTCTGGTATGCGCAATGGTACGGCGATCCTGCTCCATCGAATGGGCTCTCGGACTACCTCGACCAGGGAACGGCCGAATGGAAACCGATCCACAGCACAGATGGTTATATCCAATTTGACAACGTCGATACCCGCCTCGAATACGATCCGCCGGTGAGTCAGGCGGGCGTGTTGATCTGCGCGACCGACAACGGGATATTCGCCTACGAAGTGGATGCTGATTCGGTGGATGAGATAACCGCGCTAGGTTTTGAGACGGGCTACTTCCAAACGCTGAAGCTCTACGCCATGACACTGCTCCCGGCGACGGTGAGCGATGTTCAGATTGCGGGCGTTATTCAGTACTTCGAGGAGGAGCTTGGCGCGACGAGGAATCCGACTGGGAGCCTTTACCAATACTGGGCCGGTAGAACCGATTTAGTTGCCCCGAAGTTTGCTGCGTTGGATTTCAGTGGGGTGACAAATTTCGGTACCTGCTGGTATAATTGCTATTCACTCGAAGATTTTCCCAAGATTGACGCATCTAGCGGGACAGATTTCACTTCCTGCTGGCGTAATTGCATTTCACTGACCGAATTTCCCGGTGAACTGGACTTATCTAGCGGGACAACTTTCAATCACTGCTGGCGCGAGTGCACTTCACTAACCGAATTTCCCGGAGATTTGGACCTCTCTAGCGGGATAAATTTCAGTAACTGTTGGTATAATTGCAATTCACTAACCGAATTTCCCAGCGAGCAGGACTTATCCAGCGGGACAAATTTTCAATACTGCTGGTATAATTGCAATTCACTCGAAAGTTTTCCCGCTTTGGACCTCTCCAGCGGGACATATTTTTATGCCGCTTGGTATTTTTGCAGTTCACTCGAAAATTTTCCCGCTAATTTCTTCGACTACTGGACTCCGGGAACACCCGCAACGAACTGCTTCCAATACGCATGGGACGGGTGCTCATCGCTCACCGCAACATCCGTGGAAAACATCCTGAACTCCATCGCAACATCTGGCGTCGATGCCCCTGCAAGCGGTCCAGACATCACAATCGATTACGACGACGGGACGGGGCCGCCTGACATTACCTCTGCGGTGACCACACTGAAAGCCTGCTCACCTGCTTGGACCATAACACTAAACGGAGTTGCACAGTAATGTCTGACCTTTCCAACCACCGCTTCTTCCGGGTCGATCCGGCGCACTATTCGACCTACACCGACTACGTTGACGAGTCCCGGGGATACCCTCACGATCACACGCTGCGAGGCCTGCCGCTTTTCGCCTGGCTTCTCCAGGAACCAACCACCGGCTGGGGACTCTGCCCAATCGGGAAATGGAGAATCGACGACGAAGACGAAGTAGTCATCGCCCAGGCCATCGCGGCGGGCGCGGCAACTGAGATCTCAGTCGAGCAATACGTAGCCGAGCGCAACGCCATCCTCGATCCGCCGGAGCCGGAACCGGAACCACCGGAACCACCAGATCCACAACCATGAAGACTATCATCATCACCATCACAAGCGCAGCCCTGATCGGTTGCGCCGGGGAGATCACTCCCGAGCAGGCACGAGCCGGGGCGGAGGCCGCCAGTGCGTGGTTGGATGTCGTCTCGGAGGCCAGAGAGATCCTCAATGACAAGTGATCAGAGACTGGCACCTCTGGGTTCTGGCTGCACTGGTCTGGTGCCTCTCGATGCTGGTCGCAATGTGTCGCCACTCAATAATCTGAATAATGAATTCTGCAAAAGTATCATGGAAAACAACAGTCGGCGGATTGTTTAGCGCAGTTGGCGCGGCAATCGTCGGAGCAAATCTGGCACTCGAACTAGTAACGCCACCGTGGCTATTATGGACAGGCTATCTAATCTCTGCGATCGGTCCTGTTCTTCTGGGGACGAGTGCACGGGATGCCAACAAGTCCAGCCAGGACCACGGGGTGAGATGAGAGACGGGTGGTTCGTCAGGCATTGGCCGATCCTGGTGGTCGCGGCGGGCGGGATCGCCTGGGGAGTTAGAATAGAGGAGCGACTAGGTCACCATCTGGCACAGCCCTATCACAGCGAGATGCGCGAGACACGCGACAGCCTGATTGAGATCAAGGCCGAGTTGCGATACCTGCGCGAGGATGTGCTGGAGCTGAAGAAGAAGATGGAACCCTGAATCGACACGTTCCAGCAACACGTCGAAATCGACTCAGATTATCGACACGCTAAGCGCTGCGCTTCTGGGTAGCTTCAGCCAGGTCACGCTCAACTCCCTCGCGAGTGAAGCGGATCACGTGCTCGACTCTCACTGCTGGCGTCAGGATGCCAACGCGGACCCAGCGGTGCACTGTAGCCTTTGAGACAGCATAGTCCCGCGCCACATCGGCAACGGTGAGCATGGGAGCGCCTTCCATGTTTCTAATCATACAGACACTTTCTGGTAATCATGGTTTTATTTAGTCCATCTCAGGCAACTCGAATCGACTGAGGCGCAGCGCAGGACTCGCCTCCGGGTGAGATGGTGAAGAAGTCCCGGGCGTCCTCCAGGCTGATCGCCCGCTTGTAATAGGTCTCGAAGGTCTTGAAAGATGTGTGTCCCATCGCCTCAACGGTCTCCTGCTCACCGTGGACACGGTAGAATGCGCTCCCGAAGGTATGACGCAGGATGTCCTGCTGGCCCGCGATCCCGGCAGCTTTGCGGATTGCCCGGCACCTCTTCGCCCAGTTCGTAGGCAGGACGGTCTCCTGGTGCCAGACGGCGACCCACCGGCGCAGGTTCCCGAGGATGGGGATCTGCCGGTCTGAGGCTGTCTTGGTCTGAGCGTGGGAAAGTGTGATCCACTTCCGGCCTATGTTGTCCAGCTTGAGCCGCGAAAGCTCTCCCTGTGGCCTGATCCCGGCAAATAGCATCAGAGCAAAGGGCAGCGCGCAGCCATCCTCCTCGGCCAACCTCATGAGCAGGCGGGCCTGGTCGTTGTCCTTCAGGATCTTCGGTGGAGACTTCCTCGTCGGAGTCGCCCGCGCCTCTGTGTTCTTTGCCCAGCGCATGACGGCGCTCACCTCCCGCAGAATCCTGTTCCAGTTGGCGCCTCTCCTCGTCATCCCGTCCAGCGCCCTCTCGATGTCGCTGCCCTCAATGGCGGCAACCTCCATGTCGAGGAACCACTCGGGCAGCTTCTGACCGTCGCGCTCGAAATCCAGCAGGTAGCGCTCTGACCGGGCCAGATCCTCCAGCCTGGTCACATATCCACTCCACGCCTCGCGAAGCGGGACGGTAGCTCCAGCAGCCTTCCTCTTGTCAGCATATTCGCGGGCAGCTTCTGACAGTGTGGCTTTGAAAGGGGATAGCGTCTCAGCCGCCCGAGTGGCGTCCTCTGCGAGTCCCGGAGAGATGGATGAGGCTTTGCCGCCTAGTTCGTGGTAGGCACGCCTGAGAGCGGCCTGGTGGCGCTTCGCTTCGGCGTGCGAGCGGCAGTAGATTCTCTCTCTCTTCCCGCTGGTTGTTAGCGACGCCGGCAGGTTGAGCGTCCAATAGTCGCCGTGCCTCGTGATCTCGTATCTAGGCCGCCTCGGCACGCCTCATGTCGCCCTTTGTCGCCCGAATAATCAAGACAATAGACGTATCTGGTTGTCAGAAGTTGTCAGATGCCTAGGCGTTTAGCGTTTTCGCCTCTCCAAAATGCCTATTAGAAATCCGTTGCTCTATCCACTGAGCTACGGGAGCCTGGGCCTACGCATACAGTAGTTTGCGCGAATTTGCAAGATCTTCCGGGTGAGCTTGTCGCCCTTATGTCGCCTCTAAAAACCAGGTGCGATGAGAAGAAGAGAAGCTGCCCTCTGTCTCAATAGGAGTCTGAGACAGAGGAACCCGGCAGATAGTGGCGCGGATGATCAAGGACTGGCTTGATCTGCAGCAGTCAGGACTTAGGGACTGCCTCGTATTTGAGACCCTCGTCACTGTGGGTCACAGTGATTTCCAGGTTTCGATCGATGTCGCACCGGATCAGAGCTTCGACGTATTCGCCTAGCGACCTGAAACCTAGTTTCTTGTAACGCTTCATCGCTGCCTTGTGGACGTTTGCAGCGAGTCGCAAACTGATTAGTTTTTTTGCCATCGGTGTGGGGGGGGAGCACCACTGGTGCACACTTTTTCGCTCTGCGCTACAAGTTTCTCGGTTTATCCAAACTGCTTGTTTTCAATCAGATAGAAAACAAGACGGTTGCGGAGGTAAACAGACAAGTCCTTAACTTGTCCTTTTTTGTTTGCAGCGTATTACGTTCGTATGTATATCTGTCATACATCGCATGACAGTCACGACGAGCATAGACGAGGAGACGGTCGCCAAGGCAGACCGGAGGGTGGAGGAACTGAAGGGTCGGGGGCCGAGGAGGAGATACAACCGATCGGCCTATATCGAGGAACTGATTGAGGCGGACACATCACAGGGACTGCTCCCGACATACGACACCACCAACTAATTCCAACCATGAACACCTCGCCTAAAACAACCACTGCCGCCCATTTCGTCTGGCTAGCAGCATCGGTCCTATTCTGGCCGATGCTCATCGCCGGAAGCTGGGCATTCATGCCACTGCCTCTAGCCGCGCTCAACTCAATGGTTCACTGCCTGGGCCTCTTCATCACGGCCTGGCCCGCCATCAATCATCTTTGTAGCACACCACTGCCCGGCTCAGGCCGGGACGGAACGGGCGCGGGGGGTAGTTTGCTCCATCGTGACATATCATCGGCTGCCGTCTCGCCCAAACATTCGGCAGAGTGGTGTGATTCTTTCCCGGACCAGGACAGGACCCGCAGTCCGCGAGGGCGGGTTGAAGAAAGTCGGACAATCCTTCCTGGTCCGGGATTCGATTTCGCAGCAGGGCAAGATGGGGTCACCCGCCTTCCAAACGGGACAGGGACCAGGGTTTTCCTGTCTCCCGGTGGGTGGCCTCATCGCCTCGACCTCGCTCCTCCAGGAGTCCTCAACCTCTCCAACCCTGACCCGGAGGAAGCAGCGTGAGCAAAGAGAAGTTCCAATTCTCGAAGGCTTTCCCGTCGAAATACCTCCGAGAGCCAGACCTCGGGGGCAAGGTATCGACGGTCACAATCACCGGCTGGAGGTACTGCGACGAGACCGACATCGGAAAGAACGGCGAGCAGATGGAAGGGGTCGTGATCTTCCTCGATAAAACCAACAAGCTCTTCGTCCTGAATGTCACGAACTTCGGGGTGATAAAGGGGATTCACGGCGACGACCCGGAGGCCTGGAAGGGGAAGAAGGTCATCCTTTACCCGACGACCACTCGATTTGGCCCCGACCCGAAGCATCCCTGCATCCGAATAAAAAACAAGGACACCGAAACCGGGAAGGCCCCGGACATCCTGCAATGATCGAGGACGGTATTCACAAGGGCATCACGCCCGCCGATTATCACGCTTGGGAGTTCGACATCGAGCAACCTGAGAAGGGGCCGATCAGTAACTCGCTTCTGAAGCGGTTCGCGAAGAGTCCTTTCGCATTCAAGCATGGCAATGCGCCGAGACCGTCGGCCGCTCTAAACTGGGGGTCGCTGGTAGACTGTCTCGCGTTCACTCCCGAGCAGATAGGCCGCGAATTCAGCTTCAAGAGTGAAAATCCCCACCTGAGCGCGAACGGGGCGGTCCTAAGCAAGGCAGCAAAAGAGTGGCAAGCCGAGAACTCGGCGGACGGGGTGAGATGGATCACCGAAACGGAGTTCAGTCACGCCGAGCTTGCCGTCGCGAACCTTCGCCACGAGCCAGCCTCGCGCGAGATCCTCGAAGGGGCAGACTACCAGGTCGCGCTCGTGCATACACCCGGCCACGGCATCCCGGTGAAGGCGCTCCTCGATGCAGTCCCGTCCCATCTCGATCACGCCGATTCCCTGGTCGACCTCAAGACGACCACCGTGAACATTTACAATGACAGCGACATCGCTCGCCACCTCGCCAAGTGGAAGTACCACGTTCAGGCAGCGCTCTATCTGCACATCTACAACAAGGTCACCGACGACTACCGGAACCGCTGGCAGATAATCTGGCAGAGGTCGGTTAGCCCCTTTGAAATCCGAGTGACCGAACTGGACGAGGACTACCTCTCGAAGGGGCGAGATTTTGTCAGCTTTTATCTTCCCCGCTTTGTCCGGGCACTCCAGAAAAACTGCTTCGAGTCGCCCTTCAGGCACTCAAGCGGTTACCTCCCGATGCACTCCTCGGCCTTCTATGCAGAAGAAGAGGAGATGGAACTTCTCTCCAATCTGGCAGCGTGAAATCTGATGGAATACGCCAAGAGAACGGACGCCAATCAAAGTCCAATCGTCGCAGAGCTGCGGGCGGTGCTTCCCGAGGCCACCGTTCATCCGACATCAAGGGCGGCGGACGGCTTCCCCGACCTCGCGATTGGACTTTGGGGTCACACCTATCTCATCGAGGTCAAGACCGGAAAGGGAAAGCTCACCAAGGCACAGGCAAAGTTCCACCTGCAATGGCAGGGGCACAAAGCCGTCTGCACCTCCACCGCTGAGGTTCTCGCCAGCATCATCCGACACCAGCACAAACTATGATGGAACTACCAGGATTTAGAGACATGGAAGAGCATCTCTCGCCACGTGCCAGGTGGATGAAGCGCAATAATGTTGCTGCATATCTGACGGAGGTGGGCACCCGCGATTACAAGATGTTTGGTGCATATATGGCAAGGTGCGGTGAGCACAAAGAATTCGGCCCGACGAAGGACGACGCCATCGACCGACTCGCGCAGACACTCTGGCTCAAGGAGGAAATCAAACACTGGAGCATGAAGTGATGACGCAGACCGAGAAAGTGCTCACGCACCTGGAGAAGCGGGGCAGCCTGACAGCACTGCAAGCGATGGATCATTACGGGATCATGCGCCTGGCAGCCCGGATTGGAGAGCTGCGGGTGGACGGGCACGACATAGCCAGCGAACCATTCAAGACGCCAGGAGGCGCGACGGTGAGCAGGTATCGAATGATCAGGGAAC
>Ga0209756_1001685_pt1 | contig 20075 bp, 25 predicted proteins | sample ETNvirenome_6_85_FD_184071 | JGI IMG/M metagenome (GOLD analysis project Ga0209756, IMG submission 184071) | Marine viral communities from the Pacific Ocean - ETNP_6_85 (SPAdes) (version 3) | ecosystem: Environmental > Aquatic > Marine > Oceanic | place: Pacific Ocean | collected 2013-06-19
TTCACCTGGTAAAGACCTGTTTTTTGCTCTACCTGATTTAAGCGATGAAGAAAAAGATAGCATCGCCAAAATCGTTGCTTTATTGTATCCTAAAAATCCTCCATCTAATCATGTTAGATGGGCAGCGTTTATTAGATATGTTTATGGGTGTTTTGAAAAACAAGGATGTCTAAGATCTAAGTCAGATAAACAAAGGATGATTGAAGAGAATTCTGATTGGTCGTTATCTATAGATTTTATGAATCGTGTTGCTAAATATTTTGAGTTAAATGGTAATAAATATGGTCTTGTGATACATTATGAGATGTTAGCTCATAGATACGGGGATAGAGCTATTATAGAAAAAGATAAAGATCTTCTTATCCCAATGATGGAGTATTATCAAAAATCTAGTGAGATAGCTGTGGACATCGAATGTTGGAAGCAAATGTTTACACCGTTCTATTGGGCTGGCGGTTATTATGGTTCTATGAAAGAAAAAGAAGAAGCGGTTAAATGCTATATGAAATGTATACGTAGGATGGAGCGATTCTGTCCAGACGCAAGAGAAGGGTATAGAGAAAAAGCTAGAGTTGCTTTACGGTACATCAAGAAGAATTCTGGCAGTAAAGAGTGGTCAAAATTTAAGAAGAAATATCGAGGGTATAAGAATAAATGTTTGCGTAAGGTTAAAATATGATAATATTTACACATATACCTAGAACTTCTGGAAAATATATAGAGACATGTCTTTTTCCAAAAAAGCTAAACAATATAAAGAAATTCCACAAGAAACTAATGAAGATTGGTCAGGACGGATCTTATCCCGTAAAATCTGACGTTGATATAATCGGAGGTCATGTCCCTTATGGACTGCACAAATATTTAGAGACTTCTTGCGATACGTTCAAGTATATCGTTTTTTTACGTGACCCTATAAAAAGATGGATATCCGAGTTTAATCATTCAATAGTTTTCCCTTCTTTTGTAAAACCTATTTGGGATAGATGTTTGAGTCAAGAAGATTTTTTAAAGACATGTGTTATGGAAGAAAGAAATACCAACATAATGACTAAACAGATATCTGGATTGGAGAAGTTTGACAATGTAATCCAAGACCATAAAAATTATATGTTCATGTGGGCTGCTAGAAAATCAAAGTACTCTAATGTAGAAATGGAGAAGATGTTGGAAGTTGCTAAACAAAATTTGTCTGATCGATACGATTACGTCGGTATAACGTCATCTGGTTATCATAAAAAGATGTGTAGACATTTTGGCTGGCCGTATAAGAAAACTCCTCGTATCAATGTTTCTACTAAGCCTGCGATAGACTGGTCGGCATACGAATCTCAAATAGAGGATTTAAACCATTATGACATACAGTTATTTGAGTATGCGAGGAATTTATGCCGAAGAAGATAAAAGACATTACAACCAAAGTTATAGATGTAGACAAACTCTATTTTCAGTATATCCCAGAAAAATTCTTTAAAGAGATCTATACTGGTGACGAGAAAGACATGTTAAGTCTTGAGAATTGTCCTCATTGTAAGTTTCTACTTTTATATAAAAGAATAGGTAAAGCTATATGGAAATGTTATAGAGATACAGATTATGTCAAGCTTCAGAGATTGTGGGGTCGTGACGATAAATATAGTAGAAAGAAGGCTGTTACGTTTATAAAAACCTATAAAGATATCAAAAAAAATGGGTTAAAAAAACGTATTGTAGTTTTAGACGAACCAATGCATAAGCAGTTTTTTATAGATGGTTATGAAATCTATCATGGACATCATAGGGCTGCTATATGTAAGGTTCTAGGAATTAAAAAAATGAAATGTGTAGTATCTAAATTAATATGATTAATCTTATAGACATTGGTGCTCGTGGCGGCATATCGTCTCCATGGAAGCGTGAGTATATAGACTTTTTAATGCTGTGTGACGCAGATGCTAAAATGGACAAGGATGGCAAGTGTAGGGTTTTAGAAGAATGCATATATAGAGACAATGAAGAAAGACTTTTTTACGTGTATAAAAAAGAAAGTACGTCTTCTTTATTCAAACCTGATTTGATAGCTTTAAAGAAAATGGGAAAATCGAAAAAAAGCTTAAAATTAAAATACACTTTAAAAGAAACAAAGAACGTTAAATGTTGTAGACTTGATACTATATTAAATGATTGCGAAGAATCGTATAACTTTATAAAGTCTGATGCTCAAGGGGCAGATTTGGACGTATTGCAGGGGATGGGAAAATATATTGACAATATTATCGGTGTACATTGTGAGTGCCATCTATTTCCAGAGTATATTGGTATTCCTTTATTCGATGATATATGTTCTTTTCTTAGAGAACACGGGTTAAAGCCTAGTAGGGTAATCAAAAAGAAAAAAAAATGGGTAGACATTCTTTTTGTCCGAGATGAGATATCTGAAGAACGTGAATTTATCGATGATATATATAGACAGTATCTGCCTTATACGAAATCTTTGGAGGTCAAATTACTTAAGAATACAGAGCGTTATAGGAGAAAAGTAGGAAAATGGCATGGGATAAAAGAGATTTAAAGTTATTATATAGATATGCGCTAGGTCGTAATTTTATTATGGAAACTGGAGGAGGTGGACTGTCAACTAAGAAGCTGGCCACCGCTGCTCGTAAAAGTAATAGTATAATGGTATCTATTGAAGTTGATAGCGACAGAGTTCATAATATAGATGGAGTGAATTATGAGACTGGTTGGTCTATAGCTTATGACGACATTATTAAAATAGGTCATGAAAAATTTATGGAAAATAAACGTGGTCAAAAATATCGTTTTGATGATCGAAATGTTGCTGTATACGGGGAAGGATATATGAAAGGGGAGACAGATTTAATAAGGAAGTCTATTGAGAAGTATGGATTTACTCCTGATTTCTTTTTTTGTGATACTGGAGAATATTGTGGTTTAGCAGAGTGGAATATAGTAAAAGAATTGTTGACTGTAGGCAGTATAATAGCATGCCATGATATATATTATCCTAAAAGTATTAAAAACTTTCAAGTAGTTAAAGAAATAGAACAGAGCGGACAGTGGAGAGTTCTTAAAAAGACATCTAGTGGACAGGGCTTATTTGTCGCAGAAAGAGTTGCATGAAAGGTTAACATATGTTTTGTGAAATAATTGCTGAAATAAGTTCCAATCATGGTGGAGACATGAGTTTGGCTCGTGATATGATTGATGCTGCTGCCGAAAACGGAGCGGATTATGCCAAGTTCCAAACATGGAAGGTTAGCAGACTTAAAGCTGGACCTTGGGACCATGATGGGAGAAGAGAGATATATGAAAAAGCTGAGTTAAGCGAAGACGATCACTCTATGTTAAAAGAGCATTGCGATAAGAGGAATATAAAATTTTTAACTTCCTGTTTTTCTATCAAGGATTTGCAGTTTATAAGTAGTTTTATGGATTGTGTTAAAATACCTGGGACGGAATGTAAAAATAAAGATTTAGTATATTCTGCATTAAGTTTGTTTGAGAAGGTTTTCGTTAGTATAGGAGCATCTGAATATAACGAATATTTGTGTTATACGATGCAAAAGAAAATTTATTTGATGCATTGTGTTTCTATGTATCCTTGCCCAAATAAAAATATTAATATGAGAAGAATGAAGTTTTTATCTTCCTTCAATGAAAGATACGGATATAGCGGACACGGGCAGGGAGTGGACGATGCTATATTGGCTATAGGCATGGGAGCTAAGATTGTAGAGAAACATTTTACTATAGATCACGAATTGCCATTCAGAGACAACAAGTTCGCTATTCTGCCTTCAGAGCTTAAACAGATTGTTGAGTTCTCAAAGAATTATAATGCCATGATGATTGATTATGGTACTGATTCTCAAACAGGAGAAAAGGAAGTGAGAGAAAGGTACGCTGGAAGATGGGAGTAGATTTATCAATTGTAATCAATGCTCGCGTTGACTCTACAAGAGTTCGTAGAAAAATCGTTAGAGATTTCTGTGGAACTACTCTTTTAGATTTAGCTCTTGAAAGGGTTAAAGACATTGATGTCCCAAAATATGTTGCGACATGCGAAGATGAGATACTGGACATTGTAGCTAAGCATAATGGATTTAAGATATTAGAGAGAGACGCATTATCTGTTAAAAAAGGGACTAGAGATCAAAGCATTACATTTGCTCATTACCGTAATGTTCCTACCAGTAAAATAATGATGATAAATTCGTGCTGTCCTTTTGTAGAGCCTTCAACGTATGAAGGGGCTATAAATGAGATTTTTAAAGAGAAGCACACTACTCTTACTACTGTCAAGAAAATCAATAATGTATTTTTTGATAGCGAGTTTTGTCCGATCAATGCTCCTTTAAGAGAAGTATCTACTTTGAATAATAGTCCTATATATGAGATGTCTCATCTTTTTCATATATTTGATAAAAGTTTTTTTGTAAACAACGGTTATTTTTGGGATTATAGTAGTGGTCATCCATTTTTATATGAAGTTGGAGCGGAAGAATCTTTGGACATAGATTTTGAGATGGATTTTGAAATTTGTGAATTAATGTGGAGAAAAAAAAATGAAACCAATAACTAAAACCGAGTTTAAGGCAGAGAATATTAAGCATTCCTATATAAAAGGGAGATGGGCTTATTACAAGATTGTTATAGATTATATAATGTCTCGTAATGCTAATTCTTGTCTTGAGATTGGACCTGGATGTACTCCCCTTTTCTGTGATTCTGATATTTTTGATATTAGAGAGCTTTCTGACAGGGCAGTTAAATTTCTTTGCGATTGCGATAATACTCCTTGGGATATTGGCGATAAATCATATGATTTTTTAGTTGCTTCACATGTATTCGAGCATCTTTCAAATCCTGTTAAGGTTTTCAAGGAAGCTAAAAGAGTGGCTAATAATATTGTATTAGTTTTGCCTTATAAATGGAGATCTAGAAGTAAACACTCTTCTAAACATTGGCATATTGACGAAAACAAGATATATGAGTGGACTGGCTTGGAGCCAAGTCTAATAAAATACGCTAAAGTCAAAGATAATAAAAAGATACTTCAAAGTATAATCTGCTTTTACGAGATATAATGGAAAAATTACTTGTACCTATAGTTAATCGTACAAATTACACCAAACTGCGACCTGTGATATTAAAGTTGCAAGATTGCAATAACATTGATGTAAAGGTTGTTCTTAGTTCTGGGATAGTGCCTAGAAAGCTCACAGATGCCGCTGAGAGCGTCTATCAAGATAATATCGATGTACTTTGCGAGTTAGATTGCATGTTCTTTAACGATACGTTGGAGAGCATGGTTAAATCTCTTGGCGTTTCTTTAATAGAGCATGCTACAGTCCTTTCTAGAGAAAATCCTACTGGATTATTAATCATTGGAGATAGATATGATATGTTGGGTCCAGTCTTGTCTGCGAGGATAATGAATATCCCAATGTTTCATATTCAAGGTGGAGAGGTCTCTGGAACTATTGATGATACAGTTAGAGATTTGATCACACGTTGTTCAGTTAGACATTATACGAGTACGTTGAATTCTTATGATAGAGTTAGACATATTGTCGGTGATGACGGCGTTTTTTATACTGGATGCCCAGCAGTTGAATCTTTGGTTGATATGGAGATTCCAAAAAGATTGCATGTCGAGAAGTTTCATAAGCATTTTAAAGACAGTTTTAATCTAGAGCCTGGTGAGCCTTATTTTATCGTAGTCGCTCACCCTGATACTACGAATGCTAAAGATATAGATATGGGATGTTTGCTAGATGCTGTCATATCATTCGGTTATAAGTGCATTGTTTTACATCCCAATATAGATGCTCATAGAGAGCAGATATCAAAAGATATTCGTAGACATAAAGATAAAATCGTTTGTATAAGTCATGCTCCTATAGAGGACTTTGTGCAATTAATGGCTAATAGTTCTTGTATGATAGGGAATTCCAGTGCAGGCATAAGGGAAGCGGCTAGTTTTAAAGTTCCTGTCGTTAATGTTGGAGAAAGACAACGAGGTCGAGAAAGAAATAGCAATACTTTTGATACTAGATGCGAATATAATGATATTAGGCAAGCAGTAACTAAAGCTTTGTCATCTGAATTATCGGCAGACAATATATATTACAAAAAGGGATCTATAGATTTTATATCAAAAGACATAACGGAATACTTATTGGGAAAATAATGGGACTGAATTTAGAATATAGCAAATATTATGTAAAGCAACCGGCGAAGTCGAAAGCTCGATTGACAAAGCTTAAATATAAACATATGGAGCCTAATAAGTCGGTTGTTGTTTTAGGTGGTGGACCTTCTACTCTAGAAGACAAAGATCTGATCAATGATTATATCGAAAAGAACAATAGTACTGTTATAGGGACTAATTACCCCTATCCATTCATATCTAAAATGGATTATGTTTATTTTGGTGACCCTGGCAAGTTTAGGACTAATTTAAAGAATGTATCGTGTGGTATTTTTGTTGCTGTAAGTATCGTTGATAAATACAATAAAAAGTTTTGGTCTCAAGTCGAAGACCATCATGAATGTTATGAAGTTTTTAACAGGGCTTTAACTCACGGGAATAATATTAAGCGATGGAATATAAACAAAAACGGGACGTTCCCTACTAGTAAATATGGCCCATCAGGTCTAGCTGTTATGTGCATGTCATTATTATTCAAGCCAGAAGAAATTCTTGTTTCTGGATTAGACGGTCCTAGGGTCACTAGGCAATCTAAGCTATTGAAAAAGACAACTTATAACGGCAAAACTAAAATATACGGTTCCCTAAAAAAATACAAAACTAGAAAAAGAGCCTTAGAATCTAAAGTTGTTAGGCTTTTGCAGGAGCAGTCAGTTAAAATCAAGTGTGTTCCATCGTCTGTATTTTGGAACATAAGTAAAAAGAAATACGATATAACTTCAATATAGGAGAGAGAATGTTAGTTTCTGATCAATACAAAACAATATTTATACACATTAATAAAGCAGGGGGTACGAGTATAGAACATGTACTGCGTCCTGGTGCTCTTTTTAAGAAACATTATATGACCGCTCGTGAAATTAGAGATATTGTAGGAGATAAATGGGACAAATACTTTAAGTTTGCTATGGTTAGGAATCCTTGGGATAAGATGGCATCTTTGTATCGCTATAGGAAGGGTATCAATTTAATTCCGTCATCATGGTCATTTTCTGAGTTCATCAACAAGCTTGATACTCTTAATAATGAAAGTCCGTCTGAGTCAAAACGCAATCTATTGAGAACAACGAATCAACTAGAGCATTGCATAGATGATGACGGAAATGTTATATTGGATTACATCGGTAGGTTTGAGGATTTTAAAGGATCGTGGAAGAAGATTAGTAAGAAGATTGGGTTTAAGAAGCCGCTTCCACACGTTAAGGCTACGAAGAAGCGTCAGCATTATAGTAAGTATTATACTGATGAGCTTAGAGATATTGTAGCGGACAGGTTTGCAAATGATATAGAGTATTTTGGTTATAAATTCAAGGACAAGAGATGAAAATAAAGAAAGTCTATCCCGGCAAGAAGCATGATAATATTTTAATTATGGGAACTGGCCCTAGCGTATTCTATAATATGGCAAAGGTTAAAGCTTTTTGTGAAAATACCAATCCAACTATTATTGGAGTTAATGGGGCTTTGCATGGGATATTGTCTCTACGTGGTGAGACTTTTCAAACTACTGACCCCAATGGAGATGACATATTTGTTGACTGCTCAGACATAGATAGTGTTATTCCTCATATACTGTTTTCTTTTTTGTTGCGTAGAGACAAGAACACTGTTGACGGAATTAGAATATTGAAAGACAAGGATCGAGCTACTAAGAAATGCGATTTGTTTAAAAATTTCATTTTGAATCACAAGAAAGCAATTATCGATAGAGATATTTCTCTTTTGTGTCCTGATGATAGATCTTTTAAGATAGTCAAAAAGCGTAAGGCTTATGGTTATAAAAAATATGGGCAAGCAAAATGGTCTTATAGTAAATCATTGGAGTTTGCTGCGTTCCCCTCAGAGTATAAAGGGAAAAAGGGAACTTGTAGACTAGGAGATATCAAGGGCGTTAAGGATTTGTATGATAAAGAGATCAAATTTAAGGTTGGGCATGGTGGAGAGTATCTGCTTGCTTGGGCAATTGGTCAGCAGCCTAAAAACATAGCTATAGTTGGCATGTGTGATTTTCCCAATAAGGTTTTAGATAAATTAAACAGAGGTTGGTTCTGGCTAGATAGAGTTAGAGATATGCCTCCTAAAATGAGTAAAAGTCAATCTAAGATTATAGAATTTATTAAATCGTATTATGATGCTAATTTCCATGATCTAAACTTTTCTCCGGTATAAAAATATGACACCAAAACAAAAACACAGATGGTTAGTCGGAGCAACAGCAGAATATCTTAAAGATTCAGATGGTTGTTTTGTAGAGTGCGGAGTTAAGCAAGGAACTTCTTCTAGAATAATAGCAGAGATATTTCAACGTGAAGGTTATCTTTTTGATACTTGGACTGGTTTTCCTCACTACTCTAAACATGATTTGCCAAATCCTAAAAGAAAAAGTAGATTAGATCGCAGAGTTAATAGTAAAAAATCTGTTTATAAAGATTGCAAAAGACATCTCAAGAAATTCGGTGTTTTCAATCTTTGCACAATGATTAAGGGAGATATTTGTAAAACAGTTCCTAATTTCATAAAAGATAAGACGCTTACAGTAGATATGATGCATATAGATACTGACTTGCATGATCCGGCACAAGTGTCGATAGACAATTTCGCTCCGTTTGTATCTAGGAATGGAGTAATATTGGTTCACGATTATGGAGATAGTAAATGGCCTGGCATTAAGAAGGTTGTTGAATCTTTTGCCAATGAGCATAGTTGGTTTTTAGTTGATCACAACAATACTATTGGTGTTAAGGTCGCTGCGTTGACAAGAATACATCCTATGGAATATCAAAGGTATATTTGTGATAAGTTTGAAAGAGAGCGTTCTTGAATGAAGATAAATATTGGAGGAGGTAAGGGCTATGATTCTTTCGATAGTAGTACAAAGAATTGGACCATTGTCGATATAAGAAAAAAGAACACTGATATTGTCATGGATATCTCAAAAGAGAAATTGCCTTTTGATGACAATTCTGTAAAAGCGATTTATACATCGCATACTCTTGAGCATATATTACCTCATAGACTTCCTTTTGTTTTTTCTGAGTTCAATAGAGTTCTTAAGCCTTCCGCTCCGATTAGGATTGTTGTTCCAGATATAGATAAGGCTATCAAGGCTTATGTAGAAAATAAGATAGATTTTTTGAAAGATAAAAGGAATCCAGCTAAGTTGAATTGTCTCCCTGCTCATCCTATTTGTCATCTCATGGGATGGTTTTTCACATACAGGGATGAGGACGCAGCAGAAGATATCGGTGGAGGACATGTGATGTCTTTCAACCTCGAATTGATGAAACATTATCTTAAACAAAGTAATTTCAAAAGTATAACAAGACAGTCTTTTAACAAAGGCAGTAAAGTGTTTAAGAATTGCGATTTTGATAGATACAAGAAGTGTTCTCTTTATATGGAAGCTGTTAAATGAAAAATAAAGCGTTTAAAAAAGTTGCTTTAGCTAGAGTTAACTACTCTCAATTATATGGAGTATATGATGATATCAAAGCATATAAAAATAGAGATATATTGGCTCCTTACCAGTTGTTGGTATTAGCTTCTCATATACGCAACACCTGTTGTGGTGTTAAAATTTTTGATGGAGAGGTAGAACTTCATACGCAAGAAGCTCTTGCTCAAGATATGTTAGATTGGGAACCTGATATAGTTGGTTTAACAGCGACGACTCCTGACATAGATCTATGTATAGAGGTTTGCAAAATAATCAAAAAGAATGACAGTTCTATTATCACTGTCATAGGCGGTCCTCATGCTTCGGCCTTATCAGCAAGTCTTTCTGAAAATGACTGTGTTGATTATGTAGTTGTCGGAGATGGAGAACAGCCTTTGAAGGATATAGTTCTTAATGGTCGTGATATCAAAGAGAAAATTATTGTTGGTAAGAATCAAGATGTATCACATGTTTCTATGCCCTCTCATGATTTGTTGGATTATGATTTATATAAGTTCACTGATCCTCATCGAGGTAGTATGAATACTGCTTCTGTCATGTCTAGTCGAGGATGTCCGTTCGATTGTACTTTTTGTTTTCATAATAGGAATCTTAGATATAGAAGTGTCGATTCTTTTATATCCGAAATAGAATATCTGTATCGAGAAAAAAATGTAAGATACTTCTATGTATATGATGACACTTTTTTGGTTAGTAAACAAAGAATCTTAAAAATAATTGATAAAATAAAAGAGTTAAAAATAAGCGATGCTCATTTTCAATGTCTCACTAGAGGAAATTTAGTAGATGAAGATTTGATAGGCAAATTGCGTGAAATAAACTTTGTAAGAGTTTCTATGGGGATAGAGTCTGGTTCTGATAAGGTCTTGTCAGAGGCTCACAAGGGGGTTAAGAGGCAAGATTATATAGATGCTTGTCATACATTAAAGAAATTTGACATAGAGACTCGTGGGAGCTTTATCATTGGTCATCCATATGATACAGAGGAGACAATAAAAACGACTATAGATTTTTCTAAAGAGTTGGAGTTGTATCATGCTAATTTCAATATCATGACTCCATACCCAGGCACTCAAGTATATGAAATGGCGACAAGAGATGAAGGCATTCATTTTGTAAAGGCAGAGTATGCTTACAAGTGGGACATTTACAGAAGATGGGGTTCTTCTGTAATTTGTACTGATGAATTATCTAATGAAGATTTAGAGTTTTATCAGAAAGAGGCTCAGATGGAATTCTATACGCAAGATAAGATTTATAGTTACTATCATACGTTGTTTAAAAACGGAAACACTTCTAAGTATTTTTTCAGACCGCTTAATTTTGCTTGGAATAGGAAGTACTCAAGAGATATAGACTTTTGGGAAGAGTTAGGAGAAAACAAATGAGTTTTGAAGATTTAATTTGGTTGTTTACATCGAATAAAGAGAGTAGAGGCATTGTTCGTTTGAATATTGCCGAAGGAGCACTTTTATACAAATATTGCAAATTGGTGAGTGATGGAACTCTTCTTGAGGTAGGGAGAAAGCATGGAGGTTCTACTGTTTTGATGGCTAATGCTCTTAAAAAGGGTCATCTGTATTCAATAGACATAGTTATGCATGAATGTGTTAATGCATATGTCTCTGATTATGATTATAAGGTTACTTTTTTGACAGACGATTCTAAGAAGATAAAATGGGATGCTCCAATAGATTTAGTATTTATAGATGGAGACCATTCTTATCAAGGAGTTAAAAATGATATCAAGAAGTTTACGCCTCACGTTAAAAAAGGCGGCTATGCTATATTTCATGATGTTGTTGGCAAGAAGGGTATACTTCAACCGCTTATTGATGGATTGCTCAAAAAAGGATGGATCGAAGCTGCCCGAGCAGATTCATTGTTGGTTTTAAGAAATGAGATATAAAAAAGAAATAAGAAAACAATTTGTTAGAACTATGAAAAAAGCCAGCAGCGATGTTGACCTTTCTATGATTAGAGCAAAATATTTAGATTGGCAGTGGTTATTCAAAAGATTTTATCCAGTCGTATTACGGCTTAAGGAATGGGGCTGTAACTTTGTTATAGATTTTGGATGTGGGACAGGAGGTCTAGTCACTCTAGCTAATCTAATGAAGGTCCGTATGGTTGGCATAGACGTTCCAGTTATAGCTAGAGGAGAGAATCAATATAATGTCGTTACATCGGAACTTAACAAAATGGGATTTCCTATAAAAGTTTTTGATACGTCAAAATATCCTTGGGATTTTGAGAGCGATTCTGTTGATGCCGTAACTGCCTTCCAATCGATTCGTGAAGATTATATAGCAAGTACCGAAAGGAATCATCTATCTTGGGATAATGAGATAATATGTAGAAGGATAAAAGAGATATCTCGCATTGTAAAGCCTAAAGGAATTTGGCATATAGGGTCTAAAGGACATTACGCTGGATTAAAGAGATCAGCAGTTTGGCATTCTTTATCTGAGAAACAGCCAAAGATTATGTTATGGTCAGGTTCTGGACTTAAAAATAGTTAGTACCCGTATCTTTTACAAAACTTGCCAGCGATATCGTCAAAGAGTTTAATTTCTGAAGGCGAAAATTCTTCCATAAATCTAGTATCTAGTTTAAGGCTGAAACCATTACGTTCGAAAAAATCTACAACATCTGGACTCATATCTTTAATGTCTGCTGTTTTATGATAGAGTCTTACCATACAGATAGGTTTGGAGTTTCCATTGATTATATGATGTTTGGTTTTCCAGAAATCTAACATGCCTTCTTCGTATTCTATACCTATAAAATCACAACATTGTTTAATAATTTTTTGAGGGTTTTCGCATAGGTCTTCATATTTGATGGAGAGTTTTTGTGAAGGTTTTAAACTAGATAGGAATATATCTTTTTGCTTGCTGTTTTGCATCCATTTTTTTATGTGCGTTTTGTTTATACTCCCTGTTCGTTTTTTCTTTTTAAGTAAAGTTGCTAATCCGAATCTAGTCAATTTTATAACTTTGATGTTAATGTCAGGTGATATTGTTTCTTTTATCCATTTGATTCTTTTAGAGGAATCGATTAGAAATGGAGTGTTAAAGATTCTAAACGCCTCATTATGGTAGTAGGCTGGTTTCTTGTTTTTTTTAGGCTTTTTGCGAAGTTGGCTCCAATATTTACAGTCAGATCCGCATAGTTTACAAATGATTTGTTTACTGTTTGTCTTTTTCTTTATCTGAGAAAATTCTCCTAAACTTGAAGTTTTAGAGTGGCTAGATAATATAAGATCCAGAAGAGTGCTTCCTGAGTGTGGGGTAGATAGGATGTGTACTATTGTCTTTTTCATGTTGCTCAATTTAGTTATCGGAAAGATAGTCAAAAGTACGATATATATTTATGAAGATTTGCATATTACCGGACAAATTGAACTGGGCATATCACGCTATTGCTCTCGCTTTGAAAAAGTACAACCCTTATACAGATGTTAAAATAGACATTAGGCATATAAAGGGCAACATAAGATCTATAAAAAAAAGATATAAGAAATATGATCGTTTTTTAGTGATGGGATGGCAAACATATGATGCTGTCAATTTTTTACCCAAGTCTGAAACTCTAATAGGAGTTCATTCTTTTCATAGTTGGGACAAAAGAATGACTACTCCAGAAAAATCAGCTATTCCAGATAGAAAGCTTATTAAATTTCTTAATAAGTTCTTAAAAGTTAATGTTGTGTCAGAGCGTCTTATGAATACTTTTAAAGATGCTGGGGTAAAGGACGTATGTTATACAGCAAATGGAGTAGATACTGAATTGTTTACTAAAAAAACTACGTTTGATACAGATCCTTTTTATGTCGGATATTCTGGGTCTAAAGCTCATGATTGGCGTAAGGGCGTAAGCGAATTTATTCTTCCTGCGACTAAACTTGCAGGGGCGAAAAACAAGCTGGCTATGCTTTCTACTGGATCTTATATACCGCTTAAAGAAATGCCTGAGTTTTATCGATCACTAGATTGTTATGTTTGTGCATCTTCGTCTGAAGGTATGTCTCTTAGCGTTTTAGAGGCTGCTGCAACTGGTTTACCGATTATATCGACCAGATGTAGCGGAACCGATGAGATGCTTATTGATAAGGAGAATTGTTTATTGGTTGATAGGGATATGAGTAAAATATCACACAAAATATCATATTTAAAAGATAACCCAGAGGAATGTGTTAGAATAGGATCTAATATCAGGAAAACCGTTGAAAATAAATTCTCCTGGGAAGATAGAGTCGTTGATTGGATGAATTTTATAAAGGATTAAAATGACAGACTATAAAAAGAAATGGAATAAATATAAAATAGGTAAAGTTGAGTGGATTAATAATCGGAAAGAGCATCCTGCTAGAAAATTGTTTATTGATTATGTGGGAAAAAATGAATCAATTAAGTCTATTGTAGAGGTTGGAGGGGGAGAACTGGTAGAAGCTCTTGCTATCAAGGAAAAGCGTGAAGACATTGAATATACAGCGGTTGATATCTCAGATGTGTTTTTAGAATATTGTAATAGCTTAAATAAATTCAATTGTGCGAGAGGAGATATGTGCGAATTGCCATTCGAAGATAAGAGTTTTGATCTCTTTTTTGTGAGTTCAGTTTTAGAGCATTCTCCAAATGTATCGAGCACTATATCTGAGGCAGCAAGAGTATCTGATAGATTCGTTTTTACATTATTTAAATGGAGAATGGTGTCAGGGAGTCTTAAATCTAATTACAATTCTAAGAAAAAATACTATACTACTATGTTTAATATAGATGATATTATTGAATCTATTAAATCGGTTGGTGGAAGTATTGATAGCAAACTGATATCTAGTATGGATGGAAACGTATGTGATTTCGATGAATACAGACAGTCATTCCAAGAGGACGAACATCGCAATGGTAGTTATTTAACCTTAATTGGCGAATGGAAATAATATGTGGTCAAAAGGACATGAGTTAAAATATTGGAATAAAACAGGTTTGAAAAAAGGAACATCCATATACGCGAAGTATGTGGAGGCTTTATCTATAAATGATTATGATTATACGGATAAGGTCGTAGGAGATATAGGTTGCGGTCCTTTTGGAGGAGTTTTTTCTTGCGATGATTTGAAGTTAAAAGATTCTGATAAAGTTGCTGTTGATCTTTTAGCAGATGAATATAATGAGATGAAGTCTAGTCCAGTTGAAATAGTTTATGGAGATTTGTCTAAGATTCTTCCTTTTCAAGACGGTCATTTTGATTATATAGTATGTACTAATGCTATAGACCACATACCTAAAGTTAAACATGGATTTAAAGAGTTAAGAAGAGTCTTAAAGAAAGATGGAATAGCTTTTATTCATGTCCATTTGCGAACTAAGAAACAATTAAATAAAGCTCACGTACATGTATTGACTGTTGATAAAATAGATTCTATTCTAAAAAAGACTGGATTTGAGAAGGTAGAATCGAAAAAAGATTTAGATTGGGTTAATGATGATAAAAGTAGGAAAGCAATGTATATGATTTTAAGGGCGATATGAAAAAAAACAAAAAAATAAAACCTACAACACTTATTTTGTATCCTACAAAGAGATGCAATAGTAGATGTCCTCATTGTTTTTGGGTCTCTAGGTCTAAATCTTGTTTTGATACCTCTGATGCGATGGATATGCCTTTTGATAAAGTTAAGGAAATTATTGATCATTATAGAAAAAAAGGGGTAAAAAGAATAAGAATACAATCTGAGGGAGAAATATTATTATATAAGCACTTTAAAGAGACAGTGTTGTATTGTCGTCAAAGGGGATTTTTAAAATTTGGTATACCTACTAATGGTATATTGTTAGATGAATATACCGATTTTATTTTAGATAACATGAATCAACTGACTGTTAGTATAGATGGATATGATTCAAAGTCGTATATAGAACACAGAGGAGGAACGGAAGGTACATATAAAAAGATTTTAAACAATATAACTGATTTTGTAAAAAAACGAAAAAATAATAAATGTAAAATTATGATAAACTCAGTTATTCATAGTGGTAATTTTGATAAATCTGTACGTTTTGTTGAGTTGGCAGAAAGTCTTGGGGTTGACGCTATAAGATTTAGCAACTTTCATCCGATAGGAAAAGAAGAAACATTAAAGCCAGTGTCTATAAAGGATATTAAGCATTTAGCTAAATATTTTAGTCGAAGAAAAAATTTGATTAAAGTGAAAACTATTAAACTTCCGCCAAAGAAAGGACCGTTTTTTTGTTCTATGCTTTTTAGCACTGCGATAGTTGGTTCTCGGTATGAAATGTCACCCTGTTGTAGAATAGGAACTTCAGAAAAGTGGGGTAAGTTTTCTTTTGATGCAAAGCAGAATTCTCATAATAGTAAGAGTTTGTGCTCTCTAAGAGACACATTTATTAAAGCAAATAAGGTTGCTGATCTGGATGCAGTTTGCAGAATGTGCAGCAGATTAAAATCTAAGTAAAAAGGATAGAAAATGGGAGAAGATAAAAAACGAAAAAAAAGAAAAGAACGAAAAAGAAAAGAGAGAGAAGAACATCGTAGAAAAAAAAATGAAAGTCGAATGAAAAGTAAATTTAGTTTTACTGAATATGATTTTTATAAATTGTTGAGATATAAAAAATATGATATATATATGTATGGTGGAATTCGTAAAGATTCTGCTGAAAATAGAGAGCCTAAAACAGTTGAGTGGATAGAAACTTATATGGATGCAGGCGATGTTTTGTATGACGTTGGTGCTAATGTAGGAGCTTATAGTTTAGTAGCTGCTGCAAATGATGTAACTGTATATGCGTTTGAGCCATCTATAACAAACTTTGTAGTATTATTAAAAAATATAGTTAAAAATCAATTTGATTCTAAGATAATACCATTAAATATCCCTTTAGCTGATAAAAGTTCATTGAGCTTTTTTAACTATTATGATTTAGCTGCTGGAACTTCGAGTCATGCTTTTGGTGATTCTGTTGATTATGCTGGTAATGATTTTAAACCAGTTTTTAAACAATTAGCTATGTCTTTAACTATAGATGAATTAGTTTTTACTCATGGCGTAAAAATGCCAAATCATTTAAAAATAGATGTGGATGGAATCGAATTGCAGATTTTAAAGGGAGCGAAAAGGGTTCTTAAAAGTGATGAATGTAAAACTGTATGTATCGAAGTCATGGAAAGATATTCTGATTCGGTCGGGATAAATGAAATATTGTTAGAATGCGGATTCCAAAAGGAAGACAAGATGAAGACAGCAGTAAATACCATATACAAGAAGAAAGCAAATGAATAAAGTATTAGAAAAAATTAAAGAAGGCAAACCCACTTTTGGAACATGGATTCAAATAGGACATCCTGCGATAGCTGAAATGTTAGCTCATTTTGATTTTGATTGGATATGTGTAGATATGGAGCATGGAGTAATAAATATCGAAACTATGACTTCTCTCTTTCGAGCGATAGAGAGTGGAGGTTCCATTCCTTTTGTTCGTCTTCCTTCGCAAAATCCTGAATGGATTCATAGGGCGATTGATGCAGGAGCTAAGGGGATTATAGCTCCAATGGTTAATACATTTGAAGATGCGAGGTCTGTTGTTTATAATTCTAAATATCCACATATTCGAGATGGTTACAGAGAAGGATGCAGAGGCGTTGGTTTTAGTAGGGCGAATTTATATGGAATAGAACTTGAATCGTATGTCGCAGAAGCGAATGATGATATTATGATTGTCGTCCAAATAGAGCATCGTTTTGCAGTACGGAACTTACCAAGCATTCTTAAGGTAAGAGGTATCGATGCTACCTTTATTGGTCCTTATGATTTGAGTGCTTCTTTCGGCAAACCAGGAGATTTTGAACATTCTAGTTATATCAAGGCATTGAAAGAGTATCGTGATAATTCTGCTTCTTACAAAGTCCCGATGGGATGTCATATAGTTCATCCAAATAAGCAAAATATTTCTGAAGCGATTGAGCAAGGTCATAAATTTATAGCTCTTGGTCTTGATGTTACGTTTTTGGCTAAAGGCATTGATAGTTGTATGTTTGACTTAAAGGAGAGTTTAAAATGACAGAATTTATTGGAATTATACCAGCGAGATATGCGTCTTCAAGATTTCCAGGGAAACCGTTGTGTGATCTTTCAGGTAAAATGATGATTCAAAGAGTTTATGAGTCCGTTATGAAATGGGATCATTGGGAAGCTGTTTATGTAGCTACAGACAGTGAGAAGATTTTAGATGCATGTAAAAAAAATGGTATTCCTTGTCTTATGACAGGAGATTATCATTTGGACTGTTTAGATCGAGCCTCTGAAGTTGTCGAAATATTAGAAGCTGGTAATAGCGGTGCTGATAAATATATTATCATACAAGGAGATGAACCTCTATTCAATTCAGATACGCTTAATGTTGACATGAGTCCTTCTATCATTAATTTCTATACTGAAGTTCATGACGAGAAGGAATTGTACGATCCTAATGCTGTTAAAGTTGTTGTTTCTAAAAATCAAAATGCATTATATTTTTCTCGTTTCTCTGTTCCATATCATGATGAAAAAACAAAACGCAATAATGTTGATGTTGTTATTCATAAGCAGATAGGCGTTTATGTCTTTACTGGAGAGATGCTTAAGTTATATTCAAATTTAAAACCATCATATTTGGAAAACGCAGAAGGGATAGGATTAAACAGATTATTGGAAAATGACGTTAATATAGGCATGAGGTATACATCGTATGATAGTATCAGCGTTGATACTCCTCAAGACCAGCAGCGTGTGATAGAAATGATCGAGGAAGAAAAAAATGAAAGATAAACATGTTCTTGTTATTGGATCTGGTTCTTCTATAAAGAGTCACAAAAAGAAAATAGTCAAATTAGTCAAAGATCAGAAATTGGTAACTTTTGGCATTAATTATATGACATCTCTATGCTATCCTGAATATCATTTATGGACAAATAAACAAAGATATAGAGACTTAGGAAGTTGTATAGATGAAAATTCTAATTTTTTATTCGGGTGTGGGATAACTAAAAAGTTAATAAGAAAGCATTATGCAGGAGATTATGAAACGATAGATTATACTAGCAATTTAAAAGAGGGAGCTAAGGAAGTAGATTATTACTATGAAGACGGTAAATATTATGGATATTTTAGAACGGCTGGAGTGTTGGCTATTATGATAGCATATCATATGGGAGCAAAAAAAATAAGTATAGTTGGCATGGATGGCTATACATTGCATTCTCGTAAACAGCTACTTAAAGGCAAGAAGAGTCACCATTGTTACGGTAAAGGATATACAGATGATGCTAGTTGGGAGAAATGCAAGAAGAAAGATGCTGAAATTTATTCCACGTTGGAAGATTTGTATGCAAGCGGTATAGAGTTCGAAATAATTACACCTACAAAGTTCAAGGATTTTTATAATCCATCTGCGTTAAAATGAAAATTATACAAGTTACAACTTATCCTTTCGGTAAAGATCATAATTTACAGAGAGAAATATTAGAATCATCGGGATGGGAAGTTCGTTATAACCCTTATAACAGAAGACTGAGCAATGAGGAAGTCAAAGAATTAGTTCGTGATGCAAGTGCGATTGTCGCAGGGACTGAGACTTATGATAGAAACATAATAGAGTCATGTAAAAATCTTGAAATGATATGCAGAGTAGGGATAGGTCTTGATTCTGTAGATCTTGAGGTTTGCAAGGATAACAATATTATTGTGACATATACCCCTGAGGCTCCTTCTGATTCTGTCGCCGAATTGACTGTTGCTCAGATTATTAATTTGTTGAGGCAAATAAATAAATCTAATACAGATGTCCATGATGGTAAGTGGATAAGGCAAATGGGATTTTTAGTTAGCGAATTAAAGATAGGAGTTCTAGGTGTTGGGAGGATAGGAGGGAGAGTCGCTAAACTTTTGCAGCCGTTTAAACCACAGTTGTACGGTTGCGATTTAGAGCCTGACTTTGAGCTTGGAGAACAATGCGATATACAGTGGGTTTCAAAAGATGAGTTGTTTAAGATTTGTAATCTGGTCACTGTTCACGTTCCATCAAACGAAGACAATTATCATTTAGTTGATAAACATGAGTTGAGTCTGATGCAAAAAAGGAGCTATTTGATAAACACTTCTAGAGGGAAAGTGTGTAATGAAAAAGCTATCATAGAAGCCCTTAATAATGATACGTTACTGTCTGCTGCTTTTGATGTATATGAGAAAGAGCCTTATTCTGGTCCGCTTATCGGAAGGGAGGATGTTATATTGACTGCACATATAGCAAGCTCTTCCAGACAAGGTAGATTTTTAATGGAGTTGGGAGCAGCGGAAGATTGTGCTAGAATTATTTCAGGGAAAACACCGTATAATAGGGT
>Ga0209756_1001686_pt1 | contig 20073 bp, 12 predicted proteins | sample ETNvirenome_6_85_FD_184071 | JGI IMG/M metagenome (GOLD analysis project Ga0209756, IMG submission 184071) | Marine viral communities from the Pacific Ocean - ETNP_6_85 (SPAdes) (version 3) | ecosystem: Environmental > Aquatic > Marine > Oceanic | place: Pacific Ocean | collected 2013-06-19
CGCGGCCGCCACGGGACCGGCCGACTCCGCGATAATAATCAGACGACCATTCGGGAGTCTCCTTGGCTTCTTCCAAGACTCCTGCAAGTTCTTCCTTGATGATCTGGTTAAGCTGTTCTTTTGAAACTTTCATTTTAAGTTTCCTTGTGCAATGAGGCCAGCCAACATTGTAGCATCCCTTTTGTTTAATGAGAGAGTTCCATCAGGACTATTTAAAATCTTAGCGAACACATCGCCAAAATTGTCAATCGTTATTTCTTCCTCTGGCTCTTCCAGATCTGGGTCTGGCATGGATGGGCCCGGACCGGGCATTGGGAGGCGTGGGGTGCCGGGTGGGAGGCCGAGAACGTTCTCATCAACCTGCTCGGTTCTGTCTATCTCTTCCAAGATAATTTCTTTGAGTCTGTCAATTGTAATTTTCATTTTTAATCTTTCCCTGCGGCTGCGACGCCCGCGGCTCCTTGAAGTGAGGCCATTACTTTTTCAAAATCTTTGGAATCTAAATTCTTAAACATCTCGGCGGCTTGCATAAGTATCGGTCCGTATTGTTGAATAGCTGGGCCTAGGCTGACCAGTTGTGGGCCCAATTTCTGAATCATTGGAAGGTATTTGGTTAACAGGGCTGGATTTTCATTAATGAGTTCCAAGTGGGCCACTGCTAATTCTTCCTTAATTATTTCCTGAAGCTGTTCTTTGGAGATGCTCATTCTGCCGCCTCTGCTTCTTCGCCTCCGCCGGCGATCATTTCTTTCCTCTTTCTTGCTGACCTGTTTTTCATTGCGGCTTTTGCGATATCTTTCATTTTTCCGCTATCAACTTGTTTGACAGGTTTTGTCAGAAGAGCCTGTTGAGTCTTTTCGAGTGCCTCTTTACCGGCTTTGGCGCCGCCCTTGGCAGCGCCGTCAATATATTTAGAGACGGAGCCGACCATATCGTCGACATAGGGGGCTAACTTTTTGTTAGCTTTTAATTTAGTTAAAAGGCCCTTGATCTTGGGAAAGTACTTTTTAAGTAAACCACCAAGCTTAAAGGAAGCCTTGGCAGCATCATCGCCTGCCTTGGCCATAAAAGTGGCCAGCTTCCCGCCCTTTCCAACAATGTCCCCGACTACTGGTATCATTGAGGCGACTGATAGGGCTGCCATGAAGTACTTACCCCTTCCAGCGTATAGGGCCGCATTAGTCAAATCAGCTGCTTCGCCATAACCCGGAATGATTCCGACAATATCCAGCCCTAGGTGCGGTAGCTCCTTTGCAATGGCGCCGAGGTCGATCTCATTCAGCATTTCTTCGTGAATCTTTTCAATTCTTTTGGCCTCAGCGAGCATAATTGTCCGCTGTCGATGGAGTTCTCTTTTTTCTGCTATGACAGCTTGAGATTCTTCAATAACGATTTGTTTAAGTTGTGATTTGGTAATTTTCATTGTTTTATTTCGCAAACATGGATACAATTTTCTGTACGATCTCGGGGTTTTCTTGAACCATCTTTATTAAACCCTTAATTGAGTCTAAGCCGTGGTCCCTAATTAGAGGGCCGGCAAAGTCCATAACAGTTTTCAACATGTTTTCATCAAGGGTGTCTTCTTCATTAACTTGGGTTAATTCTTCTTTGATCAGTTTTTTAAGTTGTGTTTTTGTTATTTTCATTTTCTGGGCCCTTTTTTAAATGGCTGATAGCCTTTGCAGTAAATAGTTGTCTTCTTCAACAATCGCCGCATTGTTTTTTCGAGTTCTAAATTCTTCTTTACTCATCTCTCCAACATCCTCGGCGCCACTTGTATCAATCTCATAAACTTCTACCCCATATTTAAGCAATAGTCTAGATATACTGCGTGCTTTTTTGGATGCGTCCTCATCCAGAGCCACAAACACCCTGTTGCCACTCTTAATAATGGCTTGAAAAAGAGCAGAACTCTCGCGGAGTGTGGATCCAAGTAGGGGAATAGCATTGCCGGCCTTTATTGCGTCGAAGACACCTTCTACTATAATTAGATCTTCATCCCAATTAACATACAGTTCATTAAAAATAATGTCACGGCTTGCTGGTGGGTTCTTATACCTTGGCCATGCATCCCCGTATGAGCGTGCAATAAAATAATTTGCATAGCCGTTCTCGTTAAACGACGGTACAACAACCCGTCCAGCATACTCTCCGTCGGAACAATAACCAATTTTCCATTTGAGAATATCGTCCTTGGTAAACCCCCGTTTGAATAAGTACCGTAAGGCCACTTGAGCGCTTCGTGAGGGCTCTTTGTTCGTCAGGCTAACCAAGGACTCAGGTAAATCAACGCGTTGCTCAGAGGGCGTCTCAGGCTCTGCAAATAGGAAGTCGAAATCTGTGATCTCAACACGGTCATCATACTTCGCCCATTCGTCACGATCCTGACGTGTACCAAACTTACGAACGACATAGCCAAGGTCGCGACCTGACTTGTCACAAATCCAGCATTTAAAAACAGACTTGTCCACATTGACGGACATCTTCATCTTATGATGTTCGCAAAATGGACAATGAAAAAGATGCTCGTGGCCCGAGTGATAACCTCGGCCCAGAACATTTTTGATTATTTTGAGCTTTTCCTCTCGCATATTACCCCCGCTTTGGCAATCACCATCGAGTCTGCTTTATCGTAGCACTCGGGTTTAGGATTGCCGTTACGAGTATATTCTAACACGAAAGCAGGTTCGTTGTCAACTAAAAACTTTAAAACAACTTGTTTTGCTTTTTGTCCTCGGGGAACTCTGATTCCACAAAGTTTCCTTGCAGACGTAGCCGCGAGGTATTCTGGCTTAATTTTATATTGATCAAAAACAAGCCAAGACACGATGCCGTTAAAACGAGACAAAGTTGATAAAGTCTTCGCAGATGAAAAACCTGAACGGAAAGTCTGGAGCGATTGTTCAATATATACTGCTCTAATCTTCTCTCCGAATTGGTCATATATCTCTTCCAGACCCGCTTTAACATGCTTCACCTTCTCAAAAAAGTCTTTGTATTTTCTTGTGTCCCAAGCACCGTTAAGGATTATCTCGTCTTCGTCGATAAGAGTGTAGCCCGTGATGCTTGTGGATATATCTAATCCTAATATCATATATACTATATATCAAGTTTAAGCTTAAATGTCAAGTCTCTTTCTTCAGTTTTCTTGACTGGGGTCGCGACTGTGGCGATGCCGATGACATTTTTATACTCGTCATAGATAGCAACTTTGCTGATGTAGGTCGTTTTGCGGAAGCTGGCCGTGGGCTCGACAAATGAGGCACTAACCGTATTCTTTATTACCATATCTCTTTCAATATACTGATAGGTCCCTGTCATTGGGTTGGCAAAGGAGGCACTGCTCTCAAAGTCAATAAAGGTCGGGTTATTGGAATGGTTCAGTTCGGCTCGCGGTGCGTGAGCCATCATTGTTACGTTAGGAACATAATGGGTTCCCGAGAATGCCATATAGAAGCTAGCCGAGGCTCGCGTTTGGGTGGAGGCCGTTTCCCCCGAGGAACCCGTAATGGTATCATTCGCACCGACGCCGAAATACAACCACTTGCCTTCGTCAACCGATGTACCACCAGTATACTTTAGTTGCCTGTCGTTGATAGCCCAAGCACCCGTGAGGCAGAGGAACCCTTCGTTGTAAAGAGCCACACCCGCAACAGAACCAGAGTTGGGGCTGCCATACGGAGCAACCTGAATAAGCTCTCCGTTTCTATTGACATCCCGAAGTTGACCCACCATCGTTCCTGTAACATAGAATCTTAGATCGACACTGCCTTTCTTGATCGAGGATCCATAAAAAATAGATGGGATTGAGATTAAGTTTAAGGCTTGGGAGGATTTCTCACCCATTGACGAGGAGAATTGGTAATGCTTGCTGAGCGGCGTATAATAGTTGAGAGTGTTTTTAAGGGCGTCCATATGTTTTCTGGTCGCGGACGCGGCGAAGTATTCTCTCGTAATTGATGCGGTTAAAGGGTAAGACCCGGTTATCTTGGCACCGTGAGCAAACTGTGTTAGATAATCTGAGGTTGTAACAGTCCCGTCGGCATTGCGCCTTATGAATTCGACGGCGCCGCCTTTCGTTATTATGGGACGTATAAGACCGGTGTCTCCATCAAGCCTATCAACGTTAAGTTCGTATAGGTTAACAAAGCCGGGCCTCACATTCGGGACGCTAGGCGTGAATGAGCCCGACTGGAGTGAGCGATTCTTATAATATACGACAGAATCATAGATATAGAACTGAGACTCTGGGTGTGTCTTCAGCCTATTGTAGAATACGTCGTCTGCTCCAAACCTATAAAGAGTATCGGGCATTCCCGGCCCCCTTTAGTAGTCCAGCCGTACACGAAGCGTAAGCTCATTAGAAGGAGTCTTTTTGAGCGGCTCCGACAACTTGGCTACTGCGAGGAGTTCTTTATCGGCAGAATAGAGGCCAATTGATGTAATGTAAGAAACAGGTTGGTCTCTCGACACTTCCTTGACTCTAATCTTGCTACCTGTAAGATAAGTGGGGTTAGAGCTATAGTTAAAGTCACCGTGGTGAGCGCGGCAGAAGTAAATCGTGCTGTTAAGCTCAGTGGTGTTATTGAACTCGACGTTGATCAGGCGAGTGCGGAAGCCGTCGGCAGAAGCAGAGATTGCTGTCCCCGACAGAACGGTGTTGATGTTTCTTGTGTCGGCCGAGGTTGCGGAAGAACCGAAGCTAGATCCGAAATCATTAGCAGCCGAGGATGTAAAGACCGATGCGGTCAAGACGCAGACACCAGCTTGGTAATAAAGAAGACCAACGCCAGAGGCTTCGTTAGGGGTTGCAGAACTCGTATAGAGGATCCCGTATTCACCGGCTGGGGAGTTGACCTTATAGGCATTGTCTGCACCGTAGTCACCAACGGTCATGGAATTCAAGAAACGTGAGTTTCCTGCGGTGCCACCGGTGGCGAATGACATCCTGAATGTGTTCTTCTGGATCTCATCCTTGACTAACAAGCGAGCGAAAGTCAGGAAGAACGACTCTTTAATCTTGCTTCCGCCGGTCAGGTCACCGTCGCGGTCGAACTGCCTAACGGCACCCGTGTGGTCGAAACCAACAAGCATTTGGGCCATCTGATTATAGATGTTAATCTTCTTGGCCTGCATCTGTTGAGTGAGGGGCGAAGAATTAGACATCGCCGAGTCGGCCGGATAACCAACCGTAATGTCCAGAATGTGGTTAGCAGAAGAACTCAAGTAGGGATAGTCATAAATCGACTGGAACATACCGTGAGAATAATTTTTGATGTTAGTCTCGTTGGTTGTGCCCTCAACATAAGTTCCCGACACGATCGATCCGGTAATCGGAATAACCTCGTGAAGAAGGGTTCTAGTTGTAGCTAAATCATTATTGCTAAAAGTTTTATATGTAGATGCCATTTGTTACCTTCCTGTTATACCTTCTTGATGAATCTGACCGGGATATCGACCCTGTACCCGGTTCTTTGTCCAGTCACTCTGACAAAGGTATCCAGAGTACGGCAACTCACAGATTCAATAGTTTTTGTAGAGCCCAACTTCGTAAACAAGTGCGTACTTGATTCCAAATCAATCGAGGACTTAATTCTAAAATTCAAAATCGATCCTCGTGAACCGGCGATGACTTGCTGGGCGGTTGTTACTGTGAGATCGGTGTTCATTTGCACAAACCTTGGGTTACTATCAATAGTTAAATAATAGCTAGCGATATTATCGTCGTCTATAAAGGAGACTGCGGCCGCTGAGGCGCCATCTCCGGAATAAATACTTCCGAACCGGTTATCAATTTCAATAATATACTGCGTCTCCAACAAAAAGCCATCCAAAGCTCTGGATGCGGGGACTTCTGAATTGTCAATTCCCTGATCGAGTCTGAAAGATTTTGCGTCGGCCAAGTTAAAGCCATTAAAAATACCTACGACATTATTCAAGCCCGACTCATCGACGGCAGTACTCTCATCAACCGCTACCACAAAAACATTATCAGTATTATAACGCTTGTGATCGTTTGAATAAACTTCATTAAGCTTGACCACTGGCAAATAGAGGAGACTATTGTTTGGGATTGTCACAAGCTTAGACTTCATCGAGGATGCATTATTGGTAAATGCTTCCAACACGGGTGTCTGAAGGATACTTAAATCCTCATAGCCACTCGAAGTAACTGCTGTATAATTTGAGTAATCGATCTCGTCGTCACCCAAAGCAAATGATACAATTCTAAAACTACCGTCACCTCTTGCCAATCTCATTCTGCCGGTGTCGGTCAAAACGGCATCCAATATGATGTCGCCACTATTATCCAAAAAGGCCATAACGCTCTCCTATATTATAAATAGTTCTTTCACTATGTAAATAGTCATCTAAATTAATTTATTCTCTAATATCCACTGCCACCACCGAAGAAGCCGTCACCGGTGCCGGTGGTGTCGCCGGGCGTGGGGGAACTGGCGCCTGCACCAGAGGGGCCGGCGATAGTGGGGCCGGCGTATGCCGAGCCTACGATCGGTGTGGGATCCCCTGCTAAAATGCCGCCTAAATCCGGGGGCACGACGCCGGTGTTCGGACCTGCGCTAGGAGGAGAATTCGTCTCTTCCGGGGGGCAGATTTCATTGTTTCTTAAAAACTTCGCTCTAAACTTCAAATTAAGATCCAAGGATCTCTTGGAATCGATCGATGTTAGACGAAGCTTGAAGTTCTTATCCCAAATCTTCTTATCCCTAACACTTAATTTAATGTGCCCGTTGGCGCGCGGGACACTTCCAAGCCTCTCAATGTCAGACTGTTTCAAATCAACCAGCGATTGCAAATAGTCCGGTCGGACCTGTATCAATCTCTGGGCGTTTTTGGAAAAATCAACAGGCAAAACAGTGTCCATTTCATAAATATTAACCAGAGGGTAAATCGCGCCGTCGGCGTCGATCAATTCAACCTGATAGATTGGTGTCGGATTTGACATATGCCCGTGCACATCCACAGATCTAAATGTATAATAGTATTTCTTGTTGGGTATCACTTTCTCTATAAAAGAAACTGCATCGGTTCTCTGATTCGCGACGGGGTGCTGATTCGGGTCGATCTTTGCATTGAATCTTCTATACAGACCTTTATCGAAATCTCTATAGCTTTTCGGAGGCGCCTCCAACATGAATACCTCAAAACCCTGTACCGGGTCGTCTGATCGAAACTCCACGCGGCCGTCTTTTGATTTTTGATTAACCAATAAATTGTTGAAACGGTTCCTATCGCTTGGTCTTATCGGGATTGGCTTTGCGCGGTAGCTGCTAACGCCTGCACCGACAAGGAACAACAGTTCATCGTTATCAGCCCTATAAGGTGCAATTTCCACGTCGGGGCCCACTGGGTGTGCGTCCGTCACTTCACCTGACCACACAAAATACGGAACTTGATGAATCTTCAGAGTAGGAATCGTAGTGACCAAAAAAGATTCTTTACACGGTTCCGGTGGTGGGCACTTACAGGCTGCCGAAAGGATGTCTTTGGCAAGATAGATCGCTTCAAATGTTGACGGGGCGGATTCGCTTGAGAACCCAAACTCTTTTGAGCTTGCCCTAGATCGTGTGGCCACCTTTCCATCGATCGCTTCGGGACACTTTCTTGCCCCCACTTTAGTTGTAACATCTGGGAGGCGGGTGGATCCAATTATATCAAGGCCGCCGGCGGCGGAGATTGGGATAATAGAAGGGGGCGGTGATGCAAGGGCACGATACCTCTCTAGTCTGGTGAAGATTTTACAAGGCATCTCTGGGTCTGAGGCTGGTCCGCCAAATTCGTCTGACTCTATATTCTCGAAAGTTTGGATAAGAAAAGCGTGAATAAAATCCGAGTCATCGGGGATATAGTCGCAATATGAAATAATATATATGCCGGGTGCTCGGCCGTAAAGCTCGGCGGTGGTGTCGGTGAATTCTCGAATATCTATAGCCGTTCCATTTGAATTAAAATCTGGCTTAAATTTCCTAACTTCCGCGACGATCGCGGTATATTTTTGTGAGGGACGCATACCCGCATCGGCTATAATATCAGCTATGGGCTCGAACGCGGGCCTAGCTGCAATATTTGTGATTGGGCCGGCGAAGTCCAATACTCCGGTGTTGCCTTCGGGACAAAGGTTTGGAGCAGGCAGGCTAGCCATCTGCGAATAGAAGTATTCTGTTCCAACAGATAATTCATACGCCGTGACAAGGTATGTGTAACCAGTGTTGTATTTGACCTGTGTATCAACATACTCCACGATATCGACTGTATTCGAATTAGGTATCCAAATGTTTTGCAGTGGCTGAATCTTTTTCTTTTCCACCAAATCAAACATCGCTTCCACTTGTTCTGAAACTTCTGGCAGGCTGTCCGATGAATTAAAGCCCGTGAGCGACCCCTTGATATCGACTCCGGTTTGCCAAAGAAGTTTTGAGCGCACATCAAAGCCGGCGCGCCGGAGGTCTTCGGTGCGATATTTTGAAATCCTATATAATAGAGCTTCCGAGTGGGGGTCGGTACCCACCATCATCTGCTGGTATGAACGAAGATTGGTTTTCGCGATGTCGTTTACTTTACCCGATAAAATGAAATAATTTGCCAGATAAGACAGCTTGGTGCTATATAGGCCGGCCTTTAGGGCCATATCGGTGGAATCATTTTCAAGCCCCAGAAAAACGTGATCTTCGGGGAACGCTACGCTTGAGACTGGTAAATCGGGCAGGCCCATCAGCCAAGTATAAAAATCGAAGGTCTGCAAGGGCCTGTCATATGGGCCAGACGGAATTGATTTATCTGTATCGATCGTAGAATAAAACCTTTTTGCAAACTTATACTTTAATTTATGGTCTGTGTTGCGGCGCTCAACGGGGGGAGTATAATTCTCTGCCGTTGATCTCGTATACGGAGCGGGTCTTGAGGATGGTCCTCGGTCTGGTGATATCAGAACTTCACCCTCGGAACACCTGCGCAGCATCGTACACTCCATTTTAGAGTCTTCTAGAGCATCTGCGATAAAAGTGCTCCTATCTGTGCCAAAACTAATTGTGGCATCCATCGGAGTTGTGGACGCGTAAATATTCTTATCTTGCACGAAAGGAAGTTGCTTAATCGGTATCAGCAGATCCCTGAAACCTTTCCTCAGCATTAATCTGGAGTATTCTCGGTACCGGCAGTCTGCATTATTCCTCAGGTACATAATATAAGGAACGTCACCCGGGTAATATGCCAGAAGATAAAGATTCGGAATTCTTATTTCTGGTATCCTGTCAGATGCTAAATCTCTCTCGTATTCATTTAAGTAAAAATTATAACTAAAATCTACATCGGAATGTAGGGCCTTTTCTTTGCCCTCAATAATAAAGTCTTCTGCCTGCGAGAAGGGAGTCATCAAGTGAAACCACATGTCTCTATATAATCTAAGAGGGGGCGGGTCGATATCTTCACCAAGGAGAACTCTTGGCGAAATGGGCTTGCCGCAGGGGTCCTCTCCAAAAAACGGATCCTTATACATACCTTCATCAATCGGACCGATTGAGCGCTCAAACGTTCTTTTGCGGATAGTTGTTATCGCCTTAAGGATTTGAGGCGGAGTACCCTTGTTGAATTGGGCCCTAAAATGACTCTTCAGGAAATTCTTCCACCCACAACAGCCTTTTTTTCCAGTGTCCTCGTCTTTGTCTGGGGGGAAGATGCTCGGGTTTGGCGTCATACTAACAATCTGAGTTTTGGCTGGCATCTCAACAGCCTTAAAATACTTCTGAGACCAGTCTAGAATAGGGCCGAATTCCATTTTAATTGGCTTAGGATTGACCTCATACCCATATTGTAGTCCCGAATGCTCATTCTCAACCCAAACTCTCCCGGTGACGTTGCGGAAATTATCGTTGGATTTTCCTATGTTGCACTGATGTACATAAACGTATTTTTTACTCAAACTCATTTAAAAGCCTCGATTCTTTTTGATCAAGTGGGTCGTTATTTCAGATGGCTCACTAAAAACTAAACGATCCATTTGTGCCGTAATATAATTAGTTCTTTGTTTCTTTCTAGTCGCAATACTTGTTCTACGTGTTTTGGCCTGATTCTTTGCGCGGGAGGCGCCTATTAAAAAGTTCTCTGTGTATGTCTCGGTTTTAGTGCCACTATCTGTTCCAACGCCAACTTCCGGTATAGTAACGGGAGTAATTCTAACGAGAATAGGTGCTCGTCTAAGCGCGGCGCTTGTTAAGGGCTTATAAACCATATCTTTTGTTGAGGCGCCAAAGCGTTGGGTGGCCACACTATCCAAATATTCAAGTTTAACAACATTGGAGTGGTTGAGACGATATATATTTTTCAACTCAGGGTCTTGAATGAGGTCTTTTTCAAAATCTAACCAATTCCTAGTTCCCTGCTCTCGACACACAAACAAACTCTTGATTGATGGCGGCAACTTAGATACCCTCCTAGAGCCTATCTTTTTAACAATATTGTTATCGTTATCTAAGTCAAATTGTTTAATGGACAATTTATCAAGAAAATCAGTTTTTGGACCCCTTGTGTTAATCTCTTGATCTTGGTTTATTGGAGCTTCTCCCGTTAAAACCCCTGTTTGGGCTAATCTATCATTAATGGCCACAGCAGTCTTGTTTATGGCTGACATTACAAAAACGTCACTCTCGGACTGAGGGTCGTGACCTGTAACCTTATCTATATTATTTTCATTGAAGCTTCTTTCACCAAAAATTGCTTTTGTATTTTGGGTATAACCTTCATCGTACTTGTCCTTGAGGGCGTTTTCTCTTTCTTTTTTAGTCTGTTCGGTATACGCGGAGATGCCGATCGCTGCCAAAGTATCAAGAGAAAGGGAGAAAGTATCATCCTTTTTAAAATACGCTTTAGAATCAGCGCTATTCTTTTTAACCATTTTCGACACTATTTCATTCTGCTTTTCTATGTTGTCAATCTCACTATCTTGTCCGATGAGGCGTATAGGCTGGGATCCCACACTGATGGACGCTGGTGTTAAAAAACTATAGGAGTTACCAAGGTTCGTGACGGCGCGCGTTTGTGCTGGGTCTTGGAGGTTTTTGTTTATGGTAGTTTGGCTGGTTCTGGTCTGGGTTCGCGAAAAGTATTTTTGCATTTCGGCTTCTTGCCGTTTGCGATAGTCTTTGGTTGACATCGCGGGAAAACTCTGACCAGATGCTTGAACATAATCAATACCGAAATCATCATTTATTGACCGGTCAACAATAAAGTCAAAGTCTTTTGCGAAATCCAATATGCCTTTACCAGATCTGTCTTTGGAAAATATTTTAGTCTTATTGGTAGACTTTGCATTATGCATTCTATCAAAACTAATGTTTTCACCCAATAGTGTGGTCATTTTTCTCTCGAAAGAATTCATCACATCTATTAAATCCTGAATCCCTTGTGGGCTTCCTGTCTGGAGGCTTGACTGAGATAAGAAATAATTGATAACACGACGGGGAGTGCGGCGCGTGACTAACGACAGTGTTTCCGCTACTGCCATAAGGGCGTTCCGGACCACATTCATATGTTTTTTGCCGTTTTTGTGCGCATATTTGTCGGAAAACCTATCGTTTAAAATGTCGTAACTCTGATCAGTCGAGCTAATATAAGAAATCTCTTGAAGCGCAGTCTTGGCCGTGCACAGATCTTTTAATTTTTGATTTAAATAAGTTATAGCCGGATCTTCAAACTTCATTTCAACTGAATATTGATACTTGCCTTGCTGAAAATCAGAAATCTCGCTATCAGTTACAGAAAAAACTCTATATCTTTCTAGGCCATTGACATTTATTTCCTCGACTGACCCCACTCTATATGTCTCGACTCGATCATTTCGGTTTGAGGTCCTAGTGCTTCTAACTAATCTGTTTTTAGAACTGGCCAGTTGGTTGGAGCGCTCGTCGGCTGCGGAAACAATCAAATCTTTCTTCGTTGTTTGGTTTTCAATCTTGTCGTTGCTCGCTTTATCTGTTCCGAACGCATTTTTGTTTTTACTCTCACTGCCGCGATGGCGAAAGATTGAGAGATTCTTCAACGAAGCAGCATTATATATGGCATCTTCCTCAAGGCCCGGAAATCTACTTAAGTTTTTAACTAGATTTTTCTGATCCACATAAAAAAGGAACCTTGTTTGGCCGTCGCGCGTTCTGGATCCGATCGGTTCTGACACCAAAGACCTCAGAAACAGCCCCTTATCAGTAGAAGAATTCAGGCGGTCAGCAACATCGTCTAATTGTTTGGACTTCAGAACACTAGAGAGGTCGAGATTTAGCAACTCCCTTTTGACAGAGTGGTCTTTTACTTTAAGGTTAGGCACCTTTTTGACTTGCAGTGACGCGTGTGAAAATGGACCGTGTTTTTCTCCAGCCATGAAGCCGACTGGCGGGTGATAGTGGACAGGGCCGTCCCAATATTGTTTCGTGTTCTTGTCATAAAAGATGTACGACTCCTCCACAACCTTTCCTTTCGTTATGACTTTTTCTATAGATGTTTTGAAGTTCATCACTTCTGGAATCGCTTGTTTTTGGATTTCACCAAAAGTGTTAATATCAAAGTCCTCAGCCATCTTATCGTAGTCAACGGTTAAATATGTGGCGACCTCCAAGTGGTCTAGTGGTGCACTGGTTTTTGGGAACGTTGCGCCGTATCTGAATTTGTAAGCCGTGGTACCATCTTTTCTCTTTTTGCTTGCGACCCGAGACAACGACCCTGCGCTATGGTCCTTGAGACTAATCGTTTTGGCAACGGCGTGACCCCTGAGAACAGCCTCTTTCACTATAGGCTCGGGGTCATACGAAGCAGCGAGGCGTGGTGTGTATGCTGGGCTAGTAAATGTAACGACTTTCAATTTTAAATAATTAATTATTCTATCGGTGACCGGGTTGCAACACTCACCACAATCATCCGAGTACCAACTAAAGCCAGAGGTAGAGGGTGGGCGGTTGTCTCGGTAGGCGATGAAAGCTTTCGGTGAGTTCATAAGAGCGGAGGGTGTTATGATCTCCGGAGGAGCGCAGGGCTCTTCTTGCGAGCCTGAGCCCGGGGTATCATACGACCCAAAAGAGCCTGTAATTATTGGCGTTTCTGTTTGTGTATCGGGGACTTCCACATAGACCTGAATTGGGCCGCCGTGGGTTATGTCCGGGAGTTCACTGTCTTGCGTGCCACCATCGTCTTGAAGCACAAAGTCGACGGAGCCGGAGAGACCTTGGTGGGTGGAGGTACCGATGGCACCAGAATCAATCAATATTCCAGTTATGGTTGGTTGTGGCATTCAGTATCTCCTAGTCATCTATTATCGGTCCGCCGGTATATATAGAGGCTGCATCAGGGGTTTTGCATTCGTCGTCGGCAGTTGTTGAGGATGGGGCGGGACAAGGCGGAGTAACTGGTCCTGAATAAATATCGTATCTCGTAGATGTCATATCTGGTGCACAAGTCACATCAAGATCAACGTATATGTTTTTCGTATCCAAAGTTGGCATTACGCGGCATATATCGGCACTGTTGATCTCATGATCCACATTAACATCAAAATAGTATTTCACCATTCTTGAATCGTTATTATCTACCTCTGTGGACGCGGGAACCTCCGATGGATCCAATAAAATATTATTCTTAATCAGATTAACTTTCTTATCAAAATACAGTGGACTCAAGTTATAAAGCACAGTCGAGGTACCGTCGAGGCCAGCGCGGGGCGTGGATAGTATATCTTCGCGCATCTCAAAAACTTCAATTTCAAAATTGTTATTCTTGAATTCAACATTCTCCTCCAACACCTCTATCAAGAGGTCATCTGGCTCTACCGCTATATAGGTCCCGTCCTTGAACGTTGCTGAATTCAACACAGGGTCCGGATTAATGGGAAGCTGTGTTCCTTGAGTGGAAGCAGTGTTGAAAATGGCCACGTTGTAAAAAACGTTCACATCAATTTGAGGTATATTGAGTGTCTGGAAGCTTGAGGAGATGTACGGGATTGACTCGCTTATCTCGCCATTCAGCACCTTTACGGACCACTTTGGGGCTGCTTCGGATGATATGGCACTATTGCCTATCATATTTGTGGCCAAATGAAATTTTTGTTCGCTCATTTGTTCCACGGTTGCCAGCCTGTATGTTCCGGGGCCGGTGAAAGAAGATAGATCAAACAAGGGTTCAAATATTCTTTTTGCATTTTTTGTACGGCTAGCTCTCGATGAAATTGTTTTCATTTGTGGAGTGTTGTGCTGGATCCTGTCCTCAATCTCTTTGGAGTATTCCACGATTGCGCCAGTGCCGTCGGGCCGGCCAGCATAGCGGCCGTCATATAGTATGTTCGCATCGTGGAACGAATAGTAGGCCGGCTTAAGCCTTCCAATAGATAAGAGGTATCTACCGTGTGGAGTAAGTTGTATGTCTAATACTTCTTCTTTTTTGTTTGCAAAAAGCACTTATCACTTCCTTTTTGGCAATTTGGGTGCCGCCGGCTCAATATTTGGACTAGCTTTAATGCCCTTTTCTATCATTTCTTGTTCTGTATCAATAACTAGTCTGCTGTCGATATCTTTATCAACTGGGGATATCTTAACTTCTGCGTCGAGCTTGACCAACTCTACGAGAGAGAAGAAGTCATAAGGCCAGTTATAACTCATCTCTCTTTGTCTGTCAATATCCTCGCCGGTTCGCCCAGCCTTGAAACTAGAACGATATCTCGGGTCTGCGGACTGATTGGCGACAACGACCTTTGAAAAATAATCCTTGTTGGCTTTCTGCTTGACCTTAAACACCATCCACTTGAGATTGTCGTTGATGGGCTCTCCCGTGTCTTTGGCTACGTTACCAAACATCTCATTTAATAAAAGCTTGTGACTAATCTTCGTCTCGGCCTTTTGAACGCGACGAGCGGAGGGGGGCATCAAGTTTTGCCAAATGTGAGCTAGGTCATCTTGTGAAAGCTCATAGTTGAACTCAAACAGATACATAGTTATCGGATCCACACTGTCTTTGAATGTTATGAAATCCATCGTTGGTGGGATCACATATTTTTGCATCGCTGAGAGCATATGTTTAATAGAGTCGCCCACCTTGTCCGTTTTCGGGTCACTCATATACTCTGCGACCATCTGCTTATCAAGCTTAAAGAATTTTCTTTGACCTGATTCTTCTACGAACGGGACAGCAACAACAGCCTCACTTACAATCTTTTTGTCTGCTGTTTGGCCTAGTTTAACTATTTTTTGATCAAATTTCACTATATCGAGTAAGGGCCTAACTTGTCCGTTATTATAAATCCCCTTGAATTTAGTATCATCAAACTCATAGTTAAATGAATTAGAGCTATCATTAGTGCCTACGGCGCCAGAAATAAAGAGTGGGACTCGTTCTTTTAAGAAATTATTTGGTATATCGGTTATTTCTAAGAAAATTCCCCTACTTGGGTCGGTGGGTATGACACCAAACTGATGCCACATACCCCTAGATACTGACTCGGAGTTATGAACTGGTATCTGGAGTGTGTTCACGCTGTCCCTGATTGCATGCACTCCCGAGTCGGCAAAATTATACATTGGCGTTTCAAATTTTGGCTGCATAACCCACACAGAGTTTTCGTCTGTTGAGGCTCCAACCTCCACTGGGTTGCCGTCTTTATCAAATTTAACAACAGGCTCCAGAGCTTTGCCAAACAAGTTGAACGAAGAACTCAATTGCATAGAGAAGTTGTTAATGTTTAGCATTCCATAAGGCTTTGTATTATCGCCCTGTGCGTTGTTTTTGGTAATATGGGCGCCCATAGTCTTGTCGAATCTCCAATAGAGCTTCTGCGAGTCGGCCAAAATGTCACCAAGAGTTACATAGCTAGAACTGGGGCGGAAGACAACATCACACCAACTTTCGCCATCATAATATGGGGGAGTAAACGCCGGGTTAATTCCTGTTAAGGAGTCCGCCGTAAGAGCATATTTGTAGTCGTCTCCTGTGGCGTGCGTGCCTCCGGCCATTGCTGCGTTCCTGCCCGACACTGGTGGGCCGAAAGCGCTTGGGCGACTATACATTGTGAAAGTCTCTTTTAGTGGCAAGTGATTGTTGCGTTGATTATTCGCATTTTTAAATTTCTCAGAATCGCTATACACATCTTGAGGAACATAATACGGCTGATGTGCGGGCGCACGGTTAACAGCCTGCTGCCTTGCTTTGTTGTAGGACTTTCTAATTTTAATTCTCAATCCATACACCGAACCAGTCTCAAGCGGCAAGAACTGCTTCTGCGGCTTCGACTTAAGAGTTGCGAATTCGCCAGAAGGCAAGAAGAATTCAGGTACCTCGGCCAAGAAGTTGTTAGTCATCATCTTGTAGAGATCATCACCAAACCCTGTCCAAGAAGACGTTACATTTAGAGCAGCCGAAGGATGTACTTCCATATCAACAAAGTTTACATTGCTTATGTGTTTTTCTGGTTCAACTAGCGCCTCAAACGGCACTCGAATATCCCAGCCGGCCAACTTGCCTTTCGAGTCTTCTCTAGGTCTTGCTGCTTTTCCAATCATATAGTAGTCTGAGGTGTGATTTGAGTGTCCAGTATCGAGTGGACGAATTCTCTGGAAAGAGCCAGTGTACACAGGATAGTCAACAGCGATTCCCGACTTAATGGTGTTAAACAAGATTCCCGGGGCAAAGAGGGGCGCTATAACTGGTCGCATTCTTTGTGCAGCGGGAATGTTTGTCTCTGCGCCAGCAGCGTTAGTTGCGGATCCGCTTATGAACGCACCATAAGATCTAGAGAACTGTGTTGCTATTTCGGCGGTCCTTTGTGCTGGGTAGAACCCGTCGTAAGGCAAGAATTTCATTGCGGCCTTACAGGTCAGCGTTAACTCCGAGGTGTTGGCCACTTCTGCGTGGTCGCGTTTAACAGCGTTAAAGTGTTTTAGGAAATCAGAATTTGAGTAAACTTTGAAGAACTCGTTTTCTGAACTGTTCTGTGGCACAGAGGAGCCCGAAGGTGAACCAAAGATTGACAACAGTCTTGGGTTTTCGGCCAAGAAGTCGCCTTGCTTGTTTTTAACATAATATTCAACATGCTCGCTGATTCGGAATTCTGGGACAATCGAGTAGTCTTTGGCGATTGCTCTAAGGTCTTCGGAGTATTCATCGTAGCCATTATAGAATGGCGCTGTAGAAGAACTAACAAAAATGCCATCGTTGTTGATCGAGCCAGCTTGCTCGCCAGCCTCCCAAGAAGTTATGCCACCATACATCTTAATACGGCCTAGAGGGTACCCGTTACCGATCAGAGACGTAGATCCGGTCTCGGGTATAGCCGGACCGGTAAGACTGTTCAGAGAGGCCGTTGTGCTTATCAAATGAGGCCTTGCATAAACATAAGAGGCTGTCAGGGTTGTGGGGGCTCCATGATGCAGTATTGAATCCATATTTTGTAAGTCGCCAGTCTCACTTCCGGTCAGGACCGTAATTCTATTCACAGAACCTGTTGTGATTGTGCTTTGCAGCAAGCCATCGAGCACCCAAGCACTCTTCTTTGAGTTAGGTCCGGTGATCGAGCCGCCAGTGGAGGGAATTGAGCTATTGGGAGCTAGGCCGTTGAAGCCGTCTCTAGACTGACCCAGAGACCTCCTTTTGATTTCTGAATCGCTCCAGAAGCTACTGGAGAATAAATTTCTCCGCCTGACTTTGCCCAAGTAAGTGTTTTCCGCTCTTGGATATACTGTTTCCGAATATCTAAACTCAATAAAGCTCTCGACCGGGGTGGACGCGTCTTGTAATCCGCCCCTTAAATAGAAGTCGCTAATTGTTTTATAGCCAGTAGGCTTGTCCTTGACTGTCCCCTTGGATGCATCGAGTTCCACATTGGAGAAGAAGTTTTGCTCATTTCCATATGATGTGTCGAAGTTTAATGGCCGGGTGACGCTAATGCTCTTGCCATCGCGGTCGATATCTGTTTTTATCCCCAGCTTAAATGTAACGGGTTTGTATTTAGAAACCACTGCGGGCTCTTTGAATTGTCTCGTGGCTCCGAATCTTTCAATATTTTCAATTCTGCCGCGGCCTCGATCTTCGGTGACCAAATGCCGGCCCGGGGATTCGTTATAAGAAACAATGTTGTTTCGTCTCAAGTATCTGCCAATATGAGTCTCACCTGTTCTAATTTGCTTCCATGAGGGCCATCCGTAAGGGCCGTTGCGATGCATAAGAATGTTATTTAAGACTTTTTTGTGGCCGGATGAGCCAATTTTTGTGACAAAAGATGATCGATTTATTGTGTTCCGTACAGCGACACCAATGCCGGACCAGTTGTAATAATGTATTTGATCCATTCCCTGAGCATACCCTAGAGTAAGTGAAGATGCAGTTATTGGCTCTACAATTGTTGTGTTTAGCCCAACATAATCCGTTGGAACAAAAGTGCCAGCAACCCAACTCTCATTGCTTTTATCGAATGTCCTCCTTACACCGCTCTCTATGCCTGTTCCTCCTCCATCGCTAGCGCTAGAAAAGTTATAAGCCGGAATATATCCCGGCCCAATCGTCACGCCGGTGCGATATGTTAGCGAAACTGAACTAGAGTACATTCCATCCGGATGGGGATGTCCCAATACAACCGTTCTATGCTCTGGACTGTTGGCGAGGGCGCCAGTGATCCAAGCATACTGAGTATCAGACTGCGGGATCTCTCTGGATATCCAGTAGTTGTCGTGGGTTTGTTTTCTTGTAACGGCCTCTGTTGCTGTTCTAGAGCCAGAAAGCTCGTATCGAAGGGTAGAGTTCCTGTTAACATTGTGAAACGCCGGTATACCGCTGTAATCGTGAGAACTTACTGTTGATGGGTTGTAGGCATCGTGGGCTGCTGCGGCGGCGTTCCATTCTGCCGTCGTCGCATCTGATTTGAGTCCAAATTGATTGGCGTGGTCAGTGAGAAGCCTTCTTAATGGAAGCCTTACTGTCAGGTTACGATAGTTTAGGCTGTTATATGGCGAGTATTGTGCGGAGCCAAAGTCAAGCGCTGCACCGCCCATTGAATCGCCTGCTGTTTCAGGGCCACCGGGGGCCGAGAACCTTTCGATGATAATATAGTCGGTTCTATTGCTCTCGGCAAACTGGTTGCTGCCCAGAGATATGATATCATTATTCTTGTGTGAGGATCCGGTAATATAGAAGTTTGGCTTGGCAACGTCCTTAAATTCGCCAAGTCTGTGGCCGGGGTTGGCGTTGCTGCGGCCTCGCAGCCTTCTGGTCTGGGAGCTGTTTTCATGGAATGGGCCCTTGCCCTCATTCTTAACAAAGGCCCTATTGTTAACTGACCGGTCAGATATTTGTACGATCTCTCTAAAAGACGCGAAATTGCCAACTTGATTAAGCTGGCCAGAGCCAGTTAATTGCTGAATATTTCTAAAGTTGACCGGGCGCTTGACTTTTACGTTCCGGTAATGGTCTCCGCGAACTTCGGGACTCGAAGAACCGCGGTCATCAGATGCCGCGGAGGGGGCGCGTACCTGAATTGAGTCTGCTGCCGGAGTAACCACGAAACCCTCAAGTCGGTTTGTTGGCGCGTCCAATGTGCCGCCCTTTGGTGTGTTCAGGTCAACGTGGCGATGTGGGAGGCCTCCAACATATTTTTCAGTGAAGGGGCCCTGCATCGAAGCTTCCCCGGTCTCGATAACGTCTTGATGTATATTGTTAAGTTCAAGTCCGCCGGCGGCTGTTGTCCCATCTTTCAGCTTGATATTAACATTTGAAATAGAAGACTTATAACCGGTTGTTACATCTGATTTGTAGAGACTAAAAGGAAGATTGTTGGCCTTTCCGGTTGGAGAAGATTTACCAGTTGCGCTCACGGGGGTAATACGGCCGCCGTTTGGCTTACTCGGATAAGAACCGGGAATAGGCACCCTTCCTCCGTGGGCTCGCTCGCATCCTGCCTCGTCAACAAGATTTGTTATTTCGATCAATCTTGTTGTATCAGATGGGTCGGTGGCTTTGCGCCAGTATGTGTATTTGGTATTCGGGCCATAAATAGGATTGGCGCCGGCTTTGAGGGTACCGTTCGAAGCTCCAATG
>Ga0209756_1001687_pt1 | contig 20072 bp, 28 predicted proteins | sample ETNvirenome_6_85_FD_184071 | JGI IMG/M metagenome (GOLD analysis project Ga0209756, IMG submission 184071) | Marine viral communities from the Pacific Ocean - ETNP_6_85 (SPAdes) (version 3) | ecosystem: Environmental > Aquatic > Marine > Oceanic | place: Pacific Ocean | collected 2013-06-19
CCCCCATCCATCGTAATGACGGTCCCACCGCTCACCTTGATGTCGCCGCCCCCCACGGTCAAGTCACCGGTCAGCGTCACGTCATTGGGCAGGCCGACCGTGATGGTCGTCCCCGACACGCTCGTCTCGACCTCATTCGAGGTCCCAGAGATGGTGAGAGTGCCGCTGCCCGTGATGGCAGTACCCGTGCCGCTGTCGGCGGCGGGCGTGATGCTCGTCACCGTACCGCTGCCAGCCGTGGCCCAGCCCAGCACACCTGACCCATCGGTCTTGATGACCTGGTTCGCCGAGCCGTCGGCAATCGGCAGCGTCCACGTCACTGACGCGGCCATCGCCCCGGCCTTGAGCCCGGCGTAGTTAGTGCCGTCATCGGTGTCCTCGAAGAGCCGCACCTCTGCCGCCGAATCGGAAGTGGACTTGAAGTTGAACGAGCCGGTGCCCTTGCCCTGGAAGTCGATCCCGACGTTGGTGTCCGAGCCCGTCCCGAGGAAGATGGGGTTGCCCCCGGTCGCGGCCCCGGACACGTCGAAGTAGTTGACCGCAGAACCGATGGTCTGGAAGACGATAAGCTCGTTGGCGTTGGCGTCCAGCACCGCCTTGCCGTCGGCGAAGATCAGGTTGGACGCCACAGTGACGTTCAGGGTGGGGCTGTCGAAACTCAGGACGGTGCCAGCGGCACACTTGAGATCGTTCCCGGAGACGGTGAGGTCCCCAACAACGATCACGTCTGCGCCGTCACTGTAAATCGCGGATGCGGGTAATGCGTAGCTCAATTTGAGCCTCCTTCTTAGACGATGAAATAATCCGACCCATCGGACGTCACCCGGTATGAGCCATAGTTACTTTTTATCGCCTTCGATGCGCCCCCATCGATGTTCCCGGAAGCGGCCTGTACGGTCACGTTGTTCGTGCCCGCCGCTCCCTTATCTTTCACGACTATCACCCGCCCCGCGGTGGAGGCCGCGGAGAGTAGGGTGACAGTAATAGGTCCACCCGAGCTATCCACCAGGATGTACCGGTCGCTCAATACCGCAGAGTAGTCTGCGGAAACCGACGTCACCGCGTAGGCCGGTGAGAAGGTCCCGGAGAACCCCACGGTGACCGTCGTCCCGGACACCGCGGTCGAGATCTCGCCCGCGGTCCCGTTTATGGTGACCGTGCCCGAGGTAGTGATGCAGGAGCCCGACCCCGTGTCCGCGGCGACGCAGACCTGGCTGACTCCCCCTCCGCCCCCGGCGCCTTCGCCTCCAACAAACGGCATACGTCACCTTACCCGTCAGCCGGGTCCCACACGTAGACCTCTCCCGTGTAGGCGCAGGACCCGCCACTCCCCTGGACCAATAGCACAGAGTAGTCCACACCCCCCACGTTGTCGTTGACCTGCTGGTCGGCGTTGAACGGCCCGGTGTGCCACTCGACCCCCGGCTTGAGGGTCGCATAGTTCGCCAGGGTGGACCCACTGGCCGCGACAAAGGACCCAGTGGCGGGACCGAGGCGCAATAGTAGGTTGTTCGAGGCGTCGTTGTTCCGGATTGCCCACCTCAGCACAACCGCCTGCTCGGGGAGACCCGGTACGGCGTACTCGTCGCCGGTCGCGGGGGAGCGGAAGAAGGGGCTGTTCGCGGCCCCAATATAGTGGGTCACGCCACTGGCCGCGGTCCCCCCAAAGTGGAACGTGCGTACATTTGTTGGCTGTAGGGCTCCCATGGGTCTCCTATGTCGGCTGGTCCAGGAAACGAGCAGTGATTCGCAGGGTCGTGCCGCTTACCCCTGTTCCCAGGGCCGATGAGGAAAGGGTGACCTCGTCGGGGCGGAGGCCAATGAAGACGACGCCCTGGGCCTTCCCGAGAGAATAGGTGTCGTAAACGGCCTCCGACTTTGGAGGGATGACGGCGGCATCGGCGATAGGCAGACCCGTCACGATCGCTGCGGTCTGGCCGTAGGTGAAGCGGGCCTGGACGCTCGAAAGGTTGACGACCACGATCTGGCACAGGCGCTTGTCGGACCCGACTGGGACGCCCGTACTCAGGTCGGTGAAGTCCGCAGAGGAGACCGTAGTCCACGCCCCTCCGCTCGCCGTCTTTTCCAGCGCTCCACTCTCCTGAGGGAGCCTATCGACAGAGGCTAAAGGCACGACCTATCCCTTCACGACCGAGATGCTATGGTCAAAGATCCGACCCCTGTCGATACCTCCACGCCAGCCACACGGCATTGAGACCTTCGAGGCCCGGCTCTGCTTCTGCCCCACGATCTCGCTCTCGTAATAGTCGCAGCCGAAGGTGCCCTCAACCGTCGCAGAAGGGCGCCACAGTCCGTCTACGTTCGACCGACGCATCTGGTCCCAGTGGACGTGTATCGGGCGACCCCCGGGAATGCCATGGCCCCGGATGTTGATGGGACTCTTGCACTTGGGACAGAGCAACTGGAGACCGGCGCACACGAGCATGTCGTGCCCATCCTCGACCAGGCGAGTGACAGTCAAATCGCAGGCGAACTCCAGTTCGACCGTCCGGTCCTTCCCGTAGAGTAGCATCGCTTCCGGAGCGCCGAAGGCGTTGAGGCCCAACTCTTTCGGGCGCTTCACGCGCTTCTTAGTTGTCGCGTCGATCTGTCGTGCCTTGTACCGTTCGCTCACGCGATGGCGGGGCGTGTCCGGAGCGAACTGCTCCTCCATGGTCCAGATCTTTTCGTCAGACTTCCCGCTCATGTTCTCTGCCCCGCCTGCATGAGTGCCTCGAACTCGTCGATCATCCCCCCACACTGGCAAGACTCTGGAGAGCCTCCGGGACGGGCCGCTCTGCACTGCGGGTTGTGAACGTACCCGTCGATGATGACTCCCGCCCAGCCGCACTTAACGCGTCGGCCCCCCCCTTCCTTCCAGTGGCCCGGGCATGCAATCGGCTTCGTGACGGTGAGCTTGCCCTCGAACACCCGGGTATACTCGTCCGCAGCGACGCCGATCGGGTAGCGGCACTGGGGACACGGCACGGTGTACCGCACGTGGACCTCAAAACCAGCAGGGGTCTTCCATGCGTGGACGTCGCAGTCCCCGGTCTTGGTGTGCCCGATGCTGTCCGACGGACTCAGGGAGAAGTACCGGGGACCTCCCCGGTATATGTAGTCTGCGGTCTCGCCCCCGCTGGGGAACGCACCGAAAAGCGGCTGTAAGCCCATGTCGCTCTCTCCTCGGCTAGGTCCGCGTCTCTTCTAGGACGCGGTTCATTTCAATTTGCGGAATTGCGTAGCCCCGGAGGATCACGCCCACGGCGGTGGGAACGTGCCCAGGGGCCTGTAGGTTGCTGAATTGGGCAACCATCTCGTTATTTTCCGGGATGTAAATCACCGTAGGGTGGTTGCCGGTACTAAGCAGGTTGACGTTCAGGTCCAGGAAGCCCGACACGTTGCGCTGAGCACCGGGCCCCGGGTCGTAGACCCGCGCGGTCGCCGTGTAGGGCGAGATGCCTCCGACCACCAGATTGAAGGGCATTCGTCCGTACAGGTCCTGGGCCCCCTGGAAGCGGGTAAGTGCGTCTGGGTCGAGGGGGTCAAGGCCGCTGTCGAGCCAGACGTACTCCATCCACATCACCAGGTAGGCGATACCGCGACGCTTCTCCTGGATCGTCTCCCTATGGAAGCCCCCGACCGGAGCCGCGGTTACATTGGTGCCCGCGGCGGTGAGGGTGTTCATCCATGGAGTGTAGGACCGTGGCGGAAGGCGAGTGATGAACTCGTCCGTCGACCTGGTGATGATGACCTGGGCAGGTTGCGGAGCGCCGTCCCGGCCGCGCGAGGGCGGCGGGAGCTTTAGACTCGCCGGACCGGGTCTTCGGCGCTGAACCGACATACGCTACCCTCGGCCGTGGCCAGCGACCCAGTCGCGGATGTTGACGTCACCAAGGATCTCGTACCCCTGGAAGATGAAGACGACCGTGCCAGCGTGCGGGGTGGCCACAGTGGGATTGGCGTGAACGACCAGGCGGTCGCTACGCTCCACCCAGCCTTGCACACCCATGTAGCTGGGCGCCCCCTGCTGCCCGAAGAAGGCCGCCGCGGGGATCGGGTCGTTGGTGAGGTACCGGCCGCTGCCCTGGATCTCGATCTGGAAGTCGAACTCGGGGAAGTCGCTCAGCACAGCCGCATTGTCGGGAGTAGTTCCGTCAAAGATGTCCCCCAGACTCGCGGTGGCGGCGGCCGGGGCACCGGTGGTGCTCCAGGCGAGACCGTTTACCACGTTGGGGAGGGCGGTGCAGGGAAGCGTGCGACCTGTGGGCGCCACCGTCGCATTGAAGAAGTTCGCGGCGGTAGTGTCGGTAATCCGCCAATACGGCATGCACTGCGTGATGACGAACGGTCCGGCCGGAGTGATCTCGGCCGAGTCGAAGCGCGCCGTGGTGTCCCCGGCGTCGAAGCTGATCGCCACCCGATACCACTTGTTCTGTCGTACCCCGGGAATGGATTCCAGGGTCTGCTGAGCGGGAGCGTCCGCGGAACCCAGCCCCCCTTCCAGACTGGCGAGGCGACCTTCAAGGTCCCGGAGTTTGTACGCGATATGGTTGTTCACAATGGCTCCCTGGCGGGGTCCTCCCGCATGGCGGGGTCGTCGCTCGAAAAAGGTGCCCAGACCGAGAGAGCGACTTCCCGGCCTGGGCTGCAAGCGGGGGCGACCGCTGGCGAGTTGAGGCGACGTCCGCTTAGAGGACGTCCCGAGTGTTGTAGCCGTCGATGTAAGCCCGGAACAGGCGTCCACCGGTGTAGCTATTGATGGCCGCGACGACGTCGACCGTACCGGCCGCCGTCGGGATCGGGAACTTCTTCTCGATCATCTGGATGCCCTGGCGCTTGGTGATGGCCACCGGCAGCGGGAGGACGTAGATCGAGGCCGAAGCGGGGTCACCATTGCACAGGAGGCTCTGGTTGGACGCCGAGACGTGGCCCCACGGGCCACCGCCAGCGGGCGTCATCGTGACGGGCCCCTCGAACTCGGTCTTCTCGGAGACCTTGAAGGAGAAGGTCGAGGAGAGCAAGGTCCAGATCTCGGCTTCCTCGGTGGAGAGGAGGGCCGTGGTGCACAGACCGACGTTGTTGACCGGGTAGAAGTTGATCTCGTGCCGAACCGCGAAGCAGAGGAAGGTCTGGTCCGAGGTAAGCTGCCCGGGGGCAGGCATGTTCGTGCGGCTGAGGTCACCGGGCGACGCCGCGGCGAAGAGAACCTTCTCGGCGGCAGCCAAGTTGGCCCCCGTCGCGATCGCGCCCGAGCACCGAAAATCGGTGTCGTAAAAGAATTGGACTCTCTGTTGGCGAAGGCCGACTACGCGAGCCATAGTATATCTCCAGTGGGGTCAAAGCCCCGAAGGTGGCGTTGAAGCCGGGTGGTTAAACCGAGATCTGCCCGTGCTGGGGCATCCGGGTAGAAAACACGCCCCGGGAGAAGACTCCGTGGGGGCTGACGTTGATGTTCTGAGCGGGCCCGATGGGCTTGGGACCGAACGGGATGCCCGCCGCCGGGTAGTCGTACCCGGCGGGCTGGGCGCCAGCGGCCGGACGAATGTCCCGCCCCGCAACCGTGGTGGCGACGAGGACAGTGCCGGGGACCTGGCTAGACTCGCCGAGGATCTCCCCAGCGTGCAGGTGCTGAAGTCGGTTGGCATGCTGCGGCATCGCCCGCACGACCGGCATTCCGGGTGCGAGGATGTTCTCGGCTTCTGCCTCCACCGGGGAGAGCGGCTCCGAGGAGGCGACCTCGTCGATGAGTTGGCGGTCGGCTTCGCCGAGCCCGCTGAGCGCGCCCTCCGTTACGTACCGACCCACGCCGCTCATGGAGTCGTCCACGGCGAGGTAGCGGCCCATACCACTGTTGTCGACAGCGAGGTAGCGCCCCACACCGGCAGCACCGGCGTAGATCGTCCCGAGACCACTCCCGAGGCGGAATGCCTTCCCGATGGGGCCCGGCAGGTTGGCCAGGATCGCGTCGAGGTGCCCGGCGTTGAGTAGCGCGCTGATGGCGAAACCACCCATGGCCCACTTGGCGCGGTCCTTGTCCAGACCGAGCTTACGCTTCTTGCCGAGCCACCACGCCGCGAGGGCGCCCGCGGCGGGGACGCCGTAGTTCACGATCTGGGGGTTGTCGAGCGCCGAGCCAGCAGGGATCATGGCCCGGGCCTGTCGGACGAGGAAGTTCGAGACCACCAGGGCCGCAGAGCCGGAGGCGATTCGACCGACCCACTTATTCATCGGGTTTTTGCGCTTGGCGCGCCGCCGATTTGCCGCGGCCTTGCGGCGGGCAGCCGCGCGCCGACGCACCATCTCCGACTGGGCGCGCCCAGCACGGATGCTTCGGCGGCGCAAGTCATAGACGGTATCCCGGGCCTTGTCCGCCGCGACCCGGGCGTTCTTGACGGCCCGCTTCAGGTCCTGGGGCCGCACGGCCCGGAGCGACTTACGCCGCTTGGCCGGGTTGCGACGGCGACGGCGACGGCGTGCGGGAGCCAGGCGGATGCGACTGGCGCTCCGGCGGCTCGGCTTGCGGGCAATCGCGCGTCGACGACGACGGCGAGCGGGCTTTCTACGGATTCGACGACGGCGCGCCATGGTAATCTCCGGTCCACCGGGGTTTGGCAGTGCTACTGCCAGGATAGATACCCCGGGATTGGGTCGGGCGCGTCGTCTGTCAGACTGAGATCTGTGGGACCGCGCCAAAACAACTCCCACCCTCGATTGGGGGGCATGGGGGGATCGCGGTCCCTCAGGATTTTCAAGCGGGGTCTAGCCCCTCCGATTACCAATTATAGGAGGCGGGCCCACCACGCTGTCAACAAGTTTTCTAGGGTTGTCTGAAGAAACTTGCTGGACGCTGAGAGCCCCGCACCCGCACTTGATTGACACAACGGAATTCAAGGACGCAGTGCAGAGCAGCTTCTTGCACACCAAACAATGGACGGAGTAGAGGTGCTGTATGACCCTCGCAACGCGTGCAGTAGGGTTTGCCCGGCTCAATGCTCAATCCCCCGTCCTGTGACCCTCAACGATCCGCCCCTCCATACGAGGAGGTCCGTGATCGGCCCAGTCTCGTCAATCCGCCCCTCCGGGAACGCGAACAGCATCTCGCCGTCCTCTGACGCCCAGAGCCCCCAGCCCGAATACTTCTCCACCCGGACTTTAGAGTCCTCGACACAGACGTACTCGTATTCGCTGAGCGTGCCGAGCCTCACAGCAGTCGTAGGCCACGAGATGGCCTCCCCGTCGCCGCGATGGTCGCTGACCCCCTCGACGGAAGCATATACTGCGACGCCTGGACTGTGAGCGTGGGTGAACTTCTTGAGGTGTCCCCGCTTCCCTCTCCCCTGCGGACTTCCGGGGTCGCGCTTGTCCGAGTCGTAGTCTATACGCCGCCCAGTACCGAAGGGGTAGATGGTTCGCGGCAAGCGCTGGCTGAGGGGCACCCTCTCCCGCTTCCGCGGCTTTCCACCGTGGAAGCCTCGATATAGTTGTTCGCCGCTCAAGAAGGGGACCGGAGAAGGCGGAGAGCCACTAGCATAACCCCACTCAGAGCGACAAGCATCCCGAAATGGGAGCGTTGTCCCTCCACACCGCCGACTCCGTCGTCTACTGGGGTAGCGTAGATGCGCCCCTGTGCCTGTACCGATTGCCCGATCAGGCGAGAACCCCGCGGAAGGGCGGGGAGCGCGTCCTCAATGTGCAGCCCTATCCCACTGGAGGGGGCTCCGCGCGCCGAGATGCCCATCCCGGACATCGGCGAGAACCCGGCAGGGTTGGGGGGACCAGGGACCTCGTAGAGATCGAACTGGAGCGTGTGATGGTTAAATACGGACCCGACCGCCATGAAATATCCTAGACTTTCTCCCAAAATACCTGGTTGCGGTCAGAGGAGCAACTGTTAGGGCCCATACCCTTCCGACAACCTGCGCGCCAACTCGTCGTCGACGACGAGTTCCGTGTCCAGGTCACCCCCCGGATCGTCCCCTTCATCCCCGTCGTCAGGTTCCCACCCGCCGCCGTCAAGGCCCGCCGCCAGCCCACGCAGGACCAGGCTGGCCATCCGCGTGAGGACGGATCCGTCAGTGAGCGTCTTCATCATCCTCCTCCATCAGCGCCTCGGCGATCTCGCATTCCACCAGAAGAAGGGCCCGGTTCGACCCGTCCTGGAGAGGGACTCGCCTAACCTCAACGCCCTCGCCAGCGAGCCAGACGTAGGTGTAGTGCATCTGAGTGCCTTTGTCCGAAGAGTCCGCAGACCTAAGGACGAGGTACGGCAGGAAGAACTGCGCGGGGTGCTCGGTGCCCGCCTCCACCACGTTGAAGAAGGTCGCGTTAGCTCGCACGACGACGCTATCCAAGGCCCCGTCGAGCACGGCCGCCTCCCCGAAGAGGCCCGAGATACCGAACGCCGGGAAGTAGCCGAAGAACTGGGCCTCCCCCTGCGGGGGCAGACTGTCCATGACGTCCCCCCTTGACTGGAGGTCGCCCCAGAACAGCGTCAACTGACTACGAAGGTAACTGAGTACGTCGGACACCCCGCCCCCTCCGTTGAAGTCTCCCCAGATCGTTAAGCCCGATCCCAACCGCGTCCAGCACGTGCCCTAGAGACCTCCTGGGGAAGCCCTCAAGGACCGCACGCTCCTCCCTCGCCAGACACCTAACGACCCGACGGTTCATGACCTGCTTCGGCGTCTGTCCCTTCCACTGCGCGGGCAGAACCGTATCTACCGGTCCGGTGAAGAGCGTCGTTATGGCGAGCGCCACCTGGCCGACCCGCTGGACGTCTCGGCGGCGGCCGCGGGAGCGTCCCCGGGGGTACTGCTGTACGTCCTCGACGACGAGCCTCGCCGGGGGCGCGCCCTCAAGCGAGAGGTCCCCGAGGAGCCGATCAAGGTCGGCAATGAGTGCCCGGGCGGTAGCACGTACCTGCTCGGCGTGGGGTCGGGTCGCGGGGAGAGGGCAGCGAACGAGGCTGGCCCCGACGAGCACCCCGGCTGGGACCTCCTTCTGCGAAAACAGGGCCAGAGCCGCGTATCGGGCTCCGGGATCAACGTAGGCGTTGATCATGCCGCAGTGGGGGTGGTCCGGATCTGCTGAGTGACCTGCTTGAAGAACTCAACCCCGGTGGACAGGAGGACTTGGCTCGCGACTAACGCCGAGGTTCCCTCGTCAAAGTGGAACGAGACCTTGGCTCTCCCCTCTCCGTCGAAGATCACGACGAACGCGCCCTGGCATTCCGAGAGATCCACGTCCCGATCGGCCTCCGCGCTGGAGAGGAGCGTCCCCGCGACTCTAGTAATCATTTGCTCAGCCGTCATCCTCAAGGTCCTCCGTGGTCTCTGGGCCCGTCGTCTGGGCTCCGTCAATAAGGGCCGGTCCCTCGGCGTCGCCCTGGGCGTCCGGCTGGTCCTGGGCGTCCGGCTGGTCCTGGGCGCCGGGCTCCTCATCGGTGTCCGGGTCGTCCAAATACGCCGCGGCTGTCTCGATGGCCTCGGCCAGATCTGCCGGTAGTGCCTCCACCTCCGCGTCACTCAGACGGGAGTAAGCGTCCAGGATTGCAGCGCACACCTCAGCCACTGCCTCCATGCGAAGGGCCATGAGGTCGGTAGCCACCGCCTGAATGTCTGCCTGCTGCGTCCCAACAGCCTGATGGAGTCCGCCAAGGTGGCCTATCATATCCTTGAGGATGGTGGGAAGCCACCCTTTGAGCGTCTGGACCAGCGTTGACGTGTCGCGGAACGTGGCCCTAGAGAGCGTGTCCTCCAATCCGATGACGTTGTCCCAGAGGGCGTCCACTGGGGTACTCGCGGCGAGAATTCCTGGTTCGGTCATCGAAAAATCCACTTCAAGAGGGTACTGAGAAGGGAGCGCAACGACCGCGTCCCCTGGCGCTGACTACACTGCGTGATTTGTCGGTTGCGCAAGTCCACCATCATCGTGTCGACCCGCGTGCAGTAGGCGTTCCGGCGCATGAACTTTGTGCCGTCGGGCTTCCTGTTCTTGACGTCTGCCGGGCCCTCCATGCTGAAGTGGTGGATACACCCTTCGCACACGCTCTCCCCGTCACCGTCAGTCCCTCCGCCTGCGACCGGTCCCCCGAACTCCGCGATCCGGTCGATGCCTGCGACGGAGGGGTCGTCCGGCACCGCGAAGCTCTCGTCCGGCGGACCAAAAGGTTCCTTAAACACCTGTTATCCTTTCAAAGCCGTCAACACGCCTGCGAGGAACTCGCCCCCGCCCGGGCTGGCCAGATACCCATGCCCGTTCTGGTGGGCCATCGACTGGACCTTCTCCACGACCTGTCCCGGGGGCGCCGCCAAAAACGGAGCGAGCGTGCCTGGGACAAGCACCCCGGTGACCTCCGCCGTTCTGACCATGTTGGCGACCTCGGCCGGTCCAGCGTTCTCCGTGAACTTTTCCGCCAGAAACTCGACCACTTGCGATAGTCCCGCTTGCTGTCCTTGGGGCGGGCCTTGGGGCGGGCCTTGGGGCTGGGCTTGGGGCTGGGTTTGCGGCTGCGCTTGGGGTGGGCCTTGGGCGCCCCCGTAATAGGCGGGCTGCGACGGGGCAACGTGTCCCGGGACAGCAGAGATCGGCGGAGCAGCCACTGCCTGCTGGGCTACCATGTCGGTCGCCCGGTCGACCCGCGACATCACGGGCTCTACGAGGTGCCGGTGGATGGCCGGGGCATTGCGCGCGATTGAGGCGAGTATGCCGCCGTCGTCGGTAGCCGCCGGTCCTCCCAGTGCGCCCCCCGCTAACTCCGTCAGCGCCTTCGCTCTCTCCATGACAGCAAGCGGATCGCGTGCATTGTTCACCTCGACACGGACAGCGTCGCGCTCTCCCTCAAGCTGACCCACTCGCGCCTTCGCCGCCTGAAGTTCGCTCGTGAGACGGGCGACCTCGCTCTCCTTTTGCTGGGAGAAGAGGCTCTGGAAGCTCATGCTCTGCTGTTGCAGGAGCGCTTGGTGGTTCTGAGCGCTCGCGAGCCGGTCATGTAGTCGACGCTCGGCCAGTTCGGCCGCCTGCTTGAGCCCCTCGTCGTACCGCCGTCTCTCGTCAGTGAGGCGCTGGTCCGAATCGCGTCGGACGAATTTAAGCTCCTCCTCCAGACTGCGGATGCGGTCGTTCAGGACCGTCTCTCGGGTCTGGGCGGCAAGCTGCATCGCGGAAATCTGCGACTGGAATGCTGTCTGGACCCCGGCGCCTTGGGCCTGGAGGCTGGTAACCAACGTCTCCTGCATTTCGCGGTGGGTCTGCGCGGCACCGGCCTGTTGATCCCGCGAGAAGCTCAGGAAATCCAGGACCCCTGGACCCTTGTTCTGCTCCGCCTTCTGCTCTCGGTACAAGCGCTCTGCGAGGCTCGTGTGCCGGTCCATGGACTCCTGAATGCGCGTTGTAGCGTCCCGATGGGCCTCCACCACCGCGCGGACGGCACCGTCACCCGCCGTGCGCTGCGAAAGCATCTCCGCCGCGGAGGCCGGGCGGTCCCCAAGCCCATAATGGGGGCGGGGAAAGCCGTCCTCGGGCTCCTCTACGTCCCCCCCGTCGTCCAGGTAGATCGGGTCTCCGTTAGGTCCCATGTAGGCGACCGGGTCTCCGGGTATTTCTACGAACTTGTTCTCGGTAATCTGCGACCGGGAGCGGTTGCCAACCTGCCTCTGCTGGAACGCGGACAGTTCATAGGAGCCCCCGCCCCAGTGATCGCGGATGTACTCAAGATCGATGGGCTCGATGAGGTCCTCAAGGTGGCCGCTGACGTTAATGCGGCGGCCCTCCCCGTTTATGATCCGCTTCGGGTCCACCCGGGTCAGCCGGATGAACGATACCCCAGCCAGGAAATCGAACTTAGCGCACCAGTCCCGAAGCGTTACCTCCGGCTCCGCCGCTCGCCCCGCCGGGCGGGTGTTCAGCTTCACGGTGGTGAAGGCGGGCGGGGCGTCGTAGCGGACATCCAAGTCGATGGGAGGAAGCTCGTCGGTTGGCGGAATTTGGGTGTCGTCGCTCATTGGGCCCCAAGGTTTTCCTGAACTTATTCCTGGAAAGATCGCCAGTCAAGCACTAGATGTAGAAAATGTATAGTATTATAGGCCCCCGGCCAGCAAAGGACACACATGACCCAAAGACCAACCGGCAAAGACGGGTTCCCGCGCCCGAACACCTCCGCATCTCGTCCCTACTGGAACGGGACCTGTGTCGTGTGTTGGCACCCTGATGCCCGTATGACTCTCACACGCAACGGCAACTGGAAGATCGACTGCACCCACTGCCGCACGATTCTCTTCCTCAACTCCAACGAGGCGCAGAACCTATGGAGAGGGTTCCAAGCCCTGGGAGGCTCCCCGGAGGGAGAGTCCTTTAAGATGGCCCTAGTCGAGGCCGCCCACGAGGCGTCACGATCGTAGTTCCACGAAAAAAAGTTGAAAAAGTGGTGAATTTGTCCGAAGCTCGTTCGTCAAAATCCTTCCCGACGAGCACACGGAGCAAACATGGACGCAGAGTATTATCGCGGCGCAGTCGTCTCCACCAACGCGCTGCTAGAGAGCCTCGTAGGTCGCACGGTGACCGAGGTCATTCTCACCCATATCGACGTCACCACGTGGGAAATCGTTGGTAAGCCTCCTCGGGTTGTCCGAAGCAATCGGGAGGTAGTCCAGGAGCCTGGGGAGGACGATGTCCTCGACTCCCTCGTTCTGGTCTTCGGGGAGGCCGGGTCGGTGGAACTTTCTCACCGCCAGGACTGCTGCGAGTCAGTCTCTATCGAGGAGATCTACGGGGACCTCGGGTCTCTCGTAGGCTACCCCCTCCGGCAGTGCGAGGAGTCGTCGTCGGAGCTTATCGGAGACGGCACGTCCGAGACTTGGACGTTCTACAAGCTCGGTACTCTTGTAGGCCGAGTCACGGTGCGCTGGCACGGGGTAAGCAACGGTTACTACTCGGAGGCCGTCGACGCAGTGTGGACCGGACCCGGTTGGTGCGTAGGGCGGTGCGAACCGTGGGTGTGTCGTTGCCCTTCCCCTTCCGCAGCGCCCGCGCGTGAGTGCCCTTTCTTCGGCTACGTAGACAACCAGCCCCCTAAAGGGGGCTGAAGATTTCTCGAAGAAAGTTTGAATAAAATCGGACTTTCTCCGTCTCACAAAGTGAGAGATTGAAGCAAAACGAAACGCAGGAGAGACAGCATGAGCACGGAGACACGCTACCGGATCGTCCGGTTCTTCAGGGTCCGCGGACGCAAGTGCGAGATCATCAAGACCGGTCTGACGCTCGCAGAAGCGCAGGCATGGTGTCGCAGGCCGGACACGTCGACCGAGGACTGGTTCGACGGGTACCAATCGGCTATACGGCAGCGGTGGTGCCCACACGGCCCCCTAAAGGGGGCTGAAGATTTCTCGAAGAAAGTTTGAATAAAATCGGACTTTCTCCGTCTCACAAAGTGAGAGATTGAAGCAAAACGAAGCCTGGGGAGGCAAAATGAACACGCAAACCAACACGACGCCCAACACCGGAATGGTCGCGACCTTCCGTACCCAATTCGGGTACAAGGGCTCCTTCGCGGCGATGGTCGCGGACCTCGGCATTTGGGGCGGTAACTTGCCTCCAATGTCCAAAGGGGACAAAAATAAGGCAATCAAATGGGCCGCGGAGAACGCCGTCACGGCCCCGAAGGGCCAGAAATTCTCCTGGGCCTCCGTGCCCCAGCGGGACCGGCGACACTCGTGGGTGTGGGCGGCGAGTCTTCGGCTCAACGTGACAACGGCCAACGGCCAACTGAACGCCAAGGAGGTGTTCAAGGTCATCGACACCTCGACCTCGGGGATCATGGTGGTCCCCACGGAGTTCGGGTGCCAGACCTTCGGCACCCACGCCCAGGACGCCTCGTGGGTCCATTCGGTCAAGGCCCAGATCTCCGGGCGCTTGGACCTCGTGGGCAGCGACCAAATCCGCTCGATGATCGAGGCCGTTGGAGCCGAGCTTAACGGCATCCGCCTCACCAGCGGGTGCTGGTACTTCGGGCCGAAGGCCCTGAGCCGGGCGGCGTCGTTCATCGCGGCGGTTGAGAAGGGGGCCACGGCGGTCTTCCAACTCAGCGTCACCCTGAGCGGGGCGAATGCCGGGTCAATCGCGAGCGCTGCCAGCGCCAACTGGCGCACCGAAATCGATCGGACCCTGGTCGAGGTGGAGGGGGCGCTCGCCAATGAGGCGACCGCCAACGGGAATCGCACGGACCCCACCTCGAAGGCGGGAGGGTATCAGCGCACTTCCCTGGGCAAGAAGGGCGCGGAGTTAGGGAAGCTGCTGGACAAGCTCGCCGAACTAGAGGGGGACCTGGGTGTCCGCCTCACCAACACCCGCGAAACTGCCCACAAGCTCAAGGGTCTCTGCCAGGCCATGGCGGCGTCCCAGAAGGGCAACGGCGCGGCGCTGTCGCGCTTCAAGGCGGAGCACGCGGCGATTGCAGCCGTGACGGGCTGTGTGCTCGCCGCCTCGACCCTCGCGACCACGTCCACGCCCATCAAGGGCAAGAAGGTGATTGCCGTGGGGGAAGCGGAAAGCGCGCCCCAAAGCTCGGGCTCGACCGTCGCAGCGGCCGCGGTGGACGCGCTTACGCACGACGCGCAGAACGAAGATGACGCGTTCGCCTTCTAGCAGAACCAGCCCCCTATAGGGGGCTGAAAAACTTCTTGAAAAAGTTTGAATAAAAACGAGACTCTCGCGTCTCACAAAGTGAGAGCCAATTAAGCGGCTCGCCAACAAGCCTGGGGAGGCAAAAAATGGACGCACGGACACTCATCGCGAACTTCGTCCCGAGAACCGCGCCAATAGGCTGCGCGCTCAACGACTGGACCGTGGCCGAAAAGAAGGACGGCAAGCCGACTGGCCGTACCATCCCCTCCACCCAGGCGGAGGGATGTTATGTCACGGCGGCGGAGTACAACGCCGCGAGGGCGATGGTAATCGAGTTCGCCTCCTACCTCAACGGCGCCGTTCACGGCGTTGACGAGCCCGTGAGGGCGCTCATGCTCGCCGCAATTTGCGGCGAGAACGTGTTGTTCTACGGCCCTCCGGGGACCGGGAAGACCCTCCTTGCGAACGCCGTGTTCGCATCCCTGCCCGGTGCGACCGGGTTCTCTGCGGCCCTGTCGCCCGAGACTTCGGAAAAGAACGTCTTCGGCGCCATCGACTGCGCGAAGCTCGCCCAGGGCGTGACCGAGCGCAATATGGCCGGGTACCTGCCCACCGCCGAGGTAGGCTTCCTGGACGAAATAACCCGCGCTGGTAAGGCAGTCCTGGATGGCCTCCTCTCGTACATGAACGACAGGACCATCCGCAACGGCGGCAAGATGCACACGGGCCCGACCCGGTTCATCATGGCCGCGGCGAACCACGAGTTCCCGCGCCATGCCGCCGCGCTCCAAGACCGGTTCGGTCTTCGGGTGCATATGCCCTTGCTCAAGGGGGATTCCAGGAGAGAGTTTCTGGAAAACTTCGATTCTTACGGGCAGGCGTTCAACTGCCCTCCCGGCATCCTCATGAACGCCTTCCGCATCATGCGGGAGTACATGCGGGACATCCCCATCACCCTCGCCGCCCGCGAAGCGATGCTCCGCTTTGCGGACGAGTTGGAGGGGATCAAACTGGCCCCGTCCCAAAGAACGATGGCCAAGTGGATGAACATCTTCCGCGCAGCAGCGGCGATCACAAAGAGCGGGGCGCCGTTCTACACGGGAGCCCAGCAAAATCATGCGCAGTACCTCCGGTTCTGCTGCTGGACGAACACGCAAAACGAGGGGGCGGTCCGCGATGCCGCCCTTGCTGCCGCCATGGACCCCAACGCCGGGGCGCCCTTCGCCCAGTGGAAGGGCGAGGTGGCCACCGTCAAGGCCCCGGACGGGGCGAAGAGTCACGAGGAGGTGGCCAAGGAGGTCGCCCGGTTGCGACGGCTGCGCGGCGAGGCAACACAACTCGCCAAGCTTGGGTGCGTCGTCAACGACGAGACAAAGCGGCTCAGCCGCATCCTCCTCGCCTGGGAAAAACTCCAGGCGACCCTGCTCACGTAGAGTACCCCCCTATAGGGGGGTAAAAAAACTTGAAAAAAATCTGAATAAGCGAGAAACTTCTCCGTCTCAAGAAGTGAGTGAGACAAACCCAACACTGAACGCCTGGGGAGGCAAAAATGAGTACGCAAACGCAACTTGAACTAGACCTTGGAGCCGCTGGCGACCGCGCCGGAGCTAACGACGACCTCTTGCGAGAGATCATCAACCAGACCAAGACCGTCGGGGGAACCTACGAGGGTCGCCGTGGTCCGCACGTCTCTACCGGGACCGTGGCGGACCTCCTGGGGGGTCTCGGGGGGCGCATCCCCGAGGAAGCGCGACACGATTTCTTCTTGGCGGCTTGTATGGGGGTCCGGGGGAAGGTCAGCGAGACAGACTCCTTCATGGCCGCATTCAGCGCCCAACTCGCCGGGTCGGCTGCGATCCGGGCTTGTGCGACCGGTGACGTGGTCACCGACGTGGACCTGGCCTGCCGAGTCTCGGATGCGGCGTTCACGACGTTCGAGGCGGAGGTGCTTCGCCTCGCCCAGGAAGCGGCCGGGCGCAACAACGACCTCAACTCCCTGACCGCCAAGGAAATCTATGCGTTGGCACTCAAGAATGAAAATCGGTCCTGTGACTTGACCGAAGGCGTGAAAAAGGGCGTCAGGGCGGGCTGGCGGGCACGACAGCTTCACAACATCACGAGCCAATTGGAAGGGCTCGGGTTCGGTAAAGAGCGCGACGACTCAGAAGGCCATTCGGGCCGGGTCGAGTTCTCCCAGAATGTCCGCCGAAAGCTCCTTGCGATGATGCGGCAGCGGAACCGCGAATTCGCGGGATTCCTTGAGATGATCGGCCGTGGCCAGACCCTCTTGGAGGGGATGCTCGCGACGGCGGAGACCGCCGACGTGGACGGGCTGCGCGCCTATGAGGGCGCCGCCTTCATCGACAGGGCCGAGCCGGACACGTTCGCGGGGTTCGCGGACTTCGGATCGGCTCTCTCGGCCGCCGTGGCCGAAGGGTACGACGGGGTCCACCTGGAGGGGCAGGTCCCCCAGGGGCTCGGCCCCATCGTCATCGGGCTGGACATCTCGGCCAGCATGGCCACCAGGCAGCGGATCCAGGCAGCAATCGCCTTGAGCGCTCTCATTGCGCTCCAGACCGCCAAAGACGGCCGCGAGTTACACGTGCTCACGTTCAACTCCCGGGTACAGGAGGAGTTGACCGTCACCAACGCGGAGGGGTTTATCGACCTCCTGTCCGTGGTCCCCAACGGGGGGACGAACTTCGGGGGCACCATGCAGTCGGCCCTCGACTTCATCGGCGCCCGCGGCGGCAAGGCTGATTTCCTACTCATCTCTGATGGTCAGGGCGGCTGCACCGACACCGCGTGCCAGGCGTTCAAAGACCAGGGCACCAAGACGATTTTCCTGGGAGTCGGGTCCGAACCCGACCGCGACGAGGTCAAGCACTTCGACATCCGGCGCTCCTGCGCCAACTTCTTCACCATCGCCACGGTTGACGGTGAGGAGGTGACTACGCTGTCGGAGGACGTCAAGAACGTCCTCGGCGACCTCTTCATTCCTAACGACGAGGACGAGGACGGGGACAACGACCCCTTCCCGGGCTTCTAGGATCGTGTTAGAGTTCAACCATCGTGTCAACTCGGACGGAGGCGCCCAACGCCTCCCCAGCCCAGGGCCCGCCAGGGCCCTGAGTCCCGGTTCTGGCTCATCCCTCGGTGCCACCCGGGGTTGGGCGCCTCCCGACGTTTTGCCATGAACTATCGCGACCTTACAGTCCGTCTGGAGGCGGCCGTGTCCTGCTTCGCCCAGTGGCGAGAGGACCTTGGACTACCCTCCAGTGCATGGGCCTGGGACTTCCGCCTAAAACAACTCGCCTACACGGGCCCGGGGATCGAGATCCTGGTGACCCCGTACAACGATGACGACCCGCGATTCTGGGAACCGGACCACGCGGTTTCGTGTTGTAGCGTGCGATGGCGCGCCACCGCGGGCCCCGGACTCTTTGAGCTTGAGGCCGTCCCTGCCCGCGCGATGCCTGGCTTTGCTCCACCGAGATTCGTCTTCCGAGACGGCCCACATCTCTGGGCCCCCGGACACCTCGGCTATATCGACGAGTCCCTGTATACCCGCACCAGGTCAAAGCCCCAGGCCCACTACGGGCTGCGGGTCGAGTGTGTGCCCCACGTGATCCGTGGACTGGCTTTCTTACACGAACAAGTCTGCGGAAAAAAGATCGTGTCCCCCGGCTTCCCCGAACTGGAAGTCAACCAGGACCCGCTTCTCGGGTACGTCGACGCGTGATGCTCCCCCGCTTCGCCCGAGCCTGCAAGCAGTGGGTCGGCGCCCGCGCTATCGCGCGCCGGTACGACGCCTATGCTCTGGAGTGCCTCCGGGCCGGACACCGCCCACTGGTCCCGGACGCGTGGATGGTCCACCCATACGTAAGCACCCCTGAGGCCCTGGCCGCCTGGTTCGTGAACCTCTCCGATCAAGCTCGCGCGAATGTGCTGGCAGATGTCGCTTGCATGGACGACTATCTCTCCTCCCTAACGAAAGCTACCAACCATGAAGCCGACTAACCCTCCCCCACGTACCCATTCAGAGAACCAGAACCTGCTCACACGCGCCCGCATGCTGCTTTGCCGCCGATCATTCGCAGGCAAGGTCGTGAAGCGACCCATGGCGCGGCCCAGCCCTAAGCGGTGAAGTTCCTAGCGCTCGCCGTCTGTCTCCTGCTTCCTCACCTAGAGCCGGGACCGTGCACCGCCTCGCAGCGGCAAATCCTGGAGGAATCCTTGGGGAAAGACGGGCTTTCCCTCTCTGCCCTGGACGTCACCGCCCACTGCTCGCGTCAGGAGTGCACGTGGAGGTGGGTCAAGGCCGACCGCACCGGGGCCCGTGAAGGGCGATTGGTGCCCATGCAAGGGCTGGCGTGCTGCGGGCGGGATGTCGTCTTCGGGCTCTACTGTCTGATCTTCCCCACCGCACCGGGACCAACCTGACTCTTCCCCGGGGCAGTCCGCCCCCCGGGTCAGAGATGCGCGACTAGCCGGAGGAGCCTTCGGCTTCCGTCGACGAGCTTGCGCCTTCGACCCCGGGGGGAGCACCACCGGTACTCGTCATGCTCCCCGTCCGCCATCGTGATGGGAGGGCGCTTCTCGTCCAGAAAGACCGCGAATCCAAACTGGGTGTGATCCCCCAGGCGGATAGGCGCGATTGCTATGGGCTCTCGGGCCGGGGCGGGCACAATCCCGGTCTCCTCACGAAGCTCGCGCAGCGCGGCCTCCAGGGGCGTCTCCCCGGGCTCCAGGTATCCCCCAGGGCAGTTCCACCAGCCAGGCGACCAGGGGTCAGTGGAAGACCTCCGTAAGAGAAGCACCTTCAAGTCATCATCGAACACAACCACGGCAGAAGAGTGCATTTGGACGCCTCGCGGGGGACGGGTGACAGAGTATGTCCGCGTAGGCGGAAAACGTCCACCCCCATCAAGGGTAAGATTCGTGAACCCCTCATGAAAGCTCACCGAACTTTCAGGGAACTTACTCCGAATAATCCTCCACAGTGTGCCCCCTTTTTGCCCCGTTCATTAAAGGGGGCAAACCGTAAGTTGCCGTAATCCCTAGATTTCTCTACGATTTGCCCCCTTGTCCCCCTTCGGGACTTAAATAGGGCTCTGTAGCCAACCACCCTTACGGTGTTTAACAACAGGACCCCCTCTTTCTGCGTTATCAAGGAGTTAGGGGGTCAATGGGGTAAAACTGGAGTAAGCGGTTGTTATATAACCACTATCGTTTTGACCCCCTTGTTACCAAGGGATCAAACAGTAGACAAAGAGGGGGGGAAATCCCGCCCCAGGCTGGGAGGAATGAGAGCTACTGGCGTAAAACACCCCAGTTTAACGGGGCGCCTCAGTTTAACGTCCCTGTTAAACGGCACGTTTTGCGGAAGTTTTCCGTTAAACTTCAAGCCCCCGGCCAAGACCTGGCGTTAAACGGGCGTTAAAAAGTCG
>Ga0209756_1001688_pt1 | contig 20069 bp, 17 predicted proteins | sample ETNvirenome_6_85_FD_184071 | JGI IMG/M metagenome (GOLD analysis project Ga0209756, IMG submission 184071) | Marine viral communities from the Pacific Ocean - ETNP_6_85 (SPAdes) (version 3) | ecosystem: Environmental > Aquatic > Marine > Oceanic | place: Pacific Ocean | collected 2013-06-19
CCTCAGCTTTCTGAATTGTGAATGGAAAACACATCCCTATGGCAAGAATATTTGCTTCTTGAAGAAGTGCTCTTGTGTATTTTCGGAGGAGGCGCGACATAGGCTATACATCCGTGGATTTAATATGCAAATCGTCGTCATACCACTCGGCGTCGTCACTTTCACCAATCAGTGCAGTGTATCTTGCGTAATTAAAGCCCTGGGTGTCAACCACAAGTGCAAGCATATCTTCATCTGACTCAACAACAAAATACCCATTTGGCGCATGAAAACCCGGGGCAAACTCCCGTGTCCCAAAAGCTCGTGGAATATGAGGAACACCCCAGACTTCTTCGGCACTGAATTTCGGTAGATCGTCGGGAACCTTAAGAGGTGGTATTTCTCTTAGTGCATCTATATCATTCTGCTTTGAAGACATGTAATAGCCCAATTGATCATGATGACCCATGTAATCGGCTTGCTCTTTGATAATTCGTCTTAGTTGTCTTTTTGTGATCCTCATTACCTTCTCCTGCGCGTAGTTGAAGTGCTGTCTTTATAAATATGTCGCTTGTTGCAAAAGGATTGCATAAATATGAGTTAAAGCAGAACGGGTTCCCCGAAGGGAACCCGCTCATCAACTAGTGGTAACTAGATGGTTTGCTTAGATAATGTTCATATCCAAGCAGGTCACCGTGCCGTAGAAGTCACTTCGTACCATCTTCTTACCGTACCGAGTCATGACACCCTTTCTCGGGGTGAAATCCTCAGGTGCGAAGATTGTCGGGGTGACGATCAGCGGGACGTAGGGAGCGTAGACGTATCCTGTCTCCAGGTAGCTTCCGCCCTTGTATCCAACCAAGACCTTATTACGCGGGAAGTAGGGGTCCTTGTAAACCGTGAAGCGGTTCGAGAGGGTTCCCACCTTCTCTGCGCCGATAACCATCGGTCCAACCTGTCCATCGCCATCGATGGTGTAGCTGGGCTTGTAGTAAACCGAAGCCTCGAAGATCGTAGCAACATCCGGTCCAACAACCACGAAGTTAGCCGAGCCACGCAGGGTTTTCCTGTGAATCTCATTGGCAACATCGATGATGGTCTCGCACAGGGTCTCGTACCATTCGCGAACCGTACCGGTGAAGGCGGGTCCGGGGGTGAGAGAGTTGCTACGATTAACCTCGCCGCCAGTCTGCTTGTTGACAAACTTACCAGGGCTACGTGACCAGTAGAAGTTAGCTGCACCAGCCTGAGTTAGCAGGTCATTCAGGATCTCACGATCGAGCTCCATTGCGATCTGCTCGGACAGGATCTGGGTCAACTCAACCTCAGCATCAAGGCTGTGGTAAGCATTCAGGTCCTGTGCCATCTCGGGTGACCAACGAGCTCTGAGCTTGCGGGTCTCTGCCACGACGGCGATGCTTTCGATCTTGATATCGATCTCAGGGATCGCCGGATCAGGGGTTGTACCGAAATCAGACTCAAACGACGGAATGACGAGAGTATCGCCAGCATTAGCTGCTGAGTTGAGTGCGGCTGCCAAGGGTTTGGTAACAATGTGTGAGGTTGTCGCTGCACCAGTGGCATTGACACCAGAAACGATCATCAAAAGAACACCGTTTGCGGTACCAGCTTTGATCAAACCATTTGGAGTAAATGTTGATCCATCCCAGGTTCCGAGCTGATTTAGACGACGAACATTGGCTGACGTGCCGCCCTGGATTGCATTGCCGTTTGTATCGTTACCGACATTCACGTATGCACCTGCTGCAGGGATTGAGAAATCCTTGACCAGGGTAAGATCAGCATTACCGAAGAATCCTGCTGTGTTTGTCAACGTGAACATAACAGCTGAATACACAGCGCTACCATCACTTGCGCCGGCGCCACCCGAGTTGTTCTCGATTGCGTTGGTGATCTGGGGGTCAAACTGAAGCAACTTGCCATCAGAACCGGTAGCAAACAAGTTGTTTCCGATTGCGAAGGTTGTCGAACCAGCAAAAGCACCTGATGCATTTGGAACTACGGTTGTGCATACAGTGTAAACACGTGAGTAACCCGAACCAGCCAGGTCATACTGACCACCAACAGCCTGCGAACCGGACTGAACGCCCTTACCCGCTGGGTTGTTGTAGATCGATGAACCGGATGCATACGGACCTGTGCCCGCGTGACCAGCAAGTGCTCCACCATAGGTGTAATCAAGATAGAAGAGCAGTCCCGAGGGAAGGCTCATCGGCTGGATTGAAACCAGGTCGTTAGCGATCAGGCCACCGAAAACTCGGCGAACGATCGGGAACGCGATGTTAGTGAAACCACGGATGTCGCCTGAGCTTGTCAGATTTCCACCACCGGTTGAGAGAGAGGAGACCTCTTTCAAAACCTGTCCGGCTTGACTCTCAAGCATACGTGCCATGTTCTCGCGCTTTGTGCCATCGAGACCGCGAAGCAGGCCTGTCCTGTTCCACTTCTCAACGAGTTGTTTGTTTTGCGTACCGACGTGTCGCTGTCGGATTCCCTCGGTAAGCATTTCTAGATTGAATGTAGACATTGTGTTCTCCTTTTGAACTTTATGTTGTCTGTCTGGGATTAACCCTTGTTGATCCCTGCTAGGACTGCCCATCTATCTGTCTCAACGCCACTCTTAGCCGGTTGTCCCGACTGGGTTGATCTGGAAGACGACCCGAGAGTCCTCGAATTTCCTTCGCTCAGGTTCTTGCCACCACGGCCTCTTCGGGTGAGCGACCCGGAGAGTGATTTGTAAAGCAGCTTTGCTTCACGAAGCGTCTTGGCATTATCTAGCGCCTCGACAATTGCTCGTTGCTGTTTCACGGATAGTCCCTTGTTTTGCAGGAGCTTGTTGGCATACAACAGCTTTGCATTGAAGAGGTTCATTTCTACCAACTGGCCCTTGAGCTGGTTGGCTGCTTTCTTGTAAGCTGCTGCTTCGCGAATAGCTCGCTTTGCAACACCGGTTTGCGCAGATGGTCTACGGCCAGGTGCTCGACGACGTTGACGGCTACGACGATTCTCGGAAACGCTTCCAAGTTCATCAGCCAAGACATTGATAAGGGTGTCCTCATCAACCTCGATCACGTCACCAAGAATCTCGGCGCCGCCAAACTGGTCTGCCTCGTCCTCAGCTGCTTCACGAACGGCTCGACGAATACCACGACGGTTAGCAGGTTGACATCGAGGCTTGCGGCTCTCGCGAACCTTTCGGGCGCGTCGCATTCTAGCAAGCTCTTGGCGCAGAACTGACTCGTCAATCTCGTAAACGTCCTTATCGAGGTCGCCCTTATCGGCTTCATACATTCCGCCGAAAGTCTCTTCAAGCTCAACGTCGAGATCTTCCTCTCCGGCGTCTTCAAGATCCTCATCTTCAAGCTCAACGTCGAGATCTTCCTCTCCGCCTTCTTCGTCAACGATCTCAAGATCTAGACCAAGTGCATCACCAAGATCCTGGATTGCAGATGAGGCTGCATCGACATCGACATCGCCTGATCCTTCTTCGACGTCAAGCTCAAGCTCTTCGTCGCCCATGTCATCCATAACTTCGTCGTCCATAACTTCGTCGTCCATAACTTCGTCGTCCATAACTTCGTCCTGCTCTCTCATCATTCTTCGCACCTTGCCCTTCTTCGACTCAGCATCCCCAGCCTCGAAGAGAAAATCGAAAATGTTCTTCTTATACTTGCTTGACATTTCTCTCATCTCCTTAATGGTAGAATTCAGCTTTTCTTCAAGGCGCTGAGTACCTCTTCCACTTGCTTTCATTTCACTCTGCAAAGACACCGCGTCCTTGACACATGAGACAAAGCTTAGTTCTAATCGTTTCTTCTGGTTTGATGTCAATTTACTTTCTTTCACAATTCCCATCACGCTCTTCAGTTTCTTAACACGCTCACGGAGAACGGTAATTTTTCTGGCGAGAGACTTGGCTGTTGTGAAGTCTTTGTTCACTAGCTGCGCAAAAATGGATGCGGGTGATTCACCCATCATCATCGACCCACCACTGTCTGGCTGGTCGCCAGCAAAGACGTTCACGTCTCCGGCCGCGTTAACAACAACAGCAGCGGCATCCAAAACGGCCGCATCAACTACATCATCACCGTATGCTGTATCTACATCAGGCATCGAGTCCACGATTGAATCTAGGTCCAGATCTTCAGCGCCGGCGTCAAATTCTGTACCAACATCATCTAGATCATCAGCGTCATCAAGTTCCCAGTCGTCTTCGTCATCTTGCTCTGACAGGATTCTGTTATTGATCATTGCTCTAATTTGAGGTGTGATCGTTTCCATAACTCTATCTCGAGCAGCAGTTTCAGCAACTTCCCGAATCTTCTTGGCATCCAATAATGCTTCATCATAAACTGACGACATTTATAACCTCTTGCACGTAAGTATCATCATTCCCGGGAAATTCAACGTTTTGTTGCATAATTCTCATCTTTTCCCTGGCTGATTGCCATGTCGTGCAATGAATAAATATGCTCTTCTTCGTCAACTTCGTCATTTACATCAAAAAGAGTTTCTTCTTCAACAGCTAGAGGGGGTGGTGCTTGTGACCATCCGCGCAATGTTCCTGTCCTTTTGAAGTTAGTGCCGGCGCCGCCCGGGTATGGAAATGAACCCGCCCCACCGGAGACCGCACCTTTTCGTGCACTCATCTGAGGGATTGCTACCATCGAATCACCAAATGCGGCAATTTCTGCCAACATGGTTTTTGTTGCCCAAAAGCAATCAGTCAAGCGGTTTGAGCCTTCAGCAAAATAGACAGTTTTGGGTTGTTTTCTTGGGAAGCTATCTGACGGTTCGAAATTGAGACTCTTCCCACGAATTGCATCAAAGTCTTCTGTGTTGTCTTCATCATCAGCTTCAAGAGCATCAGCATAAGCATCTGGTGTGACGTAAGGAAAGTTGTCACCTTCAGATCTCGGATCTTGATATTGTGGGTCTAATACACCGTGACCCAATCCTGTTCTGGCGTCCTTTGAGCCCAAACCCATCCATTCAAGCAAGTCATTGCTTATATGTTTATTGAATTTGTGCATAAAGCGCTAAACGACTATTGACTTCGCTTCTGCAGGCAATTTGTTTTCGGCAGAAGCCTTGATAGGATCAGCCAAGGACTCCTGTGTACCAAACGCCGAATTCTTCCTTAGCTTTGCCCTAAATGCAGGTGATACATTGCCCTTTTCAGATGCATTGTCTCCATTGCCTTCACCAGGGGATGTCGGATTGGGAACCCATGCTGACGCCAGGTCGTGCTTAGTATGCTCTTTATCTAACTTGGGCAGATCGGGCGGACCATGTTGTGTATCCGTTCCTAAATAATCCAAGCTAAAGTTGTTCAATCCATAGGCACTGTCAGATACTGTGCCATTGACCACGTTGGCAAAGAACCACGCCTTGTAGTCAGCAGACGTTGCTGTCTTTCCTTCTGGCGAGTAACCGATTAGAGGTGAGTCTTTGAAAGTTGACTGGAGCGCTTGAACGTTAGCCTTTCCCATGTCGCCTTCACCTTTTGTAAAGCCATGGTAGCCCAATTGTGATGAACCATCAATTGTTTCAGATCCATACTTCGTTTTATCCAGTGCCTTTCCCATTTTCTCTCCTCCAGTAGCCGGTCAATTAGATACGTCGTTGAATTCGTCGGCGCATCTTGTTTTTTCTCTCTCGAATCTTCTTGAGATTTTTCACCAGGCGAGCTTCCTTAATCTTGAGGGCTTTGATGAAATCAATTTCCTTCTCAAGTGTATCAGCAAACTCATCAGCCTCAACCTCATCAGCTGTGGTTGACTCAACGTCGTCTTTGCCCTGCTCGAGGGTTTCCAGACGAAGCTTACGGGCCTCATCGATGATAATTTTCTTCAAGAACTTCGGTGTAATTCTTCGTACTCTCTTTGCCATTTTGATCTCCTTTGCCCTAAGGCTCACTGTTAAATATGGCCTACACAAGCTTTTTCACTTCTGCACCTTCTAAAACTTTGCTCCAGTTGTCAGTAATGTCTCCAAAAATGGAGCCAATGTCTATGCCGGCAGCTGGTGAAGCTACACCCGGGCCTGACGATTCATCATCAAATAATGCACCAGCAGAAGGGTCAAATCCTGCTGACGATCTTGGCTCATGTTGAAGTTGCTCTTGTAGTGTTGTTTTCGCTGTATCTGCCAAGATGCCCTGCAAAACAGGATCGTCGGTTGCCAGCCGCGCGGCATCTGTTACTGATTGATTGAAATTTGCTTTCGGTGTCTTTTGAGAAAAAGATTTGTCCATCTGATCCAGGAGTGACTCCCTCTTTTTTGGGCGGCGGGTCTGTCTCGGCTGCTGAATCTCATTTAGTTGAGACCCTCCGATGCCCTCAGCCAAAATCTCAACCAAGCATTCCTTGACAAGGCCCTTGAGCATATTTTTCGTGATCTTAGCCATGTTTAACCAACCCCTACGACGCCATTTGAACCGGTCATTGCAAAGAACTGATTTTTCGGAATATTAGTGATTCCTGCAACTACTGACACGACACTTGGTGCTATTCCTTCATCCTTTCGAACAAAGATTTTGTCACATTTGAGTTCCAATCTTGGTGTCTGACTATCCCCAGCGAGAATCATGTAGTTTGCGAGCGGATTGCTGTCTACTCCATTTTCTGTAAACCCTACACGAACTGCAGTTGATCCTGAATTGAAAACTGTGATATGCCGTGTGACATATGGGAAAGCAAACTGTGCTACAGTTGTATCTGTTAGCGAGTGTGAAGAGCTAACATACGGTACTGAGGACGCTTGATATTCTGATACTGTTCCGTGATGCGGAATCACATTATGAAGACTCATTTATTACCACTCCAAGATGTCATTGAAGACTCTGTCAATTCTGTCTGTTTTCGTAAAATGACGATTGAGATCTGCTCGTGTGAAGTCCTTTCCCTCACGCATCATGAATGCGCCCGGGGTTGAAGGCTCACTGACGAAATCCCAGCAAATTAGCTGGAAGTCATCTTGAACCACATCTGTGTCACCCTCTCTGTTCGTTGACCCGACACCCCTTGAAGAGATACCCAAGGTAACACCAGATTCTGCCAGGCTTTGTAGGATCTTCCCACTTGGTGTATCCAATAATTCCACCATGCCCCAGCATGTCTTACCCTCCATCCACGCCTTGCGAATAATATGCGACGAATTCTTCAGTTCAACTACTGAACTGTCAGGATGATCAAGCTCACCAAGAGCTCGATTCTCTTCAATGAACTTCTGGTAGTTGCGAACCTCACGGGCTAGAATCGTCCCGGGATAAATTCGGCCATTCTGGTTCAGTGTATCCGCTTTTTGCAGGATACCCTTCATCACAATTTTTCCACCATGCATATCACGGCTTTCTTTAATTTGATCTGATGTATAATCAAACTTTAGCCACTCTGTTAAAAGTTGTCGGTCACTCATTCTTTAGCCTCCATCTCCTCGAGAAGATGCACGAGATGCAATATTCGAGACACAGTGTTATCTGACTTCGCCTCATCCAATGATTCAATTTGCTGCTGAACGTCTGCGATTTTCTCCAGCAAGACCTTGTTGTCACATGTGAGCTTGAATGATCGAATCGCCTTGACCGATCGTTCTTTGATCGACCTAACTGTCGCAGAAAAATTGTCGTCGTTGTCTAGAACAGCAGCTTCAAGAATTTGCTTTTGCTCTATACTCAAATGGTCTCGATATTTTTCTTCAAATTTTTGGAGCATCAATTTTCGAATCAAGGGGTCTGATTGTATTGCCTCCTCTTGGACCGGTCCACTTGATCGTGATAGCCACTCCACCAACTTCTCTTCGTATGTCGCCCGAGTTGTTAAGTCAAGTTTTTGTCTTCCTCGCCACTCATTGAGCACTGTCTGAACAGTTGCGAACAAGCGGTAGTTGTCAATTTTGATGTCATAAAACCGGCGGGATTCTACAAGGCATGTGTTGATGTCCTTGATTAGCAGGGATTTTTCACGTCTTAGCTTAGTTGAGTCATGAGTGATAGCAGATTTCTTGCTTTCATTCAGCACTCTTTCTGCAAGGGGCCGCGCACCTACAGGCAAATTGACCAAAGCGTTGAAGAGTCGAAACTCCTTATATAGCTCAGTGTCTGGCTTGAAATGTTTGTTGATAATCTCTACAGCCGTTGCTGCTGATTTCTTGTCTTTGGCAATCAATGAACTGGCAACATATCTCACAAGCTGTTCATGTATTAAACCGACGTTACGTTTTTTGTTATGTCGCGCCATTGGGGACGTCCTCTTCCGCTATATTCTCATCGAGCAGCGCCTCAGATAGAAGCGACTTGCTATTACTACTTATCTTGCTCTTCATCGATGCAAACATTCTTCCTAAATCAGATGTCACTCGAGGCCTAGAAGCTGAACTCCTGTCTTCTGTTGATTCAGAAAATTTGTCAAATAGTGAATCTGTGTCAAAGGGTTTGTTCATGCTGTCCTGTCCGCGTGAATTTTTTCCAACTGACACCATCCTAGCAAGATCGGGCATGTGAGTTGAGCCCGCACCGTGTCTTACTTTCGTATCTGCCTTAATCGGCCCACCGAATGCATTCTTGAGGCGACGTTCTGCCTTGTCCGGTGCATCAACATCATCAATAGAAAAGTCCATGGAATCATCGTCTTCATCGTCATCATCCGAACTACGTCCATCTCCTGGGGCTGCCGTCAAAAGCTTTCCTGTTGGATTGTCGCCAGAGAACAGATCATCGTCTCCTCCGAGATCATCCTCTCCACCCTCTTCGCCCTCTTCTGCACCAGCGGCTTCAACCTCTGCATCTTCCAGCTTGTCAGCTTTGCGCCCCTCTTTGATTTCTCCAATGTCATCGTTAGTCAAACCTATCACATTTTTTCTGATCCAGTAGCGGTCAACGACACCTTCCGGCACCGCAGCTGCAATTTCGAACTGTGTTCTGATCAATTCAAGTTTTTGCTGCTGGGCAATGGAGCTTGGATTAGTAAGCTTCATGTCAAAGCCAGCCAACTCGTCCTCATCGAAACCGTGGCAGTAAAGGTGGATCATCGCCAGCTTGTTGAGTTCGGCAATTATCGTCTTTTGAATTCGCGCGATTGTTCTCGAGAATCTAATGTCTTCCTGCGCGAGTGTAGCCTTTGCACCGACGTCCTCATCATAACCCAAATAAGCACGAGGAATCTTGAGAGCTGCAAAAAGTTTCTTTTGAATGTACTCAACGTCCTCGATCGCAGTTGTATTCTGACCACCGGGTAGCGTGTCGATCTTCGTTCCTGACTCTCCGCCCCGAACAGCCAAGAAGTAATCCTCATCGACTGCGTACGGATTAAAGCGCTCATCCATCTTACCGGTTGTTTTGTCAACTGCTGGTTGCCTCTTCAGACTTGTAACAGCCTGCTCCATGTGATTTGCGATCTCGTTTGGTGGAATGTTTCCAACATCGATGTAGAATACCCGACGTTCAGGTGCACGAATGACACGATACACCAGCATTGCATCTTCCATCAGAATTAGCTGTCGCCAAATTCTGCGTGCTGATTCTAGGACCGATGACCCATACGGGAGAAAAGCATCGTTGCCCAAAAGTCTAAAGTGAGAGACCTGCCAGTTTTCTAGAACTTGATTTCCCTGGGTTACCCACCTAAACCGAACTGCCATGGGATCTTCTGCGTCATAGCCCTCTTCACGCTCAATCTCGCTGATTGGGACGGGATACGCATTAATGATACCAAACTCCGGAGAGATATCATTGAAGATGAAGAAGTCACCGTACTTGACCAAGTTTCTTACCCACATAGACAGATTGAAATCTACATTTAAAATATCATAGAATAGCTCTTCGAGAAGCTCTTGAATTCGATTGTTCTCAGAGTAGATGTGAAGAACCTTGCCTTTATCATCAGAGCTAACTGTCTCTTCTGCGTAAATGTCAAGTGCTGACCCAATCTCCGGGGTGGCCTCCATTGATGCAAAATCGCTATAGCGACTCATTCTATCAAATGAACCGTAGGCACTTAGTGTGCTATTGTAGACGTCGCTGTGGGCTTTTCGAAATACCTCAAGTGCTGTTGAGGCACCCGTTTGTTTGAAATTTCGTACCTTCCGGCGGACAATTGGCCCCGACCGGAAAAGTTTAGTTAGTCGAGTGAATAATGACCCTCTTGCTTCGTTCATAGTGAAATTCCTGTCTGCTTAAATATCTGATTTGCACTGTAGCATACATGTCAATTTTGTTACTTCAGCAGCCACGCCAGCTCATCAGCTAGTTGTTCTTGTGATTTTCCGGCGGAGTAAACATCCATTGGCATTGGAATGAATGGATTGAGGTTGTAGATATGTTTGACCGGCTGTTGCTGATGTTGCTGTCTGTTATTGATCGAGTATGCTGACAGCATTGCATTTGATATATCGGCGTGATTGACTGCATGAGCGCCTGCTGATTCGATAAGGGAATTGCCTATTGCAAGAGCCATGAGAACATCATCATGCTTTCCTTTTCGGGCTTTTGCCTTTTCACCCTTCCAGATGAATGTCTTGAGCTCATCAATAATTCGCGACGATCTGATCCTTAGCGTATTGTTTCGAAGTCGCTCTTCAAGTAAAGCTAAGATCACTCCTCGATTTGCTACTGTCGTTGTAAAACCAATCTTGGCAAGACTTCGGCTAACTACGTTTCCGTACATGAAATCAAACTTGTCATGTAGCGTTTTGAAGTGTAGATTTTTGTATCCTAGCTCAGTTAGCTTCAAAATGGTGCCATGACCGAATGTGTTATTTTCCGGGCAAATTTCTGCATCATTGAATCTTTTTCCAACCTCTGCCAGCAAAATACCAAACTGGTCTGGCCGAATCTTGCCTCGATACTCGCAGACCTGCTCACAGGTATTCTTGTTGAGAACTTGAAATGCTGAGTAATCATCTGCATCGCCTCTCGAAACGTCAGCAGAGATAATGAACTCCTCTCCTTCGACTGCATACTTCCACTGCCAGATGTCTCCATTTGGGCCCCACTTCTCAATGGGTGCCTCGATTTGTATTCGCAGTGTTTCAATAATATCATTTGATAAGAAATTGTTGCCTGATGCTGCAAAGTCGCACATCAACTCCTGGGCAATCGCGCGAGGCGTCATGTTCTTCGTTTCTTTCTTTAGCCACGCCTCATCTCTGCCAGGATGAGCATGCCACATTAGTTTGATATAGTTGAAATCGTTTGTGCCTTGCTCAGCTCCCTCAGCTAGCGTGTGATACTGATTTCCTACACCGTTGGGTGTGCTAATTATGATAGCACGACCACCCTCAGAAACGCACGAGTACAGACCGGTCCAAAGTTCATCGAAGTTACGAATGAATGCAGCTTCGTCCACAATCAAAAGTGACAATGCCTCAGATCGACCTGCGTCTTCTGACGTTGGTACTGCCTTGATCTGCGATCCGTTGCTTAGAGCCAAGTGTTGCTGTGTCTGTTCAACGATTGTTGGCATCATTAGCCATGACGGAAGTGCATTCATTGCCACCTTCACCTTCTTGATGAAGTTTTTGGCAGTAGAAAGCTTAGTTGCGATAATCAAAATGTTCTTATCACGATAGAAGATAGCCAGCCACACAGCATAGATAGCTGTTACTGTTGACAAACCAAGCTGCCGTGCTTTGACAATGATGTTAAAGCGATGCTCGATGAACGACCTTACACACTCATCCTGGAAGTCATATGTATCAAATATAATGGTGCCGCGGGTGGGGTGCTGAATCTTGGCGTATCTGTTAATGAAGTAGACTGGGTCTTTTCCGCAGTTGATTATTTCTTTGGCTTGTGATGCTGTTGGTCCGCTCATGTCTTATCCGATTGGCAACACCCAGTTCATTCTGTAGTATGCTATTTTTCTGGGTGAGTTTGCAGTAGCTGAGATCAGTTCGACATTGTCGTCTCCGTTGCCTTTTGTTGTCTTCAGTGTGTTTCCTGACGCTGTCTTGAATTCTTTCTTGATGTCTGCCAAATATGAATCCAGGCGTTGCGTCGCTTCCTCAGCACACTGAAGCACCTGCAAATGTAAACTTGATTCCGATGCAAAATGAACAATAGTGCTATACGTCATCGTCAGATTACTTCCAGCCAAAGAACACTTGATCGAATGTGTTCCAGATGATGACGAGGATTTTCCAAACGTTGTATCGACCAGATTCCCCAATACACTGATATCATTCATGTCCATTTTTCGTAACCTCACTTCTTTTTGGGCGCCAACCCTTATTCCACTGGGCAGCATTGATGTAGTAGTAAGTATCTATGCACAAGGTACATGCACTTTTGTCGTGATAAGATTCAAAATCTTTGTCGTCTCGCAAAAGACGACCACAGACTGAACACTCGAATATTTCTGGAATATCGGGAAGGACTAGGGAGTAACTTCCCCTAAAGGAATTTGACTTGCGAGTCGTGGCCTTTGTTCTTTGAGATCTCAATGATGTTATCCACAACGTCTTTGACTGTGTCGACGTGTGATATGATTAAGATCAAGCGGAAGGTCTTTGTTAAACTTCGAAGAAGCGCTGTGCATGCCTCAACATTTGTGGCGTCAAGTGCACCGAATCCTTCATCAATAATCAGCATGTCGCACTTGGGCAGGCTGGACACCCGAATCAGAGCTGTTCGAATGGCTAGTGATGCCATCATTTTTTCCATGCCGCTACAACACTCAATCACACGTTTCGAATCGCCATAGTTGAGAATAATGTCCATGCCAGAATCGGAGTCAATCGATAGTTCAACTGTAAAGCCAGTAATTCCTTGCAAAATGATAGCAATTTCGCGGTTGATAGCTGGAAGCTTCTTTTTGACAATTTGTAGAGGGATGCCATTCTTACTGAGTGCTCGCTGGAGTAAATTCAGAACGTAGACAGCGTGGTTATTTTTCTCAAAGTTTTCCTTGTCGAGGCGCAGTCTATCGATCTCAGAAATGAGAAGCCCAATTCTCTCACTTAGATTTTGAACGCGGATTTTTGCTTCTTGGAGTTTCTCATCGGCAATCTTCTTCTTCTTGATGAGTATCTCACGCTCCTTAGCACTTTCATCTGAACACACATTGATTCTCATTCGAGATAGCAGCGATTTTGCCTCTGATATTTCCCTCTCAATATTCGTGGTTTGGCTTTCATTTCCCAAAATAGACATTTCACATTGCGACAATTCCTGCGACAGTGTGAATCGCTTTTCATCATAGCTTTGCTTCTGTTCTAATTTTTCATCCACTTTCTTTTTCATCAATTTTTTGACGGTACTTCGAAGAACACTGGCATGTCGTCTCGACTGTGCCAAAACATCTTGCTTCTTGAGCATACTCTTTTTGGCTTTTTGTGCTCCCTTTATATACTTGCACGTTGGAAATGCATCTGCGCAAGGTACATCACTCAATTTTTTGACGGCTTTCTTGTCTGTCTTGATCTCTGCTACCTTTGTCTCAACTTCACCGGTTACGACTAAAAGCTCCCTCTCTGTTTCAATGATTTCCTCTTTTGTCTTTCGAATATCTTCAAAGTCAACATCGGCAACATCACTCTGGATGTCCTCAAGAGACGACAACAAAGCAGATTTTTGAATGAGCAGTTCGGATTTCTTATTGGTTAGATCTTGCAACTCGGCAACGACATTTCTAACTTTTTCTGCTTGGTCATCTATTTCGCTCTGGACATACATCTCATCTGTTTGAACTTCCAGAAATTGGTTGATCTCATGCAATACAGACGTGATTTTCTCAATTGCGTGGGTTTCGTCGTCACGTTCGGCTTTTCTGGCACGAAGCTTTGTTAAGCGATCTACAGCTTGGACGTCAAATTGCTTTTCCGGGATTTTCTTGAGAGCGGCCTTGGACACAAGAAGCTCAATCTTGATTTGATCATACAGCTTGTCCAGTACATCAAGTCTAAGGAATTTCGCCAGGATACTCTTTCGAGCTGATGATCCTTGTGACACAAATCGATTGATGTCACCTTGAGATGCCAAGGAAGTTAGCAAAAAATCTTCCAGAATTCCTACATGACTTCGTAGCGTTTTTTCTGTTAGGCGACGTTGTTCAGATGTCAGGTCTTTTGTTGTGTGGCCTTCATCATCACACTCAAATATATTCAAGTGTGTTGTGGCGTGAGATGATCCGGCGTTGGTTGTCTTTTTTACAGTTTGTCGTTCGATAAGGTAGTTCTGCCCTTTCTTTGAGATGATCATCCGAGACTTGCAGAAGTTCTTTCTAGCATTGACGATGTGAATATTCTTCATCGCGCCTCGATCAGTACCGTTGAACAGTGTGTATGTCAAGGCACCGCAAAGAGAAGATTTTCCTGATCTGTTCTTTCCGAAAATTCCTGTGATCCCAGAAGCAGATTCAAAATTGACAATATTATCTAGACCGTACCCAAAAATGTTGTCGAACTCAAGCTTCTTGACTGCCCATCTACCTGAGTTCACCCTGTTTGACATGTTGCCGGAATTCCACACTTTCGACAGAATTTTCGACATGTCATCATACACAGGTTGTGGAAACTTCGCTTTTGAATAATACTCACCCACCAAGCTGTCGATTGACTCAAAGCTGTCGATCTTCGTAGTTTCATCAAGTGTATCATCAGAAATCTGGACTGATGTCTCGTCAACATCAGTTTTGAAAACGATTTCCGTTGGGTTGGAAACGTCTTTAATTGCTGCACGAACCTGTGACCGCTCCGCTTGAGTCACATTTTCATCGATTCGAACTCGGACATGCGCCTGTGATTTTTGTGCCTCCATTTGCGACTGGAGAGCATCGATGTCGCCGTCGTATGAAAGTGTCACAAATGGAAACTCATGGGCTATTTCAATATGCTTGGTTCTAAACTCTTTCCCATCAATCAACCAAAACAAGAATCCCTTTCCGGTGCCTTCGCCATAGTTTTGTGCAATGGTTGAACCGGCATAGGCAATTCTTGGAGTCAGAAATTGATGCTTATGAATGTCTCCGAACATTCCGTAGTCGAAGTCTTTGAAGACATCAATGTTCACCTGACATTCTGCAGCCCAGGGTTCATCTGCTTTAAGACCAATGACCGGACCATGAAACGTTGCGATATTGATCTTGCCAGATTCCGGCTTGACATTGGACCATCCCTTTTCATCAAAGCACGAAAACACGCACAAATTATGCTGATCGTCTAATGGATAGACACCAGACTTTTTGTGAAGAATCAGTTCAGGTCGATTGATGGCAGCAACAATAGGAGAGATGGCATCTTCACGATCCGGATTTAGAATGAGGCCGTCGTGGTTTCCTAGCGTAATATGAACTTTTGCAATGTCTGCTAAGCCATTGAACCACCACGTGAGTTGAGTAATGACCTCAGGTGAAATCCCTTGGGTCTTGGAATGAACAATATCGCCGGCGATCAAGATGATGTCAGGCTTAAGTACACGAAGTTTTGCGAATGCATCCTCGAACGAACTTCTGTACTCCTCGTGCCTTGATAGACTTCTATAGTGAATGTCAGCTAAATGGGCAACTTTAATCAAAGTATTGATCCGCTTTTGATGGTCGAAATTTTGTGTGACAGAAACGAAACACATGACCATGGCTTAATAGTCTTGAAAAGCTCTTTGACTTCGTGCTTAGATCTGCTTCCAAGGTCACCTCCCGAAACTGACAGTCGATAGACATCACAACCTGCAGCGTGTATTTTTTTGCAAGCATCGTGAGACTTGACAGTGGCATCCTCATCAAATGCCACGATAACTGTTCCTGCATTTGTCTTCAGCTTCTTGTAAAGCTCACTAGTGTAGGCCAGAGATGAGCCCAAAGCTACGATGGTGTTGTCCGGACACTTAACTGCGTCAAAGACGCCCTCTACCAAGATCACCGGTTGGTTCCAGTCGATGTCGAATTCGTTGAAGATGATGCTCTTCTTTGGTACTTTTGCATGCATGTATTTGAACTTAGTCTCATCGATGCATCGTGCTGTGTAGTAATTCAATTCGCCAGTCTCATTGAAAGAAGGAAAAATTGCCTTACGTCGAAACCTGAACTTATCAGACACACAGATGCGCCATCGATACATGTCAAGCTTAGACAGTCCTCGCCCTTGTAAATATCGGAAAACATCACGCGCATCCGGATCACTGGTCGCTTGACAAACTAGACGCGTATCGCTGGGCAGCTCCGGAGGGGGTGTCAGATCAACAGCTGGCAGCTTAATGAGAGAGTCGTCTGGGTACAGTTCACGACACTGTCCTTGTCGTGACGGAGAAAACTTTCGAAACAGGAAGTTGACATTCTTTCCTGACAGACCACAAACCCAGCAGTGGTACCAGCCAGTTTCAATCTCTACATACAGCTTTTTCTTACTCTTGGCAGATTTGCATTTAGGGCAGGGCAAATGTAAGTTGGAGCCGCCTTGCTCCAAACTTCCCCGACCAAATGCTGATTCGAACAGCGTAATTTTTTTCGACTTATTGAAGCTCACTACGTATTTGTAATATCCCAGTCCTCTTTTTTCAAAATGTCAGCACCAAAGAGTGCCATGACAAATGAATCGCATATATCGTAGCAGATCGGCTGATGTCTCATCTTCCCTTTATCCGGGCCGCCCTTGAGTATCTTTGTGGGCCATTCAAATGTTGACATCTCTGAGTGACTACGGGCCCACTTGAACACCTGCTCTTTGGTGTTCATGTCCAGTTTCCTGTTGATTTGACACCCAACAGACTTGCGAGATGATATGACGTTTCCCAAATGAAGTGGGCATTTGAACATATCGCGGGCAATGAAACTGACGATTCCATTGAATCTTTGCAACTTTGCTATTGTAGATGCCGAGGATTTCCCTGCCCTGAAAGATTGGAGTGCCTCCTCGACTACAATCAAATCAACAGCATGCATGCTTTGCAAGCTGGTCAAGCTGTCTCTAAGTTCACAGGACTTAGCGTAGAGTCCTTTCACCTTTGACATGGGTATTCCATAGGCTAAGACAACACGTGAGCTCTGGGACAGTCTGGTGTCAATTAGACAGACACCTATGTTCGTTGTTGAAACGTCTAACCCTAGGACTTTCATTTGTTGATTCTATACAATCCAAACAGAATGTGAATAGAGCTACAGGATAACAATCTGCATTTCATTACGATTGCTGTTGGCTATTTGCCGCGGGCGCCTGGTTTTCTTCTTGAAAGTTGCTTAATTTCTATGATCATATAATTAAGTATACGATCTAGAGAAAAGTGCACAGGAAGTTTTAGAAGTCGAGCCTGAGACGTATGACCATTCTGTCACCGTCCCTCTTTATGACAGGCTGCGCAAAGTTGGCGCGTCCCACCACGTTCAAATTTTCATCATGTAGCTGCATGCCCGTAAGATAGACGAATGATGATGCTATTTCACTTGGGTAGTCACTTGGAATGAGATCCCGATAAGACAAGTTAGACGATGAGTTGACATAACCCTTTTGAACCGGTACGTTGACTTCCAGGACGTGGATATTTCGCTGGCCTTCGAATGAAAGCTCCCAAGCATCCGATCCAAAGAGTGGTAAGTTGGGTGACTTGACAACGATGATTCCCTCTTCGTAAATGACGTTTCCGACCGAGGCCCAGGTAGCATGTGGACCCAGGGAATCAGCTCGATACAAGTTGCCGTAACCATCATCTTTTAGAGTGATCTGCATCCTGCCGTTAGTTCCCGTCACAGCCAAGTCCTTGAGGACGATGGATTTGGGCTTGAGCATGTCGCCGTAGAACATGTTTGAGACATCAAAGAAGACAACCTCGTTTGAGTCAGGATCTTTTGTACGCTGTAAAATTGTGAGGATGTTTCCTGGCGACACTGACGGATCTTCTGGGGTGCCGGCGAGAAGGGGTGCCAACATTGCGGATGTACCCAGAGTTGTGACATCGTTTGGTGCATCAAATGCAGGCAACGAACCAGTGAACACCATGTTTTTTAGCGTGATAAGGGACAGATCGATGTTACCAAACTCATTTTGGAATTTTTCCAGCACCGATCCGCTCTTGGGAGTTGCTAAGTTTCCTGACAATAGTAGATGGAAATTAGGAGAGAAACGACCATTGTCACAAGGAAGAACTGTCACGTTTCGTTTTCTGTTGCTACCTGACTCGTAAATCCAGTAGTTTGCAGTCTGTGCCACGCTGGTTGTATTATCGATTCGAGAAGGCTCGAGGCCAATATGCCTGGGATAGAAACCGCGGACAAATTCACGAGTGAAGTTCTGGAGATTTATTTCATGGCCCGCAACGCCGAACGACAGAGCTACGTTGAATGGATCGTCTGACGAACCGGTGGCGTAGAAAAATGGCGTTTGATTCATGAAGCGTGTGGGCGACTCCTTGACAAAGAATGGCGGCACGTAGAATAGCAAGCCTTCATTGGCTGCTGTTCCTGACAGTTTCGGCTGTGTCCCTATCACACCTTTCTGTGAAAAATATGGGTCCAGGCCAAAACCAGATTTCGACGATGTCAAAATTTGTTGTATCGACCGGTAGTTGTCAAAGATCTTGAGATCGTGTACCTCAGCATTCAACGCATGATTGAACTGAGCATCCGACGGATCTGTTGCTGACCCATCACTATTGAACTGTAGGACACCGAATTCATTGTGTGCATCTTCACTAAAATATCCAGCAATTGGTTTTGTATCAGAGTTGCTCCCTTCGAAGAAGTTACCGATGAAAAGAACGTCGGAATCATGATATTCAGGGGCAGTCTGGATGGGTGCCATGACAGATGCACTCGTCATGACAAAAATTCCCTGCTCCTTTCCGTCGACTACGAACGACCCAGTTCCGTGTTGAACGTTGGGATCCCACCTTATTGCCACATGTTGCCAAACATTGTACTTAAGGGAGTTCTCATTCGAGACGAACAAGAAGCCCGTATCAGCTGTCGAGCTTGGCGCGGTGGCTGAATTGCCCGATATTAGCACCGAACTCGGAGCGATTTCAGATGACTGGCTTAATTGCAGAAGGAGTCTGAATGTGTCGGGTTTTGCTGTCGTTGGTGACTTCGACGTGCCGGTTATCAAGCTAATTGCGTAGGATGACGACAAGTGAAAAATCGTGCCGGCCTTGAATTCTTCACCCACGTTTTCGACTGTGTGGCGTGGGTTGATGTAGAAATCGAATGTAAACGATGATGAAGGTGCATAGAAGTTGGTGTCTTCAAATGCCACTGTGCCTGTTCCGGCAGGATATGCAATGCAGGTTCCGGATGGTAGATACGAACTGGTAACAAAATTCAGGGAGTGGTAGTTTGTGTAATTCCACTGCATCGTTGGATATGCGCTTCGATAGAATGGAAACAGAATGTCTTTCGTCACTCTCTTGCGCTGGAAATCCGGATTGATTTTGACACTGGGTTCGAATCGGATGACATTTTGTTTCTTGGCGAATTTTGTTGATCCCGTTATGGCATGAACGCCCGACATGTACAATAATGCAGCTTCATAGAAATCGGACTGCGAGTTCCCTGTGTGGGCAACGGCAGATCTCAAATTTTCAATGTTGTCATCATTTGACATTGAGGCATACAGCCCGACATCAGTGTACACATCTTTTAGGGTTGACGATCCATCAGAAAAAAGAGGCAATGCGCCTGTGATTCCCGGTGGAGTTACATGAGAAACGTTGGATGATGCTGACTTGTATGTCCGGCGAGGGTTCGCCAAAAGTGAGTATCGTTCAATGTTGTTAGGTGTGATCTTCGTGATCGACATAGGCAATTCCGGCGCTCAATGTAATTTCAACACGCGCTAATACTAACTATCGTATCGCGTGAAGTAAATCGAGGCCGGAATTGGTGGTTCTACGTCAGGAGTTTAATTGCTGCAGCGACGTCTTCATCTGATAATCCAGTATCAAAACTGGTTTGGACAAAGTGATCCGTCAAATGCTCCATATCATCGTCATCATCTAGAATCACAAATCGCTCGCAATTGGGAGCGTTTTCATCGAGCCACGTCTGGATTTCAATGCCGCGCGGGGTATGAAGGATCGGAGTCATGCCGACAAATTCTCCATGAACGTTCGCCAGCTTGTTGAAAAATGTTGCGGCGGCCTCTGTACT
>Ga0209756_1001692_pt1 | contig 20037 bp, 29 predicted proteins | sample ETNvirenome_6_85_FD_184071 | JGI IMG/M metagenome (GOLD analysis project Ga0209756, IMG submission 184071) | Marine viral communities from the Pacific Ocean - ETNP_6_85 (SPAdes) (version 3) | ecosystem: Environmental > Aquatic > Marine > Oceanic | place: Pacific Ocean | collected 2013-06-19
CGATCAGCTAATGACTAATGCATGCAAGCATCATAGAAAAAATCCGGCGTGTGTCGCGCACAAACAAAAAGAAGCACGTAAAAGATTTCAAAAAGTTAAGAACTAAAAGTAAAATCTTCAGGATGGATAATGGGTTCTTCTTGGATTACATCTGTGCTTTTTCGATTATAGACTCTCTTCGCAGATCGAAGATGTGAGCGAATAGCTTCGCGAGCTCGCTGCAAGTCTCTTCTTTCGCCAGAATTACGAGGATAACGAGACTTCATTTCACTCAAAGTGTTTAAATCATTTTCAGCCGACTCAATGTGATCTGCGGAACCATACTCTACAAGTTTGTCATTCCGAAGTCGAACAGGATGTCGAGGGCGACGGCCCTCATTGATCGTAGATCGAATTAATTGTTTCAATAATGAGCGAGACACTTTATTCCCAGGTTTGAGAATAAATATTTTTATGATCTTGAAAAATCCTTTTTTCGACCTTTATTTGTCTTCTTTTTAGTCTTTTTAGCAGACTCTTTCTCGATTAAACTATTCAAGCGTGCCCTCTCTTTTAGCGCGCCCACATTAACCCCCAGAATACTGTCTAAAAGTTCTAGCTGCTGTTTACTTGTCAATTTTTCCCGAGCAGCTTGGCGCTCCAGCGCTTCTTCTCTTTTTTGTCGATTAGAATTGTATGTCATTCATTGCTGCCTTCGCTTAGCTGGGGTAATTTCTGGAGAGCATCGGAAAAACAATTAAAGATTGTGAGACGAATATCGTCATCTGTAATCTCTTCTCCTGCAGCCTTGTTAACATGAAGGCGAACTGCGTCTAAAAACTTTTCTTCAAATGCTAGTTCAAGCTCTCCGCCTCGCGGTAATTTAATAATTTTTTGAGATTGCATGATCGCATTTTATAGTATGCGCAATAAATGTATTCAAGCTCAGTGAAGCAAAGAGCGGATAGTTTTTCGTAACCTCTCCTGATTTTCTTTAGATACTCTCACCGGAGGTTTTGTTTCGGGAGCGGTTTCTTCTACCTCCTCCTCAACTTCAACCTCTTCTTCTTCGGGAGAGATTTTAACCGGATCCGGTTCATCATCGGGTTCGACAGCTCGGATCCCCTCGATCCCGCCAGCAATAATCTGAGATAATCCTTCAAGAAATTTAATTAAAGCGATTTTTTCTGCCTGAGCAAGATTGTCAAAATATTCGCTTAGCTCTTGATGAATCTCTTTGTTTCTTAATGATTTTCCGCTTCGAATAGTGTTTAAATTTAAAACCACCTGGCTGAGGTCTACTTTGAGTTCTTCAATCTCTGGATCTGGTTGTTTTTCTGTGCTGCCTTGCTGGATGTCTACTTCGACCTCATCCTCTTCTGCTTCGTTGGCCTCTTCTTCATCTTCCTCGTTTATAGAATTGCTTCCTAAAGGCCATTTTTGAAGTTGCTTCTCCATTGAGGTTTGTCTAGATTTTTCATGATCGCCAACTTTTGTATCAATCTTTGCACGATGAATACTCTCCTCGACTAAAATATCCAAGAAAGTCTTTAAAGAACTCGTAGAACCAATCTTTAAATTTTTCACTTTTTATTGTTTCCTACTTTTATTCGGTTCTGGGGAAGCTCTCGATATCTTTTGTAGTATTCTCGAACAGGATGATCAGAGTGCTCATCTACATACTTCTTAGTCTTGTTTCGACTCTCTTCCTCTCTTTCGACAATATCCTTTATAAATTTATCAAACCCTATCTTATCTTTCATGACCCTCTCCAGACATTTATAAGTATTCTCAAGCTACTCGAATATCACAGTAACATGACACATATTGTTATGATGACTTACCAGTTTTCTTTCTAGTATTTTTTCTACTTGTAGTGTGCTTGCTATCTCTACACCGTCATAAAAAAATGATACAGACTCCCAGCTCTCAGCAAAAAGTTTTTTTACTACAATTGGATCTTTCGAGGCTGCTACAATACAGATCTGCTCTGAGGCATCTTTTACTTTTTTAGAAATTTCAATTGCTTGTGCTTCAAAAGTCCCTAGCTTGCTCTTAAATATAAAAACTTTCCCCACTGTAGAAAAATTAGTAGACTTTTTTTCAGAACCGCCAAAAGCAGCTACATCTACAGACGATGCTAGCGCGTCACTCATTAAGATAGTTTCACCATCATGCTGTTTAATATGCATCACAAGCGTCCCGATAAATTAAATCTACCTCATGGGCTAGCTCTGAATCGAGCTCTGTGATATCATCGAGATCGTGCGTCGTAGCCTCTACCCGTATATTGTTGCCGTCTAAAGTGATCTTTGCATGATGATTAATTTCATTCTGGTGTTCGATTATCTCGTTAAGAAAAAATTTTAATTGAGTCACATCATCAAAAGAAAAATCCTTAATTAACCTCTTGGGAGAGTCTACTATTTCCCACTCTGTAAACCCTTCGACACAAATATTTCCATGCAATAACTGTGTCCCGGATTCACTAAAACTAGAAGAAAGCTTTCCAAGCGCTTCATTAATAAATTTTTTCATATTTATGCATCCTACTCAATATTATAATAACGAACTTCTCCAACAATGTGACATGTATTACTTTCATAACAAGCTGGAATTAATAGTTCTAGATAATGATTCTCCCAAGCCATGAATAAGACTTCACTTGAAATCCAGCCCCATGAAATTAAAGCAGAGTTTTCGGCGATACTCGCACATGCATAAGTATCTCCCATCGTGTGATTAACTAGTGTATCAATCCAGAGAGCCCCGCTATCTAGGTGTAAATTCTCCCCGCATAGATAAAGTTTTTCTTCTAAAGTTTCTTCCTCAATGAGATAATATAGCTTTAGAAGTCCAGAAATTAACTCAACATCGACATCTTCAACACAATAAGCGTTCGACGCCTGCCGCAAGCACTCCATCGTAAAAAGCGGAGGATCTTCCAGATCTTGCTTGACACCTGTCTCAGTGCACGAAAAGCATCCGAAAAAAATAAATAACAAGCAGAAAAATCGGCGAATCATTGCAACATGTAGGCTATCTCAACCAGAGTGTTAGCCAGCGGGGTTGTAAGAAAATATACAGTATTGTCACTTTCATCATACTCCCACTCTGCCACTTCATGCGTATTGTAAAAAACTCTAATAGACTCGCTGATCGGCTGATGAGTTAATCTCAAAAACTCTCTTGGGTGAATTTGCGTAGAAGCTTCGACAACGCCCGTTGACCAATTGTTGTCACAGATATCTACAATAAACCCACCAAAATCTTGAGTGGCCTCAATGTATCTATCACCTACATTTACAGAATTAGTATTGCACGATGAGTCACCAACCGGTAAATTTACAATGCTCGACAAAAAAACAACAGGCCTTTGAAGCCAATACCAGTTTTCAAAATCAATGACAGAGATTCCACTTTGATCATCTTCGTCTGAGACAAAAACAACTAAAAGGGCAGCATCATGTCGTAACCAGGTTAAAGCATACTCATTGTAGTCTATGTACCGCATCACAGCATCAAAACCATGCTCCTCAGGGCCCCTGGACATAGAATCGTACATCTGAATAGCGTCCTCTAACGTATCCCCCGGAACCAGTGGAAATTGACTATCATTCAGCACCACGCTAGGAGATATCGATATCATGTTCAATCGCCACCCATGAGGTGGCAACGCATTCATCATGGTCTCGATGCCGTCTAGAAGAATATTTTGCTTATCACTCATTGATCCCGAAGTATCAATGGCCCAAATAACGTCGACGCCGTGTATTTCAGGAATCTGTGTAAAAGAATCTACCCAGACAGAGTCATCATAGTCCGGAGAGGGAGCTAAAGAATAGTCACCGCTGCAGCCAGTCACAATCGCAATAATGATGCAAATAAAAGTGAGAACAATTCTCTCCATACAATTTTACATATGGAGGAATTTAATTTATCAGGACTTTTCTTGCGGTTTTAGTAGCGCGTTGGCTTCATAGAGTAGGTCAAGGTAGTACTTGAGATCGGGGTTTTCAAGAATGTTCTTTTTCACCACCTCAGTGGGATCTCCACCTTGGGCAATCTCTGAATTAATCTTTTCCAGAGAAGCTAACAATGCAACATTTTTCTGGCTTAGTTTTTTAGAGAAAGACTCCATGGCTCGAACCGGGGCATCTACATCGTCTAGGTTGATTTTCGGTTTTCCAGCAGAATCAAGCGGGGCTTGTGCTAACCGCTCTTTTTGTGCGGCCTTCACTAATGTCGTTGCCCCGTCAAACAAATCAAAGAAAATACCCGGATTAAAAGCCCGATAAAGATTCAGCTCATTTTGATTTTGAAGCATTTTACTTTCTCTATCTTTTAAGAAAGGAACTAACGAGCCCTTGGTGGGACTACCCGTTGCCAAGCTCGGATCCCCTCGGCCAATATCATTAATAAGCTTAGCAAGCGTATAAATCCGCACTATATGATTAACAGACTCCTCTACCCATGTCTTCAAATCTACACCTGAAAATTTTCTCATCAAGTCTTTTTGTGCCTTACCTGTTGGGACTCCAAAAGCTTTTAAAATATCTGCCTGTATATTGCTAGGGGCTTGAGCACCGGTACCCATCTGTGCTCCGATCTCTGACCACTTCATGGCTTCAGGAGGCAAATTGCTCTCTGCTGCACCTGATTCTTCTTCCGAAGCAGGTTCCTCTTCAGACACAACGTCGCCAAACTCGCCCTCGTAGTCTTCCAGAGCTGCGGCGATTGCTTCTAGATCTTCCTCCTCGTCAGGCTGCTCTTTGAGGATTTGTTGCACCATTTGTCGAACTATCCTGCGAGATTCATTTTGATCCTCGCTGGCATACTCTCCAGCCTCAGACTCCTCTGCTGCCAAATCAGCTTCAGCTTCCTCTTCTGCTTCGTCAGGGATGTTAGGATCTTCCTGCTCCGGAGGCATTTCAATCTTTTTTCGCTTTTCTTGTGTTGCTATAACAAGTCTTCGCAGATTCTTGTAAAAGCTTTCAATATCTTCAGGGGAGATGATTCCCGACAGAGAGCCTGCAGCATCGCTGAGCTCATACGGGCTCGAAGGAACGTAAGCAGGATCTTGTACTGGGGGTGATAGAGAAGCTAGATCTTCTGCTACTCGGGGCTCTACGATTATGGGGAGGTCATGGTGAACAGTAAGCTCAGGCTGGTTGGCTGGTTCAACTTTATCCTCGCCAACATCTAGCATTTCTCTTACAAATTCTTCCAGGACTCTTCTAGAAACTGTCACAGACATCTTGTTCTCCGTCAAGATTAAATATTGATTAGAAAAGCTATTGTCTAGGTTGATTTACTGCGTAGGTTACGCCTATTGTTGCAGCTGATCCAATAAGAATCCCCAGGGCGACGCCTAATCCGCCTTTATTTCTTTCAAACCAAGTGTTGTTCTTTGAAATTATGGACTCCAATTGTCGAATATGCTCTCCATGAATTTCTAAATTTTTATTATGCAGCTCATCAAGTGAGGTATATTTTGAAGTCCAAAAATCAATTTGAATATCCCTATCTTTGACTGCTAACAGCATCCGCTGATATTCAGCCTCCGAAACTAAAATTCCCACATAGATCTGGCCATCTTTGGTATACTCAGCGGGCATATCCTCAAACTGGACTACCTTAACAGCTTCCTCCGCTAAGCTAGCTACCGGTAACAGCATCAGGCTAATTGATAATAAAATAGCAATTCCTGATCTCACCCCATTATCTCCTTCTTGAGCTCAATTAATCGTAATCGGCGCTCTTCCGAGTCCGAAATCTTTTCTATCTCCTCAAGGCGGGTTGTAAAAACTTCTCGATCCTTTTCTGCCCTGAGCCCTGCTAGAAGGGTGCGCGTCTCATGCTCAGCAGAAGCTGCTTGTGCCTTCAACTCCAGCTTGGCTGCAATAGACTCTACAATGTCTCTTTGTCGTCGCGGCAAGAAAATCGCTACAATGCCACATAAGAGAAAAATACCGACTATAAATTTCCAAAGATGTTTTTTAACCCAAGCTTTAAATTTTTTCACAACTTAATCTCCTGGCGGTGCTTTGAGACTTCTTACGAGATCTACCGCCCCCTGTGTACCAATATAAACAATGGTCACACTCTGGAAGACTGTGGCCCATTGGTCTGTAACAGAATAATCAGTTAACGCAAAAATAACTGTCAAAACAATTGTTACAAGCCACGCCAGAAGTTTTCGTGAAATCAGCTTAGAGAGAATTCGATCAAAAATTGCCTGCTTAGATCTGGACATAAAACAACTCCTCAGTTGGGTAAATCATCATCTGCTGGATCCCGGGGGAGCTCTAAAAGATTTTTACCTTTTGGTTCGACGAGCTTTCCAGACATCTCCCCTAAAAGAGAAGCGTAGACATGCATTAACACATTTAAAGTCTCTCTATTCTCCTTGACAAGGGTGGAGAGAATATAGGCATTCTTTGTTACAATCATCATGTTTTCATTGACTTCTTTCACTGTCTTCCGAATAGAAGACAACTTTTCTTCAACGATTGTAGAAATCCAACGTGAAATCATTAGACATTCCCTAACGGGCTTTCCCCTTCTATGAGATCAAACAAAGAATCTGAGTCCTCTTTAGATAGCTTCTGGATTTTACCCTCTCGTTTTCTCTCCGCGAGCTCCTGAAGTATTTTCTCAATAGAAGGATCCCCTACAATAGCGCGTTGCGCGAACTCTTCAAACATTTCTTGCATTGATAGTTTCTTCCTAAAAGAGAGAACTCTAAATTCTGCGTGAGTCTCTTTCATAAGTTTAACATGAACAGATTTTCGTAAATCAAAATCTTTCATCACGCGCCGCCGCCACCTCCGATCGGGCCTGCAGCAGCTGCTGGTGGTGGAATAATAACTTCATCATCCTGATCTAATTCTATACCAAATTCTTGTGCAAGTATTTCTTTAAATTCATCTTTAACTGCTTTATCATAAGCGTCGTCCAAGTAATTGGTGGCACGATTAACAATCACAGTGACGGGATCCAGTAGACTTTCGTAATTAAAGACAAGTCGAGCTACTTTTTTGGTAAATTTATCAATGTTGATCTTGGGCTTCCTGGGGGACTCGCCTTTTGTAGACTTAACATCTTCACTACCACCCATCATATCCGGCTCTACTTCGACGTCTACCTCGACGTCCTCGTCTTCGGGTTCAGCTTCCAAAAGCAATGCAGATAAAGAGGTAGCTCCTTCTTGCACACCCCCATCCTCGATGATCGAGTCTGTTTCAAATCCTATCAAAAATGCGTCTATTTGATCGTCAAGTGAGTCCACTGACAGTCGGGTAACTACCTCATTCAACATTTCGTCGAATGTTGAATGCACCATCTCTCTTAATAGTTCTTTTGTAAGTTTCATAATTACCTCAGAGCCTTAGCAAAACCTTCTGCTCGCTTAAAACGTTCCTCAATTATATCCCAGTTAAACTGTTTCATCATATTAAATACATAGCTCTTCTTGTTCGTCAAATAATCTTTATAATAAGCATGCTCCCAAACATCAAGAACAATCACTGGATAAGCACCAACCGGAATTTGAATATTATGCAAGTCTATTAGAAAGTTGTGATATCGCTGGAGGTACGGATTAAAAGAGCATACTGCCCAACCACTTCTAGCTGCTTGCGAACATGCAATAAAGTCTTTTTGCCAATCATCAAAAGTACCAAAATCTCTTTCTAGCCTCATAAACGTTAAAGAATCCATTGAGATCTCACTCGTAGGATCTGCTATGTTTGCAAAATACAACTCATGAAGATAGACAGCATTTAAATTATATGCTTCATCAATCTTTAAAGACCGATAGTTTGAATGATTGGGATTTGATTCTTCTCGATCGGCTGTGTCTAGCTCTGCACTTATGCGGTTGAACGCTTTGATGTACTTTTCGTACAGTTCTTTGTGAGCAGTCTTAGTTTTCTGACTTAGCTTCTGAGTATTGAGATCAAACGCCTTAGGAGATGCCACATAAGACTCCTCAATTACTTTCTGCTCCTGGTCCACTCCGAGACTTGTTTTAATAATTTTATTTAATTCAGATTTTTTCATTAAAATCTCCTAGTCAGATTCATAATTTTTTTCAAATTCTTCTTCATTGACATCAAACACATCACCCTCTGGCGTTTGTAGTTTGATCATCAGCTTTTGGTCTGCGTCTCTGAACATGCCTGTCACTGTATAAAGATATCTTGATTTGTGATGACGCACTTTAAGTCCTCGAGCGATCACATTTATTCCAGGCTCACCGTTAAAAGTTTTTTTACCACCAAGATGAGTAGTAATCTCACTCGCAAGACGACGTAGCTTTTGATCATATTCTTGACGAATCATTTCAATGATTTCAACTTCAGATAAATCGCGCACGTCTATCCCTTCCTCAGATGCACTCATATCCTTAAATATTAATCATAGACTGAATTTAACCACTTCTAGCCCAGCTTCTTTTAAAAGTGCGATTCCGGACAAATTTCTATAAGGCTCATCATAGACAATCTTTGAAATTCCTGCATTAATAATGGCTTTTGCACACAAAGAACATGGAGACAAAGTTGTGTACATAATTTTCTTTTTAGGGTTGTTATAGTCCATTTTCAACAATGCATTAATTTCAGCATGAATAAACCCAGAATTACCCGGAACTGGGGACTCGACACAATTGGGTCCACCCTTATGATCTCCGTTATATCCTACTGCAAGTACTTGTGTATTATCACTTGTTACGACGACAGAGCCTACTTGAAATCGAGGATCACAAGAGCGCCTAGCAATTGAATGAGAAAACTCTAACCAGATCTGATCCCACTGAGGCCTAATCATCATCCTTCTTAGCTTTCACTCTTTTTTTACGACGCGTCGGCACAGGGTCTTTATCAAAAATATCATCTACGATAGCATCACCCGGAAGCTGAAAACCTGCTGCTTTTCTATGGCCGCCGCCGCTGCCGTGTTTTTTAGCAATCTCTGAGACATCAATTTTGTCATGAAATGACCGGAGGCTCACCTTAATTTTTTTATCATCATGATCATAGTACCAGATCATCGCAAAATCACAGTCAGGTGCCAGCCTAGCGCCAATCTCTGACATCCAGTGAGAGGAGTTTACAACCATGACATCCATGCCATCAAGTTTCCTAGATGATGCCTTATCACAGACCTTCTTGACTACAGTTTTAGAATAGGCAAGAATGTAAGACCCGCGCTTTACTGCATCGTCAAAAACAGAATCGTCCTCGAACTTCTCGAACTCCTCAAACTCAAAGGGCACCATATCGAATGCTGCGCTGAACTCTTTGGAGTATGGCAGCTCCCAGTTCCAAAGATCCCGGTCCTGGATGTACGTAATAAATTTTGGCGGTTCCTTTCCGGGGTGAAAGAAGTCCCAGGAGAGCATGGCGCCGGACTTTGCCATATCAAAATGTGTATTAGTAATGTCATGTAATTCGACCATGGCTGATTTATGATGGTCAATTACGATTAAGTCTTCAGCCTCAACTATCATCTTCTTGGTCGTCTCATTATCAAATGAAAAATCCAAAATAGCGACAACTTTTCCTTTTACGTTGGGTGGGGGCGATCCGTGCTTAGAGGGATAATATTCTGCACGATTACCAAGTTGCTTCCATGCTGAGTAAGCCGCACCGAACCCGTCAGTACAATCAGCATGATATATTATACAATTTACGCTGGTTGGTTCAATCACCTTTTTCTCCCAACTGCTTAGTAGAACTAAACTCCCTGTTGTTGATATCGGGATGGTGTTCCCAGCATCTAGGCTCGTATAATTCTTTCCCGCCTATAACTATCATCTCATTGTCATCAGTTTTCCGGTAAGTGTAGTAGGCATCTTGGCCACATACAGTGCACACAGCTGATCTAACTTCTATCGATGTGGAGTAAGGTAAAACTTTAGATATTTCATTAAAAATTTGTAAATTATAAGAAAGTGTCAGAGAGCTGATTACAACTGTCACACCCTTTTTAAACAACCATACTAAAACATCCGAGATCCCCTTTATCATAAAGGCCTCGTCAATGGCGACTACCTCATAAAAAATATCAGAATTAGCTAGAAATTCTATTAAGTCTGCCCCTTCTGCAATAGGCGTAGCATCTACACATTCGCCTCGATGAGTAACTACTCCGTTCTTGCTATATCTCTCATCAGATTCCGGCTTAAAAACAATAACAGATTTTTTTTGATAACGAAATCTGTCAATAGTCGATAATAACCCAGTAGTCTTAGAACTAAACATGGGTCCGGTAAAAATAATAAATTCGGGATTTGAATTTGTCATCTGGATCTATCCTAAAATATATTTCACTCGGTCTAAAAACGGATAAGCAGCATCATTAAAGCACAAAAGCTCTTTCACTTGCTTCCCTTTCGAGGGCCCATTTCTAAAAGTTCTACTCTTTTCCGCATATTTTAAATCAAACTTTTTAAGAAGTTTATAGTTCTCTTCAGAACCCATGAGAGTTACTAGCACCGGATTGGGCAGACCTGATAGCTTTTCAAGTAATTTTTCATTATGCCCGTAGTGCCAGCTAGTAGAGGTATAAATAGTATGAGTACCAGCATAGGGTGGGTCAGCATACACAATACAATCATCGTTAGGGATAATAACTTCTTCCCAGGGATTGCAAGTCAAGGAAGCTATTTTCTCAACTGGGATGCTTTCTAGTGTCTCGAGATTTAGCTTTCTATCACCCCCATATGGGACATTAAAACCATTCCTACTAGTTCTCCATAAACCGTTAAAACAAGAATGTAACAAAACACAAAACAGCACTGGATCATCGCGCCGGACATTAAACTGATTTCTCAGTTCATAATATTTAGCTCTCGGATCTGATGCTGACTGAATTTGAGAAAAGTTTTTTCTAACTTCATGCAAAAACTTAGGTTTATCATTTTTTAAAGACTCGTAGACTCGAATCAAAGGTACACACGTGTCATTCAAATGACATGTTTGAGCACGAGAAAAAGATATCCATGCTGATCCGGCAAAAAGCTCAAGAAGCTCGTCCATATCTTTGAGATGGTGTCTTAACCATTTTTTACTTCCTGTCCACTTAAACATCTTTACTCCAGTATATGCGCAGAATTTAGTTTAACTCGAAATCTAACACGCACCCCTTTATGAGCTACGAGCTGGTAACAATGTCGAGCAAGAAAATATAAAAATTTTAAATCATAGGCGAGAAGATCTCGAACATTAGAAGATCTCAAAACACAGTGAAAATCCATCGCGTGATGTCGATTAGCTACTTGCAAGAAAGAAATGCATTCCTCATCACTGTATACAAAACGTCGAGAATGGTCACCTTCAGCATGTTTGTATTTGTTGTTTCCGGAAAGTTCATTCTCAATCTTGTCAATAAAGTCGGACCTAATCTTCCGATAATATTCTTGCTCAGGAGCATAATTTAGAATCTCTTCATCTACAGCTTGGAACTCTCCGGTGTCGTACACTGTAAATTCAAACGGATAAGATTCCCGACGGGGAGTATTATCAACAAACTTTTCAACATCTTGTGCTATCTCATCCCAAGATATTTTTTCATAGTCACAAAGATTCTGAACTATATCTTTGATGTCTGGATCTTCCTCGGAAATTACATGCACATTTGGAAAGTTCTCAAAAGACTTGATACTGCCCTGATAGGCATGATAGACTTCCTTTATAGAGTTGAGATCATGAATCTCATCACCTCGGTCAGCAAATCTTTTCTCTATAACGCTGAGTTCGGGTAGCAAAATTATATAAACATTATTTAAATTAGCCAGCTCTAGATGCAAATCAAATAAATTATTTTTCCTCTCATACAATTTTGAAAAAATATGTCGAGATATTTGAGATCGATCAAAAACGTGCCATCGATAATTGGACTCTTGATGTATTGACCGAACTAGAGTAGTTTTACCCGAACAATCAGGCCCCTCAATAAAAAGATTTCTTATTGGGAGTGATAACATAAAGGTCTAGCCGTTCTCGCTTACGAGGCGACGTATTTTAGCTACACTGGTCGAGCAACCCCAATTAGGGTCAGATTTGACATCTGCTATCCAGATTGAATAGGGTACAAGTTTTTCCGAACTTCCCCATACCCGGAGCCACTGGGTGTTGAATTTATCATCTGTTACCTTTAAGCGAAAGAAATCTTTACCGTTTTTAGATTTTTTCTTATAGACATCTGTGATGCAAAACCACACGATTCCTCGATTGTCGTCTCTAAGAGTTCCAATAGGGGCAATTTTACTTTTATCAAGCCTATTCAGTACAGCGTCTGGGAAGAGAAGATCATTGTCTACAGAATTTAGAATTTCTTTCTGCATTTCAATTTTTTCTTTTCGAGTCCAGTCCAAAATTTCACAGACTTCATTTATAGCGGGCGGTAGAATATCTGGTAGATCTTCTTTCTTTTTTCTACCTGTGCCTTTCCTGCCTTTTCTTAAAGAATCGTAATTGTCAACTATTAGATTTAAAAGTTGATTGTGATTTTCAAGAGTTCCATTCTGGAACTCGGTTAGTGAAGAAAATGCCTCTACTTTGCACAAAGAAGAGAAACAGGTCTTGTTCATTTTAGAGTGCTTCCACCTCCCATCTTGATTAAAAAAGAGATCATGCAAATCAGTATAAGGTCTAGATTCAATAATTTCTTCAACTGCTTTGTCACCCACACCCTTAACAGCTGACAGCGGGGCAACAAACCCTTCTTTTTCGCTACTATAAACCCAAACATCGCTAGATTCATTAATGTCGACTGGAAAAATCTTATAGCCTAGTTGCTTGACCTCAGAAATAATCTTCGCCATCTTGACTGGGTTTATCATCTCTGACTGTAAACACGTAGCCAGCCACTCCTTTTCATGATGTGTCATTAGCCATGCAGAATAATAGGAATCGATAGCATACGAGACTGCGTGAGAAGCATTGAATCCGTATTGTGAAAAGAATTCAATATTTTTCCAAAGAGGTCCAGTAATTTTTTTACCCAAGCCATGCAGCCTCTGTGCTCCCTCAATAAACTTTTTCTTAAGTAGCTCGCGCTCACCGGCTTTTTTATCATTCGAGTCTAGCGATTTTTTAACTAAAGTTTTTCTCATTTGATCAGATTCGCCCGGATCAAAACCAGCAAGTTTTTGACCCAGCATCATGAACTGCTCTTGAAAACAAATAAACCCGAGCGTGGGGCTCAAAACTTCTTCGATTACAGGGTGATCATAAATGATTTTATCGGGACTGTTTTTTACCTTGACATACTTCTTATGAACGTTTGCTCGAAGAGGACCGGGACGATAAATTGCTGTAATCGCGGCCAGCTCTGTTATTGATTCGGGCTTAGCTTCCGTGCAAAATTTTCGAGCTCCGTCATTAGTAAATTGAAAAACTAGCGGAAATCGGCCTTCTGCATAGACATGTTTCCAGACTTTTCCGTCATCTAAATCATGATACCGACAATTTAAATTCTCATCAAAAAACTTTTTAACCTCTAAGAAGGTTGGCTCTTTGTTCTCTTTTTTTCTTAGCACAAGTCGAATACAGTCTTCAACCATCTGTAAAAGATTGAGACCTAGAAAATCAAACTTTAAAAAACCATTCTCTTCAAGATGCCTAAAGTTCATCCCCTCAGACCAGGAAGTTTGCAATTCTCCTCGAACTCCGATAACAGGCATAAAGTTTTCTAGTTTAGGACAAATTAAAACTCCCCCTGCATGACGGCCAATAGATCTATTTTGCATAAACAGATCTACCACATGCTTCTTTACACGAGGGTATCTCTGCATGAATTCGTAATACTTAGAGCTGTGCTTCATGCAGTCTTCATGAGTCATCACATAGGTAGATTTTTCTGTATTTGCACCACGAGCTCGCGGCTCTACTTCCTTCTCTAGGGGTCCGGTTACAGCATTGACTTCCTCAAACGGCACACCAAAAAACTTGCTCACATCCTTCACAAGGGATTTTAGCTTCAAAGTATTGAAATTACTTACCGGAATGACATCGTCGTCGCCAAACAATAAGCGTGCTTCTTCAATCAATACATCTCTATTACCAGCATCAGTATCGATGTCGGGCCAACCAGCTTTATTACGATGCAAAAATCGCTCCCACAGAAGATCATACTTGATAGGATCAACACTTGTAATACCAAGTAAATAATTCACCAGAGAGCCTGCTCCGCTGCCTCGACCTGGGCCTATCAGCGTTCTATTTTCCGCTTTTTGAAACACTTTATAGAGGGTTAAAAAATAATTCTCAAAACCTAGAAACTTAATATCAGAAAGTTCATCCTTAACTCTTTGCACATAATCTGGATTAGCATGTAGCTCGGACGACACCATTGCTTTTTTTGTCAACGAAACGAGTTGATCAAAAGCTGTCGATTGTTTATTGACAAAATTGGGAAGCTTAGCTACAGAATCAAACCAGATTTCTTCGCATTCCTGCCACGCAAGATCGTGAGTTTTTTGAATCGCGTCAGAAATAATCTGATCTTTTCCATCATAGAAATCAAAATCTTTTGCATGCTTCTTATAAGATTCCCACATTTGTAAGGCATTTTTCGGGTACAATTCACACTTTAAATCGTCAAAATCTGGGAGCACACCCTCGACTTGGTCCTTGAAGCTCATTCGTCCGAGACGTCTATAGAGCTCACGAACTTCCCACTTATCTGGAGAGGGATAATGACTATCTGCAGTTGCAATCAAGCCGATCCCAGTCTTGTCTGATAATGAGAGTAAATGTCTGTTGCTTGTATGCTGGCTATCAAGAGCGTTAAACTGCAGCTCTAAAAAGAAATTATTAACACCTACACAATCTACAAAATAGTCAGACATGTTCTCTAACTCAAGTTGAATTTGTTCAAAACTTTTACCTCTCGCTTCTCCTCGACACGAAATCGCAGCAGGCATTCCAGCGACGCAAGCTGTAGAAACTATCAAGCCCTCTGCGTGCTGTTTAAGCATTGCAAAATCAATCCTTGGAAATCTATAGAAGCCCTCTTTGTACGATCTTTTTACTAGAGAGAATAAATTTTTAATACCTGCGCGATTCTTAGCTACAACTACGAGGTGATATCGTCTTTTCCACTCAAACTGATCTTCAAGGCCAAATGACTTAGATTCATTTTCATCCTCGATTACATGGCCACCCTGTTCGTCCTCTAGGTTCTTGCGACCGTTTTTATTTTTTTCTCGATAATCCTCGTACTGCTGCTTCCATTCCTTCAGTGATGGAACAAAATAAAATTCTACACCGTAAACTTGCCTATATTTCTGACCAGACTTTTTGAGCTTTCTAGCATAAGTGTGAGCATGTGCCAAACCATTGCCGTTTCCGTGATCAGTTAAAGCCCACGCGTCCATTTCATTCTTTAAAACAAAGTCAATGTGATCTTTGGGATAGCCCAGACCATCAAAAGGGCTGAAGGTGGAATGAGCGTGTAAAGTTACAAAATTTTTAGGTGGCAGAACAATGCTTGACATGATACCATTTTATAGGTGATTTACTAGGTGTACATCACGAACAAACGGTTTTAAGCAATCTAGAAGTAACTAAATATGGGTCGCAATTAGCGTTGGGACGGCGATCTTCTAAATATCCCCTTTTAAGAATGTCGACTCGACGTGGTATGCGAACTGAAGCGCTCCTATCAGCGACGCCCCACTTAAACTCTGCATAAGAACAAGTTTCATGCTGCCCAGTAAGTCGTCTTTCAATTCCCTCGCCGTAAACTTGCAAATGAGTCTCAATATTCTGAGAAAGTTTTTCACAAGCAGAAATAATCTCTTCTATGCCTCCCTCTTGGCGCATTTTTGATGTAGAGAAATTAGTATGACATCCTGCCCCGTTCCAATCACCGTCTGCGGGTTTGGGATCCAGGCTGACAATAAAATTATATTTTTCTGCTATCTGGTGCAAAAGAAATCGCGCTACCCATAGATGGTCAGAGGCTACGACAGCATTTGCGCCAGGGCCGCCAACTTGAAATTCCCACTGGCCAGGCATCACCTCTCCATTAATCCCATTGATTGCAAGATTAGAATTTATACAAGCCTGTAAGTGTTCTTCCGCGATGGCTCGACCAAATGTTTTTCCAGAACCGAGACTGCAATAATATTTTCCTTGAGGTTCAGGATAGCCTGCTAACGGGAAACCTAGAGGACGGTCCGCAACGAAAAGAGTGTATTCTTGCTCTAGACCAAACCAGGGCACCTCAGAAACATACTTGTCTGTATTTTGTCTAGCCAGGGCTCTAGTATTATCCCTGTGTGGAGTAACACCGTCATCTTCAAAAACCTCGCACAAAATCAAATAGCGATTGGGTCTCTTATAAGCATCTGGAAAAATTTGAGCAGGTATTAAAATACAGTCAGAGTCATCCCCGTCTGCCTGACCAGTGGAGGAACCATCAAAATCCCATGTAGGGATATCCTTCAAAAGAAGCTGAGTCCTTTTCTCTGTAAGCCGAAGGGCGCGCGTCTTGTATCGCAACTCTAGGGTTGCATCAATCCAAGCGTAATCAAGCAGAAAAAGAGATGACATTACTGCGTGAAGCCTTGGTAGACTTCCGGGATGAGAGATCCTTGATTTTGACAACGGCCGAGGTAGGATTGAAGCTCTGCTCGATCGGTATTAACCGAAACGCCAGCCTCAGAAAGCATAACGTTAAATTTGCCTTCAGGTAAGCCCTCTGCGAAGAAAACTACGGGCTTCCCTACACCGTATGCATAACCTGCCTCCCAAATTGTTCCGATATCTTTCGCTTCAGTGTTGCACAAAATAAAATCAGCCCAGTCAATCTTTTCAACATTGACATCAAAAATTCTCTTTCGATCAGCTTGAGTTGCGTTCGGTTTGAGAACAAAATAATCCTTGGGGGAAAAATATTCAAAACCAGCTGATGACAGCGATTCTTTAATAAACTCTACTTGGTCTATCTGTTTTTCATTAAAGAAAGGAGATGCGATATAAACCTTCATTATTGCTCCTAGTGTTACGTCTCATATTAACTTCATTTTAAAGTGTGTATATTTAAAAACAGAGGTAAAAATGAAAAGAATCATCATCTCCGACACCCACATCGGAAGTAAATTTTACAAGAGAGAAGCTCTCTTAGAATTTTTATCTTCCAAACAGTTTGACCAGCTTATTCTAGCTGGAGATATTATTGACTTTATTAAGATACCCCTCTTTACCCAAAGATGTCTAGAGATCCTCAAAGAAATCGGAAAAAAACGAGATGTTGTCTATGTGATAGGCAATCATGATGCTAGCCTAGAAGGACTTGTAGGAACTAGTTTAGCAAATATAAGATTTTGTAAAAAATATGAATTCAACGAAAAAAATAGAGAATTTCGAGTCGAACATGGTGACCGATTTAGTACTGGGTTTTTTCACGCTGCTACTTTTGTTAAAATAGTTTCCGTATTTCAAGATATGCTAGAAAGATGGATCAGCTTTGATCTCACATCGTGGCTTACAAGAAAGCTTCTTAAACATCATAAGTTGCGGGGCATTAGTGCTATCATGAAATCTAATGATGATGTCGATGTATTTATTATGGGGCACACTCACATTCCGGAAGTTGTGATTTGGGTACACCCTGACGAAACTATTCGAACCTATGTCAACACAGGCGACTGGGTGTGTCACAGCACCTATGTTGAAATCACTGACGGTGTTGTAAGACTAAAAACATTTAAAGATAGTCTCGAATAAAGACTGCATTCTCTCCGCTTACATCAAAATACTTTCTCATCTCTTCGTTACCATTGTCGATCTCATCCAGATATTGTGAACACTTCGAGAGTGAACTTCTAAACGACTCAGATACTCGACTTAAAGTCTCTTGGGATTCGCCCTGCTCTATAACTAGACACATTTCCATAGCTTTGGAAAAACATGCCCTGGCAATAAAGGCGTCGCGATGAAGATAGTGCAAAGTAGCTCTTAATTGTTTATTTTGCCGCTCGAGAACCTCTAGCTCATTTTCATTATTTTTTATCATACTTTTCTCCCGACTGATTTGTGGTACTCTACCTCAAGGCGCTTGATTTCCAAAAGTATTTGATTCCACTTCTTTCTAAATTTAGTATTTTCTCCCTGTTCGTAGTCTGGCGGGTGGGTTCCGTTTAGATCGTAGCGGTGAGCTTGATAAATAGTATCTTGAGGGTGATATTCCAAATGTTGCTCACTATCAGAATCGGGCCAGTATAGATTAGTTCCGGTTCCAGCTCGAACATTTTTAATATAATGCCAGGCTGGGCTTGCGAGTGCTTTCGTCCCTATTACAGTAGAAGCCTCCGGTAATACTCTAATTATCTCAAGAGCAATCTTAGCTGCGATTAAATTATCAACTGCTGGTTGGATTTGCTTATCACTTCTTTGTTTGACAAATCCTATCAAGTCTTTGAGGTTAAATCGACCATAATAAAAAGTTTGAAGGCACTTTGGTAAAATAGTTCGAGCATCCATCATAGAGACAGCTTTAGAGTCCACCAGATCAGCATAGAGCTGTTTAGAATCTCGAACATGGGTTTTCCACCTCTCATACAGCTTCGGGCTATTCTGCACAGCTGTGGGAACTAGACAGCTTTCGTGATGAAGAAATCGATCTCCAGTGCATTGGGCTGCAAAAGATCCTGCTCGATGGCGAATCAGATGAGTCACAGTCTGTAAATCGATGCCCCCAAAAAGAAAAGTAAAGCTAAAAATCTCCATAGGCGTGGGAAGTGCTCTAAAATTTAAAACATCTTCAAGGTTTCTTTTTAACTCAACAGCATCAACCCCGGTCGGATCCGTAAATTCCGGCTCATCTGCCCACGTAGCTTTTACATACCTCCATGCTACATTTCGCATTTGATCTGGTGTAGGATGATCAACAAGATCGATCTGTAAAGCATCTAGATCATTTAAAAATTTAGTGGTGGGGGCTTCATCAAAACGAAGACTCATAGGTAATTCGACGGGTTTGAGACTAGAATCCTGGGGCATTATTTAATTCCTTTTCTGCATTAAACTGGGTAACGTAATCATAAATGTTTTTTGGGTCACTGTACATTTTTATTCTTGCTTTATGAAATAACTCTCCGTTGAAAGGCTGGGTGGGAGAGAGCACTTGTATGCCGTGCTTAGCATACTCTAAAGAGTGTTTGGGAGAGTCATCTATTGCACACACAATCTTGGATTTTTGATAATATTCACTCTTTGAAACCCATAAAAACTTTTCGGGCGTATGATCAATTCGATGAAACTTTAGAGTTGTCGTACTCAACCAATAAGCAGTGTCATAAAAGCATTTCAAATTACTTGAAGGTCTTGCCGTCAGCAGGTGAATCCAAAAACCCGCATCGCGGAGCTTGTTGAGCTGGTTAATAGTTTGCAAACAAGGGGGCGCTATTTTTAACTTCCCAATATCAATAAACTCTTCAAATAGTTGCTCTGGTAAAAAACCGCTCTCTAGAATACCCTGCGTATGGTAATACTCTACAGATTCAGAGTCAGCGGGTATTCCTTTTTCATTAACAAGCCACTGAGTAAAATATTCTCGAAATGGCAGGATAACATCGTCGATATCGACAATAAGAACGGGCTCGTCGCTCCACTCTCGCTGATGAAGTCGGTGGCGCATCTCTAGATAACAATTCTTCTCTTCAAAAGCCGATAAGAATTCCTCACTGGATACACTCCACAAGTTCAAAATTGCCAAGAGATACCGAAAAACATCTACACTCTCATATTTGATTCGATTCAGATCTACAGCTGCCCTATCGGGGACGTGACTTTTGAAGTTAGTAGATGACAATAAAGAGCTTATCTCGTAATGCATAGAAGCAACAAGCTCCAGCGTTTTACTTTCCTTCTCTTCCTGACTCATGTTGTCAGCATTAAAAAATTTATCCGAAAACTCTTTCTGGATCTTAAATAAGCTTTTTATCTCACTCGCATGAAGAGTGTCAATAACCACTGTCTAGCCTGTCATGAAGAATTGCATCTTTTTTCAAAAAAGCTTGATAAAGATCTTCTGCTGAAA
>Ga0209756_1001695_pt1 | contig 20017 bp, 18 predicted proteins | sample ETNvirenome_6_85_FD_184071 | JGI IMG/M metagenome (GOLD analysis project Ga0209756, IMG submission 184071) | Marine viral communities from the Pacific Ocean - ETNP_6_85 (SPAdes) (version 3) | ecosystem: Environmental > Aquatic > Marine > Oceanic | place: Pacific Ocean | collected 2013-06-19
CCCTCAGAATCTCCGCGTACGCCTTGCGAATTTTGCTCATCGACTTCGTGATCACCTTCTTCTCGAGACCGGATATTTCCACCAGGTAGATATAAATCGACTGCTTGTTGATAAAATCTAACTCCTGCGCCGAATCGAAGAGCCTCTCAACTGCGCTAATTGTAATTAGATCCTTGTCGTCGTGCAGCATTGATCTTATTTTCTTCACACGCTGGATCTGCTCCTGTCTTCTCTCCTCGCGTATCATCACAGCCTCAGTTGATGGAAGCTCGATGAACTCGCTTAGCTGTTTTTTAATGTCACCCTTGATACCGTTAATATCATCCAGATAGACGTGCTTGAAACTCTTTTTTCTGTGGCTGTTCGTCGTGTTGATCAGGAAATTCTTAGCAACAACATTAAAATACGAGAATGCCTTTGAACCTCGATCAGGACTCCACTTGTGCAGTGAATTATAAAGAAAATAGCAACACTCCGAAATTAGCTCTGGAGTCGACATTATGGGCGACTTGAACCCGTAAACATAGATGAGACTTTCAGCCAATTTTTCCATCGCGGGCAGAATTTTTTTTCCGTAGACATCCTCACGTTCCCTGGAATTTTCAAGACCCAAAAATGTGATGATCGACACTTCTGTGGTCTTGTCAAAATAAAGAATACTTTTTCGACCGGGCTTTCTCTTGATGCGTTTTTTCTTTTTCACTTACTCACTGTCCTTGTCCTCTTCGATGTTTTCAGTGAGAGAAAGAGCAACCTCATGCAAAGAATTTCTAACTGCCTTAATATCGATTATCACCTGGCGAACTTCGGAACTATCAAAAAAGAGAGGCCGCTTAAGTATCTCTGACATCCTCTCATATTTGCTATTTATCACATCAAGCGCGTCTTCAATCGCATCTTCCATTCTTAAAATTGTCATACCAAATTTGTAATTCTTGTACAACGAGTATGACAAAAAAAATGTAAGAACGGCAATGATTATCCAGAGCACTATATCAAACCTCCAAAAAATCAGATAAAACGCGCTTGTAGCATTCAAAAATAACTTTGAGACTGTGCGTATTTGCAATTTTTTGTGACAATGTCTTGGCAGCCTCGCGCAAGGATAAATTATCTCTGAGACATTTTTTTATTTTTCGCTTGAAATTTCCTTCTCTAACTTCAGCCCATTTAGCACCCTGGACAAATATAATTTTATCAACTCTTGAATCAGGAATTTGAGAAAGACTGTACTTGACCCTTAAAAAACTGTCCCCTGATAAAAATTCGGTGTGTGCAGACCAGTCGGTTGCAACAATGGGCAGACCCGCAACAGCAGCTTCCAACATCGGAAGGCCAAAACCCTCGCCCCTTGTAGCCGACAAAAGACCACACAATTTGGGACTTTTGTAGAGGTTTGTCATTTCCTGTCGTGTCATTGATCCGTGTAGCATGTAGACCTTAGGGGGAGACGAATTTTGTACCCCCTGCTTGATTGATCTGAGAAGTTTTCTGACAAGTTCTCTATCAATGGTGGTCTCTCTGCCCTTGGTTGTTTTTACTATCAGGCCCACATCATCATTTTTCTGGAAGGTCTCAAGAAACCACTTAATGGTCGCGACCAGATTTTTTCTGTCTGATGTCGGATCATCACTAGTGAGTGTTCCGACGATTAAAAAATTTCTAGATGTTGTAACATCAGAAATCGGATCGGATGTCGGTTCATTGAGAATATCTGCAAAATAGGCTTCAGGCACTATTTTAATGGGAGTTTTCTCGTTGCCAGTACCGGACGCAATAAAAGCGGATCTCGTGTGTGAGCTTGGAACTATCACCAAGTTCATCTTCTCCCTGTGGGTTGTCGCCCACTCACGATCACACCTGTCAGTCTCCACACCCGCTGTGATACCCACATTATAATTTCCAAGGTTCTCATCCCATTCATTTGGAAGCTGAATCTGAAATGTTATGTCAAACTTCTGATTAACAGGGCCACTCTTTGACATGACTCTTCCGTAGAGGCCGTTCTCAATATCGCTGTTGATACACCACGGGGTTATTCCCCAGTTCAAAATTTGTGTCGTCAAATTCCAATCCTTTTGGGTTTCACAAAATTGAAATACTTGGCGTGAGTGTTCTCCGTAACCTGACTGTGATAAAAGTGGTCCCCTCACCAAAACTCTCTTCATTATACCACCTCTTCTACCACAAACTTTTCATCTATTTTCCAATTCTCGCACAGGTCCCAAAGAGATTCATGCCACATGTCTATCGTTGTCTCGATATTGAACTCTGAGAGCACGTATTCTCTAGCCTTAGTTCCCATCATTTTTCGTTTTTCCGGCCCCCAGAGATACATCTCGTACAACGCATCAGCCACTGTGTCGGTACTCACGTAGTCCTCATAAATGTACGGAACCAGCTGAGACCCGACAAGCGACTGCATCTCCACAGGCAGTGCGATACCATTCTCCGATCCGTCCCTGTGATCGACGACCTGCCGCGTCAAACCTCCGGTCTTCAGTGCGATGATCGGTTTTCCGACCTGCATCGCCTCCAGAGTAGCCAGACCGAATCCCTCCGCGTACGCGATGTTTAAATTACAGTCAGAAATGTTGTGCAGCACGTTCATTCTCTCAAACTCGACCCTCTGATTCGAAAAAACGACGCTGTCAACAATCCCAAGATGCTCGGTGCACACCAAGAGATTAGGACCCTCGTTGTCAATCGGATCAGTATGCATCAGAAGCGTAGCGTCCTTCTTTCCGTCTGCCTTCAGTTTTGTCATAAACTTTGACCACGAGTTAAGAACGTCAGCCGGCCTCTTTCTTCGTGCGTTTCTATTGACCCAAAAAACCACAAAGTGATCTTGGCGTTCTGGGCCTATTATCTGTCGCCTCAGATCCTTAGACGCCTGCTCCGGAATTGGAAAGAAAACCTCCTGGGGCAATGCGTGAGGAATAAAATTGGCCTTTTTTGGTATCAACTCATTTACCATCTCATACGTCAGATAACTGTGACAGTTGACAAGATCAGTCGCCTCATAGAGCACTCTATTGTACTTCGGGGCAGGACGATTATCCCAGACGTGCCAGTAAGCTATTGGACAAACCTTGGAGATCTCGTCGTGCATTTCCCAGACATAGATAAAAAATCTGGGATCTGTGAATAACAGCAGCACGTCAGGCTTTTCAGATGCAATAGCCTGTATCAACATGTCATGATTACCAAATCCAGTAATCGGTTTGATGATGAAATCGTCGTTGACAGAAATGACATCGTCATTGTCATGCTTCATCGCAGCACCAAATTGCCTCACAGACCAGCACCCCTTGCGTAAGAGACCCTCGATCAAATATCGACTTTGGCATCCCACACCTGACGTGCTGAGAGCGTGATCGGACATCATCAGTATTTTTTTCTTTTTAGGCTGCACCATTGAGTAAATACTATTGCCCTGAAGGCAACAGTAAAATCATTTCAATTGTCTAACTAATTATCTGTCAAGGACAGTGAACGGTCTCGCGAAATTCACAAAATTTACAGGCGAGGCGATTTTTGAGAACCATGCCAGATTTCATTCCTTTGAGCATTCCGGTGACCAATTTGTTGGCTTTTTGCATCGCCTTGGGACCTGACGAGACTTCAACAATTCCCATCGATTTTCCGGGCTTGGATTCCCTTTTTAAGAGGACGAATGCAGTCTTGACCTGGTTCGACGGTTTTCCGGTGACCTGCATCCAGTAGTGTTTGTAGAGGACAATCTGAGCCTGTGTCAAAAAATCGCGCTTCTTGTCGGAGCGCCACCCCCGAGGACCCGCTGTTTTCCAGTCAATGACTACATGTTTTCCGTTCGGAAGCTCAATGACACAATCGATAAATCCCTTGAATTTTCCTGTCTCGTTTCCCTCGACTGTCTCGTACAGAACGTGCTCTGCGGCAACAGGCTTCCATCCGGGAAATTTCTCGTCCAAAAAGTCGGGGAGCTGCTCGAGGCTGTTCTTTGCGGACTCAAGCCATCCCGCGAGAGGAACATGTTTGTATTTCCACCCCTGCGATGCGGACCTGGCAGTTTGGGCGGTGATGAATTTTGCAGAATCAAAATTCCGTTGTGCCCAGGCTTCTCGAATTTTCTGATGGACTGCGTCAATGTCGATCGGGCTGCCATTTAGAAACTGTTCTGCCGCATCGTGCACAATGGTCCCATAGTCGAGGTATGGACTGGGGACAAATTCCGAGATTTTGTCAATGTAGGACAATTTGTGCCGCCACGGACAGGAGTTCCACGTGCTCACTTCAGAATACGAGATGTGTGGCTTGCCGTTCTTCAACAGTGGTAACGAGGGGTCAAATTTGGATGTGCTTCTTGCCATAGTTGAATTATACAATGCCTGGTCGATTTTTACACGTTCTCGCCCTTCCAGCGATTCACGTAGCTCTCAAGCGACACCTTTGGAACCCAACCTGTTGCCTTGGTCATCTCGGTGTGGTCCGCAAGTGTGTTTCTGGCCTCCCCTGGCCTGGCTGGAATGTACTTCTTCTCTCCACCAAACATGTTCGCCAATTCGTTGATTGAGTAGTTACTGCCGCAGCCTAGATTAAAAATTTGTCCCTGCCACTTTCCTGCTCCGAGGGCAGTAAAACCACTGGCAATATCTGATACGTGTGTAAAATCACGACGTTGTTCTCCGTCTCCGGTGACCGTCAACAATTTATTCGACTTTGTTTGACCTTCAAAAATTCCCACCACAGTCGCATATACCCCCTTGGTGGGTTGACGTGATCCGTATACATTAAAGAATCTAGCAGTAACTACACTCATTCCGTAGATTCTATGATACATTTCACACACCTGTTCGCCGGTAAATTTTGCGAACGCGTAAGGATTGAGCATCGGTCCTGCATAAGCTGAAGAAGATCCCGCATAAACAACTTTGGAACCCTTTCGTCTGGCAAATTCACACACGTGGGATGTTCCTAGCACATCAATAGAGAGGTACGTGAGAGGATCCTTGAAACTGGGCTGTATTCTAGCCAGCGCAGCTAGATGATAAATGATGTCAAATTTCTGATTTTCGTATTTGTAGGTATTCAGGTTCCTGATGTCGTCGATCCAGTACGTCACATCATCCCTCATGTTCATCTTGGAAGAAGATTCAGAGCACAGATTGTCCATGACAAACACCTTATTCAACGTTTTGTCACACAGATAATCAACTAGGTGTGAACCAACAAAACCCAAACCTCCCGTCACTAATACTTTCATTCAGCACTCCGTTTACTCACAGCTCGTCCAATTTGATGTTCCCAGTCTCTTTGACTCTTGGGCCTCACTTCGAGATTTTTTTCCCAAGCAGCATTCATCACCTTGGGATCAACTCCGAATTGTCTGCTCACCGACATCATGGCATTTATATCCTTGGGAAAACAGTGTCCTCCGAACCCATATGCCGTTTCTCCTGTATGGGTTCGAACGGGCCCCGGGACGTCCCAGTGCGAACTGCCCAGTCGATCGTCAAACTTAGCGTACTCAACAACCTTATCATAATCAATGTCGAATCCTTCGAGATCCATTCGTTCACAAATTTGCGCAATCTCGTTAGCGAAAGAAACCTTAACTGATAAGAAGCAGTTTGTCACGTACTTTACCATTTCAGCGATGGTCGAAGACGTCTTGATAATTGGCACATCAGGAAACGCAGTCTGGTACAGGCGCTTAACAGTATTGATATGGGGCCTAGGGCCTCCCAAAACTATTCTGTTTTGATTCTTCATGTCGTCGAGCGCGTTTGCTTCCGTCAAAAATTCCGGATTAAAAATAATTCTCAAGCCGGCGTCGGCGAACATATCATTCCAGAACTTGACGGAGCCAGGTGGAACTGTTGACTTCACCACCGCAATTCTTTTTCCATCAAACTCAGACAACTGCTTAAGCACAGATTCCACTATAGAGACATCAGCCTCGCCATCTTCGTACATTGGAGTTGGAAGACAAACGAAATAAATACCGGAGAAACGACTTGATTTGTCCCCCTCTAATGCCTCAACTAATTTCGCCAAGGAAGGGTGGCTTCTTGTTCCTGAAGCGGATATGTCTGCTTTGTCAAATACGTGAACACTGAATCCTCTTTCAACCATCACAGACGCAAGAGATCCTCCCACGAAACCCTGTCCCACTATACCCAAGCTCAGCATTTTATCCCCCAAATTTATGGTATTTTTCGTTTTGTCTGAAACACACCCATCGCATTATACGTCCTGTATCTTCTTTGATAACAAAATTTCTTCCCGGACAAAATATAGGTGGTCTATATTTGTCTTCATGAAACAGTCTACTGAGTGGCGCGGAGTTTCACAAATTGGTTCTCTGTCATTAAAACTTGTATTCAAAATAATTGGAACACCGGTGCACAATTCCCACTCTGTTAAAAAGTTAAAGTACCACTCATTGTCCTCTCTGCAAACAGTTTGGAGCCGAGCAGTTCCATCAAGATGGTTCACGGCGGGAACCCTAGCACCCATGTCCTGTTTAAAATTCACTACATACTGCATGTATGGGCTGTCAACATCTCGCTCAAACCACTCAGCAACCCTGTGCCGAAGTATAGATGGCGCAAAAGGCCTAAACCACTGTCTGTGTTTCACCTTTTCGTTGACCCTTTCCTTCATATAGTTCTTTCTGGGATCGGCCAAGATACTTCGATTTCCAAGCGCTCTTCGCCCGGACTCTGATTCTTCATTGTATACTGAAACAATATCACCTTCTTGAAGCAGGTCTATCACATCTGAAATTTTTGCCTTTTTGCTGATAACCCTGCCTGTGCTAACAGCCTCGCTTACGCTGTCTAACACGTCCTGCTCAGGCCAAATCTCTCCCAAATAGGGTGAAAAATTGACGTTCCAATCGACTCTATCATTTTGAAGCTTATCGTGCCAAAGCCACTGCGCGGCACCAAGCGAGAGGCCTCCATCGTACGGAACGGGAGGAATATAAACGGCCTCAATTTGTGGATACCAGTTCCAAATTTTTCCCATGGCGACAGAATTGAGAACCACGCCGCCTGCAATGCAAATTTTTCTAGATGTGCTCTTAGTCAGCGCGTATCCAATAAATTGTTTTATCAAGAGCTCCGTCGCGCTCTGTAGACCGGCAGCTAAATCAAACTTGTCCTGCTCAGATCGTCTGGCAATCGCGGCCCACGGTTCCAGATATGGGTGCTTGGGATCCTTATCAGACGTAGGGCCCGGCGGTTGATTGGGAGGTTTGAATCCCGCCGATAAAATATCAGCCGTCAACATTTTGTAGAAATCAGTATGATACCGACCAGGATCACCCATTGCGGCCATCGCCATTACAGTGCCCTCCTGGCTTCCCAACGGCCAGCCGTTGTTCAACTTAAAAATATACCTGGTGATCCTAGTCCAGACACCTCCAATATTAATTTCGTGGGGTCTGAATGTTTGGAGATGACTGAGAGATTTGTCTTGACCCTCCCAAATTGTGCATGCTGACTCACCGCCTCGATCGTCTTCCACACCCCCGCCGTCCAGAGTGAGAATCAACGCATCTTCAAAATTACTTGAGTAAAAGGCGTGCGCGGCATGTGCCTTGTGATGAGAAATGAAGTGAAAATCTCCTCCATTTTTCTCGGCAATTACCATCGCACGATTGTGCGACTGGGTGTGCTGTCTTATTTTTTTCTTTGGGTGGACTGAAATGAAGTGAACTGATTCATCTGCTAAGTCAGGCTTCCTATCGAATAAAAATTGCAACGCATCACCCGAGGGCGATTTTTCCCTGTTGTACCGCTCATATTCGGCGTGAACAAGAGGTTTACCGTTCTCAAGCACACAAAAAGAACAGTCGTGTCCGGACCAAGCCCCAACTATTTTCATAACTTATCATCCTCACAGTGAGTCTGCAGAAGATCGACCCAATCATCAGGTGTTGCCTCTTCGGGTCTGATGGGGTTTTTCTTCCACATCCCTGCCTCATCCTTTGGAAGTTTCCAATCACCAACTGCGACTGTTACCGCTTCTATTGAATAGGGCAGCTGTCTACCTCTGTAATCTTCAAGCGCTGTCACATCCTCAAAATTCTTGATCTCATAATATTGGTGGCCCACCTTTGGCGGCCAGTAGTCTCCGTATCTCCTATCTCCTCTGATTCGAGCATTTGTTCCTCGACTGTCGGTGTAAATTGCAACAGAAACGGGATAAATGGGTAATACTGTCAACCAGTTGAGATTAGGGTTCTGGTCCGATAGTGTCTCAATACGTTGAAGCATCTTCGTCTCAGAATCCCCAGAATACTCATGCTGATCATTTTTCTCTGACCACGGTCCCAGCGAGCTTAGCACAGCACGACTATACATCACATCCGCAGCACCCGATGTTCTAGGCCTGGAAAAATCTGCCACAAACTTGTACCTCGAAAATGACACGGGTTGACTTAGCGAGCTTCCCTGAATTGTGACCCTACGCTGCGCATCTAAAGCAATGCACCCTATATCCGGGCTTTTCTCATAAAGGTCAACATACTCACGAAGCCAGCCACCCCTAACAATAAACTGCATGTCCCCCTGTAACAACACCAGGTACTTTCCGGAGGATTCGCGAACTATTGTGTTCAGGGCTCTTGCTAACTCATTGGACGGATCTCTTTCTGGCATTCTAAAAATCTTGGCACCCTGGCTTTTTTTCTCGTTCAGATACTCCTCTGTACCCTCTTCTACCGATGCATTGTCCACAATTATGACTTCCTTGTCCGGATAGTCGTTCGTGCACTCTAGAAAGCTCTCTAGGCAACTTTTAAGATAGTGTAATCTATTGCAATTGACAATGCCGACTGTAACCAGGGGTATTTCTGTTGTTGGCCTCCCCAAATCAAAAGGAGAAGATTCTGCCTGAAACATGTGATTCATTTTTACCTCATAGTTGTTGGGATACGTTTTTTCGCTGACCACACATAAACCGCATCGGGTTCGGTCAGGTGATTCCATGTTTTTGATACGTCTTCAAACTCTTGCACTGAAAGAAGGCACGACGGTTCTCGTGTTTTCGCGTTCAAGACATAGGTTGTCGGTGCCAGCACACAGCATTCTAACCCCACATCAAAGCCGACACCGTGCAAAATTGATCTAATTCGGCTGATCGAGTAGAGTCGGTGCTTATTAAATTGAATTCGCTCGGTGCCCTCCTTCACAATTGGCACGGTGCCCACAAAATATCCTCCAGGATTCAACACACGATGCATTTCTTTTAGCCCACGAATGTCTCCCTCTGGATCAATTGTATCACGATATCGACCCAGGCCAAAATGTTCGATCGCGTGCAGGCTGGTTATCCACAAAAAGGAATTGTCAGGAAAGGACAAATTTTGAGCTTCACCCGGTCTGAAAGCCAAACGTGAGTCCGCGACTCTAAAAACTCCCTTGGGAGAACACATTGAAGCGTCTAGCTGAATGTAATTCACAAATGATGCCATCATGGCTACAAATTGTGTTTGCGATCCCACATCGAAGCAGGGATAATGTTCAGCAGGAAGCTCGCTCAGCTTTGGATGCACAGACAAAAATTTTGTGAACCACCGAAAGACAACTTGGTGTTGTATTGTGTACACCCAATCCAAGCCAGCATCAAGCTCGGGGAAAGGCTCGTGATAGCTGCTGCTATCATCAAAAACTATCCTTTCCAAGGAGACAGAGGAGTTGTGGAACAGATCGGTGTGTTGTGCCTTGTATTCTACAAATTGGTCATACAGCTCTTGATCGTCCAATTTATCTTTCATTTTTTCTTTTCCACCTCAATCATCTCTGCGATGATGTCCCTTAACGACACCTTAATCTTCCATCCCAAGTAGTTTGTCTTAAATTTTGACATGTCTGTGTAATAACAGATGTGATCACCCGTTCTATTCTTATCAGATAAAGAATAGATGAGATCCAAATTGTGTTCCTCTCGAAGAATATCAATAATCTCCAAGATGGATGCGGAGTTCTCCTTGCACCCCCCAAGATTGTAAACGGCACCGGGGGCGGGAGACTCAACATACTGTTCGATTGCTGAAATCACGTCTGCGCAGTGAATCTGATCTCTCACCTGCTTTCCCTTATAGCCAAAAATTGTGTAGGGAGTTTCTGTAACTGCGCACTTCACAATGTAGGATAAAAATCCGTGGAGCTCAACACCGGTGTGCTGGGGCCCGGTGAGGCAACCACCCCGAAATACGCCAACATTCATGCCAAAATATCTGCCGTACTCCTGCGCACAGACATCTGCTGCCACCTTTGAGGCACCAAAAAGAGAGTGTGTGCACTGATCGATTGACATTGTCTCGTCAATTCCCTGGGAAAATTTTGGATCGGCAAAATCATATCGTGTTTTTGTTTCCACCATTTCCAAATAATTGGGCGCATCTCCGTAGACTTTATTGGTGCTCATGAGTACAAATACTGCATCTCGACAGTGTCGCCTCGCGGCTTCCAGAAGATTGAATGTGCCGACTGCATTGGTATCAAAATCCTCAAAAGGAATTGAAGCTGCCCTGTCATGTGATGGCTGCGCTGCACAGTGTAAAATCACTGAAGGCAGCTCTCTAGCGAGAATTGCATCAATCTTGGATCGTTCTCTAATATCAGCGCTGGAGTGTGTGTACTTTGGAAATCTCAGCAACTGTTCCACAATTCCGGAAATGTCGCCCTTGTTCCCAAAAAACGTCTTTCTAGAGTTATTATCAATTCCGACTACTCTACAGCCCTGATCCAGCCAGTATTTTGCCGCTTCGCTTCCAATTAGACCACCAGAGCCTGTTATGAGAATTTTTGACATTTGTTATTTCTCTCATCATTATATCAGATTGAATACAAATGTTTTAAAAGTGTCGACAATTTTAGTCGCCCTTTTCTATTTTGTGGGAATCACTATCAAAGTGCTGGGTTGAAAACTCAAAAAGCTCTGTGTCCTCCAGCGCGATCATCTGGTGCCTCAAGCCTCTGTAGACATGAAAGTTATCACCCGAACTCAGCACGATCTCACTGGCATTTTCTAGATCGTCCTCCTCAGAATACTTCACCAAAATTTTACCCGACTGGACGTAAAAAACCTCGTCCTTTAGCTTGTGATAATGCCACGAGCATCGCTTGTCCTTCACAAAATAGAGAAGCTTCCCACAGTACTCCTCACAATTGACAATCCATTTTTCAAAACCCCAGCCCTTCGAAACAAAGTGTATTTTTAAAGTTGTGTTTTCCACTGCGCTTACCGCTCCATCATAAAAAAATTTCGATCAGAAATTGCCTTATCGTCTACCCATACATCATAATGCGGTTTTCCCAGGTTTAGTTGATGGTATCTGACACCCCACGCCTCAAGTTGACGTTGGGTTACGTCTCTCCAGTCAATTCCTGTCTGACTTCCTCTCGCCGTGTACAATAAAATTGTATGACCGGCGTCATAGAGCCCGTTTACCACCTGAACTCTGTCCTCATAGGGAGTTGCTTCTGAATAATCTCCAGCTGTTAGGTTGCAGAGTGTTCCGTCTATATCAAAACAATAAATCATTAATGAACCTCATCTCATAGTGACAGCCACGAACCAAAGCTCATAGCAACAAAATATCTTCAGTCTTTCCATTCATGATTAGCTCTCTAGCTTCCATAAATTTATCATCATCAATTTGACTGTAATTAATAAGCTTGCCGTCCTTTCCAGTTAGCATTTTGGTTGCATCATCCAGCTCTGAAACATAGTCATGAAACGCGTCATTGCAGACGGGTTCATTGTATGTGTCAAATGTTATACCAAACTGGTCGCTTAAGACCTTTTTTACAGACGGGTCTTTGAACATGTCAGTGCCCGGATACGCAGTAGCAATAAACAGCTTTCTATTTATTGCATCCTTAAGATTATCATACCCACAATTATTTGGTACGTCTCCATTCTCAATAATGTCTTGTTGCCACTTTATAAATGCTACGCTGGTCTTTAAATCCTCTAGCGTCTCACCCGGATATCCCATTATCCACGTACAATTTGCATGAATTCCAGCATGATGGCAATTTTTTACTGCCGACACCATAGTTTTTGGAAACTGGTATGTCTTTCCATCTACTTTTATGGTCTCAAGCCCTCTTTTCAAAATAAAACCACCCTTTTTCATGGCGGTGAGTGTTTTTTCATGCGCCGACTCGGCTCCAAATCCGATATACACACATCCAGCCTCTGCCATTGGAAACACTCTATCGTCTGCTTCGTCCATACGCATGTGAGTTCCCCATCTAACTGAAATATTGTGTTCGCGAAAAAGATCGGGCAGCTTCATAATTCTTTTCTTCTGGACAGCAAAATTATCGTCCAAGAATCCTATAAAGTCAACATTGTACTTATCGATATAGTACTTCACCTGCCGCACTAAGTGCTCGCCGGACCTCACACCATATTTTTTTTCTCCCTGCGCACCTCGATAACAAAATGCACATGCGTATGGGCAGCCTCTGCTGCTAACAGTATTCAAGCTTCTTTTCATTAAAAAGGGTGCGGCCGAACTATTGTTAGCTACAAGCCCCCACAAGGGGGTGGTAATATAATTTTCAAGAATCGAATTTCCTGCCACATCATGGTGTAGCAGATCCCAGGCAGGATATGGAATATCATCTAAATTACTGGGCCTGTTGCCCTCATAAACGAACCTATGACGCCCGTTGTAGTGCTCCTTATAGTGGGCAGAGAGTTTTCCGGTCCTTAGACTTTTTTCTAGGCCATATTTTTTAATCGTTTTTGCATCTTTTGCGATCACTAAAATGACATCATCACCTTCGGACCTTGCTATGGCATCGAGCTCAGGAACCCAATTAAACAAACCGAATTTAATTTCAGTTGAAAGACCGTTCCCTGAGACTAAAAATGTGTCAGGTAAATGCTTTCGCACAACCTTCGCCATTTCTTCCTGCCAGCAAAGTGTTGAAATCATTCCGGAAAAGGCAACCAAATCTTGCACGCCGTGTGCATTCAAGTGTCGCAAAAAAAGATGTTCGGCTTCCATCAATGTCAAATGACGACCTCCAAGAAGCTGCATGCTTTCAGAGTATTTGTCCTTAATTCGATACGCATTCAAATCTAGTATAGAGACATCAGCTCCGTATTTTCTAAGAACAGCCGCCAAAATTGCGGGCCCTTCAGGTGCAACAACAGGCATTGCTGACTCTCGAAGAGGCATGTTTATAAAAAGAACACTGACTCCTTTGAGTTCGTCATGCGCGTATTTCTTAGTAATTTCAGGAGGATAAATCATTAACAACAGAAACATCCCTAAAAAATTGTCGTAGATAGACACGCGAAAGTGTTTTTGAAAGACCGGCAAGGTCATTTCCAAAGAGATCGGTATAGCTTTTGATCATCGATTTTTGCTCAGAATTAAATTTGAAGGAAAGCAATACAGGCTTATCATACGCTATTTGGCGCGTCCTAAAGCTTTCATCCTTGTCCTCTGATAGCTTAAGTGCCCTGCTGTTAATATCGTATTTGAATTTGTGCTCATATTCAGCATAACTCAAATTAAAAATATTGGCGACACGAAAGTATTTGAATTTAATGATCTCATCAGCAACTTCCAAAATATTCGCATCTGCGGGATCGCTCTCCTCGAGAAGCGCATGAATTGCCAATGACGCCACTTCACAGCAATGTTCAAAATATTCCGTGAGAGATAGCGCCTTGTATTTTGACAACAAATTGTTTCCGTAATCTCCGGAGATGTACTTTCTTATGTTGTTGCCATCGCTAGCAAACTCTTCCAGATCGTCTTTTGATTCCCACAATTCTTCAGCGGTCTCATCGACATATTGTTGCACAAGATCATTGAACTTGGGAATTTCCTCATTGTGATAAATTTTTTCAAGCCATTTAAATGCTGATATTCCGGCATTCTCCAGTAGTTTTACGATCTCCTCAAATATTCCCTCATTGTAAAAAATGTTGATGATCAGATTCATCTTTCGACAGTCTAGATAGTCCTGAAAGCTCAGAGTTTCATTTTGAATCGCAATCTCTTCGATCTCAGCGGCAACAACTTCTTCGCCTAAAACGTTAAAATAACCAAAGCATCTAGGCAGAACTCTAAACCTTGTTTTGAATTGGAACTTCTTGCGTGAGGAAGCCACATTCATTTCCGTTCCGGGAAGCATCATTAGCTGATACATGACGATCAGGTTGAAGCTGCTGTCAACTAGTTTTTGTAATGTTCTAAAGTGCTTTTCTTTAGAATCAGTGGGTAACCCTAGAATAACTTCCGAAACGACATTGGAGTTAGTTCCTTGTGCTTGTTTTGCAATCTGGAGCAGCTTATCAGAAGATATATTTTTTCTCTTTATGGACTCCAAAACTTCCTCATCCAAGCTCTGCACAGATCCGGACAATTTAATGGCACCGTTTACCAGCTTAGCAGCCTCTAAAACCCGCTCCCTTTTATTTTTCCCTGTTGTCACATTGATAAATTTTGGGTAGCCATATTCTTTTTGCATTTTGCCAATAAAAGCACATGTCTCTAAATCTTCCTTGAACATTCCAAAATTTGAATCGGAAATATAAAGATCGAACCTTTTTTGATCATCGGGAAACTCACTAATTTTTTTTGAAATATACTCAATTTCTGCATTAACTGTATCCTGGGCTTTTTTGCGAACCTTTCCCCAGTAACCCTGACCCTCGGTACAGAATGTACAGGTAAACGGGCAGCCTCTATTTGTCTGAATAATTGGCAAAAGACGCCCACCGAAGAATTTATCCAACAAACCGCTGGTGTACGGCGACGGCATTTTGGTAAGATTTGACATTCGTGTGGTGTTCCTGGAAACCTCTAGCTCACCGTCCCCATTAATAAATGTGGTATTATTTAGCTCTGAAGCTCGTTCTTGAATGCGCAGAATCTTATCCTCGCTATCAATATACTCATAAAGAAGCTCTACGATTTTTATCCAACCCGGCTCACCTTCCTTGGATACATAAAAATCAATTTGCCTGTTTTTTTCCAAAAATTCCTTTTGTGCCTCAGCATCGACAGGAAAATTCGGTCCTCCCATTACGATGGGCATGTCCGGATATTTCTTTTTTATTACCTTGGCAAAGTTCAATCCCAAATTGCAATTCCAGATATAATTTGAAAATCCAATGATGTCAGGTGTGTCCTCATCAAGAGCTATTGATAATTCTTCTGGGAACTTAAAAATTTTGGCTTCAATTTCAAACGGAAGTGTATTTTTCACGCACTCAATCATGCCGGCAATTGCAGCTGGAAACACATCAGACGATATTGTCTGTTGCATATATGTGAGATCTGCCATCCATACTTTCATGAAATTTTTATCCTACAACCAAACCTAGAAAATTACCACAAACTTCTGCCACCATCTAAGACCAAGTTGTGCCCTGTCATATAAGAACTGGCAGAAGAACACGAGAATACAACAGCTCCTTTGTACTCATCAATGTTTGCCATTCGTGCCATGGGTATTAGGTTGGTCAGCTTGTCAACAAAATCTTCAGGATGATCATGAAACACTCCACCCGGACTAATTGAGTTAACGCGTATATTTTGCTTAGCAAAATATGTTGCTAGATACTTCGTCATTCCCACAATCGCCCACTTAGATGCTGAATAAAAAATAGGCTTAACGTTTTGTTCAGAAAAGGCCTCATTGTCTTTTTGGTATATCCTCTGATCGGGCGCAATCACGCTCAAGTCAGACGAGATGTTTAATACCACACCACCGGCAGGATCTACATTTTCAAGCATCTTATTGATGACAATTTGAGTCACCAAAAATGTTCCATTTAACGCAACATCCAAGCCTTCTTTCCATGTCTTCAAGGACATCATTTCAAATCTAGATAACCCCTTTCCACCCGTCAAACCGGCATGCCTTACCTTTGGATCCTTGGCGGCATTATTTATCAAAATGTCGATACGCGGAATCTTGTCGCATACGCTCATTACTGAGTCGAAATCAGTTGCATCCATGCCGAAACCTGCGACGTTGTTTACACCATATTTTTTTCTCAAAAGGCGCGCGACCCTTAAAACCTCAGTCTCCAAAATGTCAGCTAAAAAAACATTCCCACCGGCCTCGATTATCGCTTCGGCGTGATATTTTCCCAGCAATCCGGCGCCACCTGTGATCAGACAATTTTTGTCGGTTAAGTCAAACAAACGCATCAAATAAACTTACCTTCCGAGTGATCTTTAAGCGTCATCTTTAGCACATCAATGTGCTTGTTAGCCTCTTCTACAGTTCTATAATTCGTTTTGAAAAGCATGCTTCGTTTTTGAACATTTTCTGCCACAGGACACTTTCCTCGGTATTTTTCCGCGTATCCCATTTCGATCATTATGGGTTCAAAGTACGAAGGTTGCATCATTCCATAGAAATCATCCCCACCCAGTTCTTCATGATGATTGTAAAAATTCAGCCAATCCTGTGTATTCTCGAAGGGTGACTTGACGCAATACGTAAAATACGCGTGAGAGTACCCCTCCGGAGTAATTTGGGGCTCAAAATCTGTGCCATCAAAAGCTTCATCATACAATTTTGCAATCTGCTGACGAAGTTTCACAATTTGCTCTAGCCGCTCAAATTGTGCCATGGCAACAGCGGCACAAAACTCATTGTACCGGTAATTGAGACCAATCCTGTCATGTCGGGTATAATCAGGGCGCTGAAAGTCTTTTGGAGTGATGGCGACCATTTTACTTTTGCCGGCTGTTAAATTCTTGAACCCCATTCCTGCAAATTTTCTTGCTTCAACAGCCAGTCGCTCATCATTGGTTGCCAAGAGACCTCCTTCGCCAGTAGAAAGATGTTTAGTTCTCTCAAATGACCACAAAGAAAAATGTGCAGTATTTCCTATGTATCGATCCTTATACCTCGCTAATTGTGTCTGGGCGTTGTCTTCGATCACAATTATGTTATGCTTTCTAGCAATGTCCATAATTGGATCGATGTCGACGGGTAGACCGTGATATGACACAGCAATTATTGCCTTTGTTCTGTCCGTTATTCTCTCAGCAATAGACGTCGGATCGATATTGTGAGTTTCGTAATCAATATCAGCAAAAACAGGGGTGGCACCGACAAGCAATGGCATGCTGCTATCCACCAAAACTGTGTACGGAGTTGTGATTACTTCATCACCTTCACCCACCCCTGAAGCGACTAGCGCCGTATGAATAGCGCTAGTCGCTGAATTCATAGCAATTGCATATTTCACATTATACAATTCACAAAAGGCGCTCTCGAGACGATCGGTGAATGGACTTTTTTTGTGCTCTCTAGCGTTGCTTAGTACTTTTTGAAGATATTTTAGTTCGTTGCCAGATGTCCACTTTGGATCAATCATCTTGTTTATTTCCCTTGATTTTTTGAACCCAGTAGGGGTTGGCTAATTTTTTTCTGGAATCAATTTCAGATTCATAAATTCGCTTCTTTCCATCCCCCAACGATGCTTCTACTACTCTAATATCTCTTGCCAACTTTTTGATCCCCGGAAGACCCAAGGATGCAGCCTGATCTGATCCGTACATTGTCCTGTCTAATGTGATGTGTCTTTCAATGCTGGTGGCACCTATTGCAACGGCGGCAATTGAAATACTGAGACCTCTCTCGTGCCCGCTATAGCCTACATTACACTGATATCTTTCTTTGAGGACATTAATCATCCTTAGGTTTGCTTCGTCATCTTTCATTGGATAAGAAGAGTTGCAGTGCATGAGCTCGAAGGGGCAATTGTGTTCACGAAATATTGACACAGCACGATCAATTTCTCTAATTGTGCTCATTCCAGTTGATATGAACGTGTATTTTCCTTCTAGCGCAATCTTGTGCAGCAAGGACGTCACTGTTAACATTGCAGATGCCACCTTGTTGTACTTGAGATCATATTTTCTTAGAAATTCCTGACTATTAAGATCCCAAGCTGACGCAAACCAGTCAATTTTTTTAAATCGACAGTATCGATCAATTTCATCGTATTCCTTTTCTCCAAACTCTAGACCATTTTTTTGTTCTCTGTTCGTCGTACCAAATGGACTCTTTCTGGGCCTGTCCAGATCAGACGGTGTGTACACATCATTCACTGTGCGTTTCTGAAACTTTACAGCATCAAAGCCTGCCTTCTCAGCTTCATCTATTAGTTTTTTGGCAATTTTGACATCACCATTGTGATTAATTCCAATTTCAGCAATTATTGTGATTTTTGACATTTAAAGTAGCCCTGTTCCTTTGTTTCACCGTCTGTAAATGTAGTCGGTTTGAGTAACTGTTCTAGAATCACAAAACCGTTCTTGTTCAGCAATCCTACGAAATCATCTAATGAACACTCAAAAAAGTGAAATTCATTAGAAGGATCTAGATTAGTCTCAGCGACGATGGGTGTGGTAATCACCAAAGTTCCTCCGTCTCTGAGCAATTTATGACATCTTCTCAAGAAAATGTTGGTATCCTTTAGTGGCATATGTTCTATTGTCTCAATTGAAAAAATGACATCAAATTTTTTCTTATCCAGGTCTTTCTCGTCTGAAGTAAATCTACAGTGTGCGTTCTTATAGTGATAATTGGCATGTGCAACAGCCGACTTATCAATATCGTATCCCCATACTTCTCGAGCAAAATTGGTCAAAAAGGCAGTGCCGTACCCGCTGCCACATGCGCAATCCAGCCACACGTTGTTGCCCCCAATCTCTCCCAGAAGATTTATCGACTGAAAGTATCTCTCAAAGTGTCGCAGAAATGGATCGAAATCGATTTCAAATGCCCTAGGGTTGAACCTTTCAATGCCTGACGACATGTCATTAGAATATTTCAAAAAATCTTCCTCGTAGTCAACATCTATTGTATCATTATCAACCCATCTAAAACCGGTCTCTTCATTCAAAAGAAGATCATCCACATTGTCAATCTCAGATGCCAACACCACATAAACCAAATGACTCAAACTAAAACATTCTGGATAATCCTGTCTTCGATAAAATGGATGATCAACTAACTTTTTTGCAAAAATATCGTTAATTTTTTTAAGACTCAAGTACGGGTGATCTTTGGGTCGTTTTTTTCCTGTGCAAGACCTAAGTTGATTCTCATTTAAAAAATCTAGCGTGGACTGAATGTCTGCAAATGTTCTTTGCGGAAACGTTGGATAGAGAACTACAATTCTATCATTGGACGCAAAATTAAAATAATCAATTGTGTCCTTTATCACATCCCGCATGGAAGCTTTGTCAGTCGCCAAATATGCTGGACGTGTTCGCACTCGCAATTGGTGTTGATGGCAATAATCGATTAGCTGCTCATCGTCCGTGGTGACAATTATATTTTTTCTTTCTGCGCCGGGTATTTGATTTACAGTTAGCGGCAATAATTTTCGATTTTTAAATCTTAGTCCCTTCGAACCTTTTCGTGCTGGAATTAGATACCAGGTGCGCATTTATAACCCTCTAATAATCATAACCAGAAAAGGACAACAGTTCAGCATTAAGATGCTCTATTTCAAAAGATGCACCCTTCCACCACTGATGAGTTTTTTGATGTAGCTAATTTCACCCGGCCAGTTATGGCCATGGCCGTTGTGAGGTTCCGTTGGATCATCAAACTCTTTAATGTCATCGAAATAATGATCTTTATCGGTTGGATGAAAATCAAATCCACACAAAAATATGTCGAAATCTCTAAACCTGTCTAGCACCATTTCTATGGCTATAAGTCCTGTGCTGGGTTGCTGTCGCCAAAATCCGACATACGCATTTTCAAGAGAGCGCTCCCACTGTTCCTTTGACGGATACACAATATCATCGTGTCCCAGCCAAGCAATACATCTTTGACGCCTATAGGGCGCGTGCCCATCTAACCTGACATCGGTGGGCCTGGCTGACCAGATCTCACAATTTTCAGCAAGTTTTCTGGAAGAATGATCCGGATGATCCTTTGTGTTGGGAAGCATTGCCGCGGGCTGAAAATTTAGACAAATTATAGTCGTTTTACTTCCACAATCG
>Ga0209756_1001702_pt1 | contig 19966 bp, 28 predicted proteins | sample ETNvirenome_6_85_FD_184071 | JGI IMG/M metagenome (GOLD analysis project Ga0209756, IMG submission 184071) | Marine viral communities from the Pacific Ocean - ETNP_6_85 (SPAdes) (version 3) | ecosystem: Environmental > Aquatic > Marine > Oceanic | place: Pacific Ocean | collected 2013-06-19
ATCTGGGATGTTTTACTCAAACATGATTCCTAAGCTAGATGGTTATTTTGCAGGATATTTTCACAGAAACCCATCTGATAAAAAACAATCGTTTTCTATATATTCAATTCCAGCAATCGGAGGTAGCTCTGGCTCTCCCATATATGATAAAGATGGGTATATTATTGGAATGATACATTCAGTAAACACAAGATTTCCGTTTATTACGTATTCTCCAACTCATGCCCAATTAAAACAGTATATATATGAAAACGTACCATATTAAATATTAATTGTCTTTTTCCGGTTTAATATAGCCATCTTTGTACCAGCCGCCGCCTTTTAGCGAAAATGTTCCTTTTGATATGAGTTTTTCACATTTCCCGCTGCAGCGGCGCTCAACAGAGCCACTAATTACTATATTGTTGCATAATGGCACACTTTCATTGAATTTTTGCATTAGTTCGAACCTAAAACCGCAAACTCGGCACTTATATTCATAAATCGGCATAATTTACGTAATTATCTCGTCGACGAGACCGTATTCAAGACATGTCTCAGCATCGAACCATAGGTCATGTTTTAGTATCTCATTAAGCTTTTTCTTGGGTATTTTCGTATGTTCGTTGTAAATGTCCTTAATAATTCGCATAAAAAGATCACAATTCTCCATATCATCCTTCATTTCATCGTATTTCCCCCACATTGACGAAGATATTTGATGAATTAACATAAAAGAGTTACTTCTTATCTGTCTATGAGTGCCCACAACACTGAAAAGAGTCGCTGCAGAAGCTGCGCAACCCTCAACCACTGTAATAACAGGTACATCGCATGATTTTACGTAATCTACAGCCGACAACCCTGCAAAAACACTGCCTCCGAAGCTGTTTATATGCAAATATATGTTTGCCGGGTCATCTAAGCCAAGCAATTGCGCCTGATTGAGCAAATTATCATTCAAATTCTTCAAACTTTTGTTTAAAGTGAGGATTTTTTGTCTAGAAACTTCTGAATAGTAGTAAATTCTATTATTTGTTGTTTCAACAACGTTACTTTTGTCACTATTCGCAGATATTGGAGAACTGTCTTTGTCTTTTTTATCTTTTCCGGCCCAAAATATGTCTTTCATTGGCGCGCGCCCTTATTTTTTCCCTTTTTTTTGCCTTTTTTCTCATTTTTTTCTTCGAAAAGTGGATTTTTTCTCAATTTTACAACAAATTTTAGTCCGCAGTCGCCGGCACGTTTAACTTTTACTTGAATTTTATCATTTTCAGACAAAAGTTTGATTCTTTTCTTATCAGCATCACAAAAATTATTAAATTGTGCTATATTTTTCCATGGTTTGCCTTTATCTTCCTCAATTTCTTCATTCTGTTTACGTTTTCTAGCCATTTTTACCTCTTTAAAGTGTTGATTAGCCCAGCCCTCTATATCAACGATTCCACCCGCAGGGTCATTCGCTTGGTGGAGGCGGTGGGAATCGAACCCACGTCCAAGAATCATCAAATATTCTGTCATTCACAAGATTAGCTGGTTTTTGAACCAGCAAACTGCTCAGTAACTCAACTAAACGTGCGCACCACTTATTTTTTGAAAGAAATAAGAAACTTTTTGCTAGTTTTGGGGAATAAGGCCACTAGCAGCCTCAGATTACGCAGCTAAGGCGTAATCAACTTCAACATTATCGTTGGCAGTTAAAAAATTGAATGTTTATGCTGTGACACTCACACAGTCTTGCCAGAAATACTATCATAATCCCTGTCGAAACCAGATCGCCCCCAAATTTTAAAAGAACTGATATAAGTATACACTATTTCCTAATTATTGTCAAGATCTATAAAATAACTTTCTGTGTTATATTTTTTAATTAATTTTTTGAAATGATCTAGATTAATTCCCAAAGCTCTGGCCGCTTCTTTCTTAGATCTGGTAGCTGAAAGAGCATATTTTAATATAGCATCTCTAACTAAATAGGGAATTGCTGAGAATATAGGAATTCCATATAAATAACCTCCTATAGACTTGGCTGCTAATTCTAACTTAAGTCCAATTACTTCTTCTAAAGTTAAATTATTCAACATGACTTCAAATTCATCATGAGATTTATTTTCTTTCTTTAATTTATTACTCAGGGAATAATATCTATTCTTTCCTTGAATTTTTTTCTTTTTATTCCAGGACATTACAATTATTTACTTTACATGTAAAAGTGGTACTAACGATCATATTATAGCACACATTTCATGTTTTGTTAAGATTTATCACCAACTACTGGTTGAGATTTGTCACCAAGTGTTATCCGATACGCATCCGTTTTTCTTGCATCGGTTGGAGTATGCAAATGCGGCACTCCCGGCACAGATAAAGATATCGGCGCCCGGTCTTCTATGCCGACGTCATTATCTTCGGCCGGCCTGTTAACATCAGCTGATGTATTATCATACGTATTTATTGTAAAGTCTCCGTCCATTGTTTGACCACTTTGGCCATTGGCGCCACCTCTCGCTTGATAAGCTCTAAATTCTACAGCTCCAGCGTCAATTCCATTCAAAGTTTGAATAGGTTTGACTTTTCTGTCCTTTTCTGATTCTCTTAAAACGCCTCTGACGTCAGAATATCCTATGGATGATATTTTATCTTCATAACCAAAATCAACACAACGAGCTATCCAGCTAGCTGGAGAAAAATCCCACTGAAAAACCTCGAAAGGAGCATCAGTACCATTTATACCTTCACTGCGATCATCTATATTCCCAGTAGCTGCCAATTGAGGATCAATTCTTTGATTTGTGCCCCAACCCGAATTTGAATCCGTAAGAGTTGTATTGTTCTCTCTTAAATCTGTAGTGTTCCCCTCCGCACCATCACTGGTCCAACTTCCAGTAAGAATATTATATTCCACTTCCGGCTCATAACCATCTGGCCAGTATTGTATACCATACCCATTATTTATTCCAACAACAATATTATTATAAATTTTAGATGCACGAAAGCTTTTAATCCCCCCTTCGCTGCAGCTCAATATTGTATTGTTTATAACTTGTGCCTGATACGAACCGCCGTTATCGATACCAATAGAATAATAATATATTATGTTGTTTGTTGCAAAACTTGATGTTGCTCCTCTCTCAGCATGATTACCAATAATGATTGCTGTGCCGGCAAATGCGCTAGAGCCGTTTTGACCGCTATTCGTTATTTGGGGGCCCGGGCCTCCACCGCGAAATATACAATTATCCACTCTACTTGGCCAACGGGCCATGTCAAGAGGTCTTTCAGCAGCAATGTGCACACCACCAGCGCGGCCGCCATGACTTTGACTATGTTCGCAATAAAGAAATCTTATGTTGGAATGCCACCCATATCCACTTCCCCCCTCGTAACCCGTGTGGGTGTCAGCGGCCGGCCCATACCAAGCATGATTTAATCTAGTTATACCGGTATAAAGGGAAGCGTGACCAACTAAAGTATTGTAGGAATATTGATCGGTCGAAAATGATTGTGTGACATTACGAAATGTTAAATTTTCGAATATAGAACCACTAGTATGGCCATATATAATCGATGGATATCTAGAATTAGGATCAATATGAGCATCAATTATGGTAGCGGACATAAAATCCTCACCTCTAACTGTCAAGTTCCCAATTGGCTTTCCTTGCAAATTAGTAGTAGAATGTCCGTGGGGATGGCGACAGTCTATTACCTCATTATATTCTCCTGGGCCGACAATTATCATAAAACGATCACCAGTTCCTGTTACATATGTTCTAGTGTCGACCGATTGAGACATAGCTTTTGCTATTGTTTTATATGGCGAACCTGTAGATCCATCGCCACTACTATCATCTCCAGATTTTCTAACGTATTTGATATTTGCAGATGTAATATCAGAATCGGATATCACATCATCATAAAATTGACCACTAAAAAGCCTTCTAGTAAAACCTCTATCACGACCCTTTGCCATTAGAACTCTTCTCTTTCAGGCTCTAACTCTAGCTCTTCTTCTCCTGTAGGTATTTCAGGTTCCAATTCTAGCTCTTCCTCCCCCGGAGTTCCCTGAGCGACGGCATCTTCTTTTTTAATTTCTTCTTCCCATTGAACAAAGTGAGCTTCTAACTGTTCTTTCATATTATCATAAAATATATCTCTATCTTCTTCTAAATCCATTTTCCCCCAGAACCTTAAAAGAGATTCTTTCACTTCAGTTGCATTAAAAATATCAAAAGCTTGTTTAATTCCAGTGGTATCCCCATATTCTTCGCCAGGGATTTTAAATTTTTCAAGTTCCTCTTCCTTCTCTTCTTCTTTGGTTTTTTTTTCTGGTTCCTCACCCATCAAAGGAGATTTTTCAAGGTCCATTGTGAAATCTTGCTCTTGCAAGTAAACCACTGGTTCTTCTTCAGATTGGTCCTCTTGTAAATGAACCATGGGTTCTTCTTTGGATTGATCTCCAGGTTGCGCCATAATCCGGGACATCTCAAGAGTTTTCAAAATATGATAAGTTATATGATCTTTATATGTTTGTCTTTGTTCATCAGTTGATCTTAATTCTTTGTAACCTATTCTAATTCGGCCTATAAAGCCTGTATCTAGAAATAAACCGTTTAACGCATTTAAACCGGTGTCATCGTAAGCAGGTTCTCTTTCTTTTTCTACAAGAATCATAGATCGAATTATTCTTCTTAATTCTTTTTCTTCTTGCAATATTTTATTCTCTCTTCTACTCGCAACAACTTTTATTGCCTTACGAATATAAGATCTTAAAACTGTTTCTTCGTTTTGCATCAACTTAGCTCCCGTTTTCTAGTAAATAGTTTATGATATCATTAATGAGCTGTTCTCTTCTGATCAAACTTGGTTCTGTGTGTTTCTTTTTCTTTTTTTTGCGACCAACAGCAGACACTTCTACAGCGCCACCAGACATCGTAGCTACTTCTTCTAATTCTCCACAATCTGGATTTTTGAGTTCTCGACAATTAGGATCATCACAACAAGCCTGCCAATCATTCTTTTCTCCGGCAACAAATCCGATTGCGTTTGGATTACTAGCTTCTTTTCTGATTTTTGATGATATCTCTTCTATCTTTTTCTTTATCTTTTCCTCATGCTCAGGCATAAGATCTGGCCCTAACCCACTTCCTATGCCGCTACTTATATACGCATCATGCAATATATTACCGAAATCTAATATGTCTTGTAGCGTTATTTGTTTCAGTTTATCTTCATAAGATTCTAATTTTCCCATTTTTTCTAACCATGGAATTAAGGTTTCAGCCCACCATTCTACAACTTTATATTTTAAATCTAAGTCTTTTGTATTTTTTGGAGCATTGTTGATAAATTCTGGTATATTTGTTTTCAATGTTATTATATCACTGAAAATTGTATGTGTAGGTTTTCCACCAATAGCCAGTTTACTAAATTCAGTAATAATAAAATCAGATATCTCTTCCATCTCTCTTTCAGTCCAATAATTTCCTACAAAATATTCTCCTTCTACCAATTCTTCTTTACTGTCGATAGAATCCTCTCCAAGAGGCGGCGCGCTTTTTCCTCTTTTCATTGATGGTCGACTGTGTCCTTTTCCGCCGCCGTAATGTTTATTTCCGCCTTTGCCAATGAGACGATTTTTCATTTTAGGATGTTTTTTGCGAACTTTAATTTGAAAAGGTTCTGTTTGTTCGTTTAAGACTTCTTCTATTAACCCATATAAAATGGAAGAAATGTCTCCTTTTTTTTTGGTTTCGGAAAGATCCGACGAAACGTTTAAAATACTAAGTATCTCATCTATTCTATGTAAAGACTCTTCCGGAATATATTCTTTAAGAACTTCATAATCTTTTTGCATTAATGCCTCGCGAAACTTTGTGCCACTCATATCTACTGTTGCTTGATGTACTAGGCCAGGTTGTCCAGGATCTAATATCTCCACATCATGAACCCCCTCTCCTTTTATATAATCTTCAATATATCCTCTATCATATCTTTCGTAATCTGGTTTTCCTCGTTTATCCGGCTTTGTACTCGCACCAAGAACAACACAATCTCCAGCAATAGTTCCAGCATTTGCCACCATCCACTCTATAGAGGCTTCCACTGGAGAATTCAGCTCAGATGGCATTTCTTCTATTGAAACATTTGCTAGCCCAGCATCTTCAAGATATATATCCCAAATTTGTCTAGATTTTTCCGGAGTTACAACTGCTTGAGTTTTATTGTCTCCTCGAGCGCCCGGAGAAATGATAATGTACACATGATTTGTTACTTTAGAATAATGTTTTGCCATCCCTAAATGTTCTTTATGTGGTGGCTTATAAGCTCCTGGCAATAATGTAATTGTTTGGTTGCAACGTAAATCATAATCGATATTAGAATCTTCTACTTCTCCACCCTCACCTATCTTAATTCTATCATACTTTAATAATCCCATTATTTGATTAACGGGAGCAAAATTTCCAGTAAATTTATAAGTATGACCATCGTAATCAAACACAAAGCCTTCCGCTGCTGTGGAAATATTTTCAACACTTCCTAATTTTTTCATATGTCTTTGCATGACTTCTATGGCTTCTTCTTGGCCAGATGCTTCAATTTGTTGAATTTCTCTTTCTAATGCTTGCCGCAGGCGAACCACTTCGGCAACGTTATCTAAAATAAAAGCGCTTTGCAATCCTTTTAACATCTCTACTGAGAATTCATGAATAATTACTTCGACAGGTTCAATTGCTTTTTGAAGAAGAAATTTTGACTCTCCAACAATATCTTTTATTAAACCTTTCTGTTCTTTTGGAACAACTTTATATAAATCTCTTAATCCTACTTTTTCGCCCTTTTTATCTTTAAGGTTGAAAATTCTCGAGAATAACATTTTTTTTTGTTCTTTATCAAGCTGTATTTGATTATCAATGAAGGGTTCAATTCTTGCTTTCAAATAATCAAGGATTGTCTGATTGTCGCTTATACCAGCAGAACTTATCTCTCTTTCTAATCTTTGTACCGCTATTTTCATAGCTGTGTCGTCTGATAAAGCTTGAAGATTTCTAACGGCGCCTTTTTGAATATTATATTCTTCATCTTGAATAGATTGTTGCATTGTTTCTAAAGCTTTGTCAAGAGTTTTGGCATTTTTTGAAACATCGGCGCTTTTTATTTCACCTGTTTCTTTATCATAATAAACATGTCCAACGTTATGAATGTTTAAAGTTTTATGATCATACGCTACAACATTTCTGGTTCTCGGATCTTGAATTTCAGAGTTATAATATATGTCTGCATCTGAGCCAAAAATCATCATTTGGACTTCCGGCTCCAATGAGCGAACAGCTTTTTCAAATGTCGTGAAAGATTCTACAAATGCTTTTGTTAGATCTCCACGGCCTTTAAATTTTTGTGCAAGGCCTTCCGGAGATAAACCACCTTGTTTTATTTCGCCTTTATTTCTAACGGCCCGGGCCTGGCCGTTTTTGACAGAATATGATATCATCAAATTTTGACCATCGGTTTTTTCAGTTCCGATTAGTTCGCCATTCGATGCTTTTACGAAAACATCCTTTATTTCTTTAAAAGTAAGATCAGGGTCTTCATAAAGATGGCTCATGTGCCCTGCTAAGCCGCCCATTATTTTTTACCCTCTTCCAGTACCTTTAACTTTTCTTCGAGCATCATAACTCTTTCTTCAAGTTTCCTTGTGTGACGTTTAATTTCACGAACATGTTCCATGGCAATCTCAACTCTTCTTTTTTCAGTTTGAGATTTTGGATTAAGGTTTCTAAGTATTTCGCTTAATGATTGAACATAACTACGCACACTTGGAGGATTATGACCTTCCCCAATTAAAAATTTACGTGTTATAGAATTTAAATCATTCACTTTGAATGTTTTTATTAACCTTCTTAGTTTTAGAAATATTTTTCACAACTGCTGATTGCTCTTCTCTTTCTTTAGATAGTGTTCTTTTTAGATTGTCAATAACAATATCTTTCACTCTAAGCTCTTCTTCTAAAGACTTAATGGCATCATTTCGTTCTTCAGACAACCTTTGTTTGACCAAGTGTATTACTCTTTTTTTACCCATAATTTACCTCTTTGTGTATTCTTTTAGTAATTTACCATAAAGTGAATTGTCCCACCATTCTTTAAGTGGTTCTTCTTCAAGTTCTTCTTCAAGTTCTTCTTCAGCTTCGTCTTCATTCATCGTTCCTCGAGGAGTTTTACCAGACGGATCTGTACGTCCCCGGCCGGGCTTCGCATGAGGATCTCGTTTATTGCCTGGACTCTCTTCGAGGTCTTCTTTTTCCTCTTCGAGGTCTTCTTTTTTCTCTTCGAGATCTGTTTCCAGATCTTTAATGTTTTCTGAGATGTTTGCTTTTTGGATAGCATCTCTAATCGCTTTGCGAACTACCTCTTTTAGTTGTTGATTATCCATAATTTTTTCTCCTTTTAATTCGTTTAATTGAAAATCACACCAATCTCTAAATACCATGTTACCACGCAAAAAGGCATCTTTTTCCATCTCTCTTAAATGTGGGTCTTTTTGAGCATACCCTTCTTCCGTAGTTCTGTCTTCGTTGAATTGTCCGTTACAGTTTTGTGTATGATGTATTAACTCATGCGATAAAGAACGCATAATATCTTTCGGATGTCTACCGTCAGTGTAAACGACAATTCTACTTTGGCCTGGCTCATAATGAGCTGTTTTACCAAATGGATCTGTTGAATTTTGCATATCTGATTGTAATACAAGATCAACAGGTTTGTTAAACCCCATTTTCTTTTGCGCAAATGGGAAGAATTTTTCAATCAGTTGCATTAAGTTAGAAAAATCTTGATTTGTATTATTTTTTATATTGTAATTCATTTTATTCCTGCTAATTTTTGCCATTTTCCCTTTTGTTCAAAATCTGTGTTTTTATAGAATTCTGCAATCCGTTCAATCAAAACTTTCTCTTTGGCAACACTTTCAGCAAGAGCCCTTTGTATTTCATTATCTTCGAACCCGCGTCTTTTTAGTTGACGTCTAAGCATTTTTCTAACTAGTTGGATGATTTTTCTTTGCGCATTTTTATCTGTAGTAAACTTTTGCATAAACTCCTCATCCTTCATGCCACCTTGACGGTCAACATATGCAGCAAAAGCGGTACCAACTAATCCGAGATCTTTGAGATGCTTTTTCAGTTTTCCTTGCTTTTCTCCACTTTCTTCTTCCGGAGTATCTTTAGCATCTTCTTTTGATTGTCTCTTCCAGGCATTGTATATTTTTAGCCGGTCCGGATCTCCAGATAAAGTAGCAGGATCAAGAGTTTCAGGTCCAAATGCTTCAATTATTTTAATAATTGTCTCATGTAACTTTGATTCAGCAATTGCAACACCTTTTGCCTTAAGTCCTTTACCAATATTTTTAACAATTTGTTGAGCAGCTTTATCTGACAAGCCTAATTTTTTCTGAATATAAGAGTTTAATGGTACCTCAACAGCGCCTTTTTCCGAGCGTAGTCCTTCGACATCTTTTTGTCTTTTTGTAAGTGAAAGTGGCGTTTCTTTCGGAACTGACGCTGTTCCTGACTCTCCAGGTTCTTCGCTTGGTTCACCCGGTCCACCAGGCTCTCCAGGCTCAGTTCCAGGCTCTCCAGGCTCAGTTCCAGGCTCTCCAGGGCCTAGTTCTGTACCGGTAATTTTTGATATGTATTTTTCAATTTCAGAAATTTTGATTATTTGTGAATCAGAGAGCTTTTCACTTTTTTTCATGGATAAAATTGCTTTCTCAATATTTAAAATCATCACTTTTTGTGAATCAGAAAGCTTCTTCCGTATATCGCCCCGGGGGTCCGTCGCAGTTGAAATTGCTTTCTCAATATTAGAAATTCTTTCGTCCATATTTTCATCAGAACCTGCCCCGGAATCCGTTCCAACCTCTTCCGGGGACATCACACCGCCGCCCTCTTTATATCTTTGTATGATGGTAGGCACAGCTCCTAGGCCTGCTTTGGCGTCGTTCATAAGGGCCGCTACTTGATCGGTTAACTTTTTTATTTCTGGATCGTCTGCCAGAGTTCCACCGGTTACACTACTTTTTAATTTTCCTAAATCTGTAGTGAAACTTTCAAGTGTCGACTCTATATCTTTTAAGGCAAAACCAATTTTTTGCCCTAGGCTGTCGGCTAAAACTTCAAATTGTCTTAAATCATTTTTATCTTGAAAACCCCAGTTTCTTGACTTGGCGACAAATCTATCAACAAACCCTTCATTAACATCAACGTTCTCGTTAATTAGTTCATCAAACCAACGTTCACCTAAGATAATGCTTTTATCTTTTTCTTTGTTTTCTTTCATTCAATAGGTCCTTAAAATATATATATGTGCGCGCAGAACAATCAACTAGAATAAATAGTTTGTTAAAACGCATAATTCTATTTTATATTTTATTTGGATCGTTCGAAAAACCACTGTTATAATATTATTCACAAACTGTATTATCTATTATATCCATTAAATTGTTAAATATTTCTTCTGGGTCATTTGTTAATTCAAACCATTGACCATTCCCAACTTGACAAAGATTTTCCCAACCTACAGAAGTGCCGGCCCAAGTCATGGAATTTGCTGTAGAACTGGGACTGAAAACAAATACGTTCAAATCTTTTACGCCACCTTCAAGTTTCAATAGAATATCATTCGTTATCAATGGTTCCATATAACTTTGTCCATTTTCATCTGTCAAAACAACAACAACTCTATTTGCCGATTTTGGATACCCTCTCCAACTCAACACAAAGCTAGGTATCGGAGGATCTGAATATATTAACATGTTCGAATATATTGTCATCCATGCCATCTCGAGATGATCATATTCAATAAAATTAGAATTTGCGAGAGGATAAAGGGAAAGATATATGGCGTCATACAGCATTTCACGTGAACCATCAATTGCAGTGAAATCAGTTGTAGTCAACGCTGTCAAGAATGAACCAAAGCCAGAAAAGTCATGTTTTATTTTTAAAGACTCCGTAGCTATATTCGGTCCGCTATCCTGTTTAACAACCTCATGTATCGGTCCAAATATTAATCCCCACTTAATAACGCTTTCATCACTATAATAAAGAGCAAATTTACTAAGGGCAGATATGATTGCTTCAATTTCATCGCTCATCGAGCCAGATGTATCTAATATAAATAATACATCTGTGTCTTCCATATCGTCTTCTATTTCACCATCGCAATTGTCGTCTAGTCCATTGCAAAGTTCTTCCGGCAAAGGCAAAACCTCTCCTAAACACATGTCGTCGATAAAAATTTCATCAAGAAAATTTCCCCACTTTCCAGAATTACACATAAGATTTCCTGGTTTACATATTCCAATATTTAATGTTTCTGGCGCACCAGTATAACACTGTTTGAAAAGATCTTCATCTATCTGTCCATCGCAATCATCATCATGATTATTACAAATTTCCGATATTATAATACCTTTATATTCATCACAAATAACATCTGGTGGAGGAGGAAAATAAAAACAAGATGCTTTGCACTGTGTCGTTCCAAATTCAGTACATAGTTGCCCTTCGAGCGGCAAGTGCGCGCATTCACAAGTCTTATATCCTTGTCCACAGATTAGAGGGTTTTCCATGCAAGGTATTAATATGCCAACGTCTGCCGCGCCGCAAACGCAGTCTAGACCTTCATCAATGTTTCCATCACAATCGTCGTCTTCAGCATTACAATATTCTTCAACCGGTTGTTGCGCTGTGCAACTGACCCACATACCACCATAACATATCTCATACCCTTTTTCGCAGACAGTTTCGCATTCTTGAAGCAAATTTTCATCTATAAAGCCATTGCAATCATTATCAATTCCATCACAAACTTCTTCCGGGAGCGGACCACATTTGTCACATGCATTCCTTTGATGTTCATCGATATCATTATCACAATCATCATCGAGATAGTTACAGATCTCTTCTTCTGGTTCTTCAGCGGTACAAATTATTTCTCCTTCGACACAATATGCCGGCGCAGTTTCACATACTGTTGTACATTCATATGTCCCCTCGTCAATCAAGGTGTCACAATCGTTGTCTTCTAAATCACATACTTCGTTATCATCGCATTTCCAACAGTCTGTTAAATCAACCTTTCCTTTATCACAAACCACATATTGTTGTCCGGGAAATCCGTCGTCAGTTTGACACGTTTGAACGGCAATTATTGGTTCTGTGGGATCGCATTCATGTTTCAATCTGCAATTGTCAATCATAACAATTTTAAAGTCATCGCACGTATCAATAATCGCCTCCGCAATCCAATATTCTTCATATGGAGGACATCGTAACCAAACAGATTCCCAACAGTTTTTTTTGTATTCATCAGTTGCATCTGGATCTTTTTTTTGAATGTCCTGTATTTGAAAAACGTCAGGGGGTGGAGCAATCTCTGGGCTTGAATCAGCTCCAGCATCTTGTACAATAGTTATCCAAACATCTTCTTTTGGAATTCCTTCAACCAATCTAGGGTTAACTTTCCCACAAGAAACAAATAAAAACAATATTAATACTATTTTACAGTATTTAGACATATATTAATAACTATGTCATAAAAATAGTATTAATCAAAAAATACAGCATCAATGTAAAGTATACCATAAAAGCGCTTAATATTGAATAGCGAGCAATTTTCTTGTCTTGATTTTTTTTAAGAATATAACATCCTGCAGTAACAAGAAATAATTTTATGCAAATGAAAAATGCGACACCCATTTCTAAGGCCTCGCACATCAAGGGGTTAACTTCTATAGCAAGTTTATTATTTATGAACCAAAGTGTGGCGTATACATCAATGATATTAAAAGTAATTATATAAGCGATTAGAACATCATACAGCATTGTTTATCGACATCATTTTATCGTATGCGTCTCTTCGAAAATCCAAAAGCTTTCTAATAAATCCTTTATTTCTGAGAGCTTTAAAAACTAAATTTTCAGTGGAAAAAATCCCTTTTTCCATTAAGCCGCATCTTCTTAGCCTTTTAATTTTATTTTTCAATAGGTCTCCGACGTTAAATACAGCTTCATAATTTTTCTTATTATAAAGGTCCTCGAGTCTATTAATTTGATCCATTAAAGATTTTGTTTTAATGCTGAAACAATTATAGTCAATTGTTGGCCGTTCTTTGTTTGGTTTTGTAACCCATTGATCTTCCAATAGAGAGTATACACCGGTTGAAATATGTGGCTCATGAATATCCTGTACATATATTTCGACTTCGTGATTCTTAATCATAATTTGATGACTCTTGTTCCAATCTGCTTTTTTTGTATTAAAGTAATCACGTACTAAATCTATATCTTCATTAACATGCGTGAAATCTAAAAGTATATGAAGATCAATATCAGAATATTCAGTCCAATTATAGTTTGCTAAAGATCCGGTTAATATAATATTTTGAATGATGTCTGATTCTGTTTCAAGCCTTTCCATAAAATCTAAAGCTATCTGTATTAAACGGCTTCCTATTTCTGGTTTTATATTATCTTCTGTGAGCCAAACATTCATATTTAATGAATCTTTCATTTCTAGAGAAGGTAAATCAATGTTATTGTTTACTTCTGATTCTAATAAAAATTTATTCCATTTTTTATTCATTTTCTTTTAAATATTTAACAACTTCTTCTTCAATAGCTTCTTCTAAAAACTCTTTCCAATAAGGACTTTTTGGTGCACCACCCGGTTCTTCTGGCCCAAGATATTCACCGGGTTGAGTTCCTTTTTTAAGCTCGTTTACTTTTTCGACAGCGAGAAGAGTATCTTTATATATAAGTTGTGCTATATTAGGACTTGTAAACGACTGATCCATCATATTTAGTGATTCGTGATATGGTGTACTTGGATAAGTTGTTCTTAGAAATAACTGTTTTTCTGATTCCGAAAAACTCTCCCAATATTTCAGAGACCAGCCAGTTTCCTTTAACTCAAGTGCCAATTCTATATAATTGTCCATGGCAGTTACCGGTGACAGAGAAATTTCCTGTGTCAAAGTACCGATAAACTTTTTAAAAGTTTCTATTGACATTCGCCCCACATTCTGCAGATTTTTTACAACTCCAGGTTGTTCAAAAAATATTTGAGCTTCTTCAAGATATTTTTTAGCCTCTTCCAGGATGATAGAGTCAATGTAGTTTTCTGTTGGTTTCATATGTTATCACCTTTATCAATAATCTAAATAGTTTTATATATTCTTATCTATCCGTTTTTTAAGTACTTCTATCGAATTCGATGCTGAAACATGTTTTATAGCTATTCCGCCCGTTGCGTGCCATGGCCCAATGTATTTATCCATATCATCGATTAGAATATGATTGGGGCCTGCATATGCTTTTTTATCTGGAGTTATTATAATTTCTTTTGGTCGAGAAGATAATGAATTTCTAATCCATCTTTTTTTTCCTCGAACACAAGCTTCATCTATCACTCCATCAATTAACCATGGGGCTGATAGGATAATAGGCGTGGGATTGTATGCAGCTATGTGATTCCAAAGTACCGGCATATCACTTCGAGGTGGCAAATTTGCCCACCAAGCTTCTCTTTCTGCTTCAGTGCCCTTAGAGAGGATATCAAATATGGCCTGAGCGCCTTTGCTAAATTTAGGATCTTTCTTTAGTGTTTGCCACAGCATACCAGAATTTACAACTTGAATTGCTTGTTCTTTAGCATCATCTTCTATGTCTGCAAATGTTAAGGTCTCTTCAATGCCAGCTTCAAGATCAACTAAAACTCCATCCATATCACAGTATATTTGATATGGTATTTCTTCGTTCTCCGATAAAAAACTATGCCATTTCTTTTCTATTTTATCCATACATTAAATAGTTTATGTCTTTTGTTATATTTAAAATATAATATCATTTTTTTTGCTCTCGATTCCATATGAAGTTTAAAATCGTTTTCCCCAACTAATTGTAATTTATATACTTTATAACCCATGGGATATTTTTTTCTTGTAAAGTGAGTCATTATTGTTAACTTCTCTTTTAATTTTTGTGGGTTTGTGTGCACGTTATAAGAAACAATTGTTTTCTTTTTTTTATTTGTTGTGACGGTGCCGGAAACCATATTTTCTGGACCAACGACAGAAGAAATAAACTTTGTATTGAATTCTATTTGACGATTAAAAAATTGATTAGATATCAACTTTGGTGTAAATTTGACACCCAAAAACTGTTTAAGGTATAGATCTGCTAATGGGTCACCGGTTGGAGAAACAGCCGCAGTTGTTAAAAAAGTTGTTAATAAAAGTAAAATCTTCATGTTATATACCCAAAAAACTTAATGTATAAATCAGTAAGCCTATAAATGAAAAAAATATCATAATGTCAAAAATGTCAAGATTTTTGAGAAAACGAAATAATGTATTAATTATTGAACGCATGATATTAGTGAATAGATAACTAGCATCACAAACATCATAACGCCAACATCAAATATATCAAACTCGAAAAAACGAGTTATTTTTTTCATTGCATTAGTAACCTCCTTTTATATATTTTAAGTCTCCTTTGTGAACTTGTTCCTGTATAGAAGTTTCCAACCATGGAAAAAGATCTTCCATACCATTATTCCAATACACTCTCCAGGCTCGGACTCCTAAAGAATCTACACGTTTCATGAGAACGGCGTGAGATCCATCTTTCTCTATCAATAAGTCACCTTGATTAAGTTTTATCATTAGTCCTCTTAATTTTTGTCACTGGTATAACAGCCAACATGTTATTAAAATGCTCTTGAATTTCTTCTTTGCTGTATTTTTTATTCTGTCGCGACCCATACATAGTTTCAATCTGCAACCATCCTTTGCTAACAATTGAACGAAGCGTTTGACGAAGTTCATTGTTGCTTAAGTTATCTAAATCAATATCAAGTTCTTCAATTTCTTTAAGTGCTTCTTCATAATATTCTAACAGCATTTTTGTTCTCCTTTAACATTTTCCACCATCGTGTTGTGGATTTAGATTAAAATTGCTAATTAATTTACTCATTTCATGAGCGCAAAAAATAATTTCAACTGTCTCAATATTCGGAAACATGCGTTTAAATTGTTCCCTAATAATTGCTTCTCTAATCACACTAGTATTTGCACGACTATTTATTCTTTCCATTGTGTTGAAACTCTTCGTTAACATGCCCACATTCTTTACATTGAAACGTTTGAATTGGCATTAAGCCTTCTTTACCATTCGGCGATATCAAAGACGATATTCTCTTCACCACAAAAACGGGGACAAAATAAGTGTTTTCGCATTCTTCACATTTTATATTTGAGGTATCGTCTAAGTTAACTTTAATGGTTTGTTGGTTTTGAATGTCCATATTTTATCCTCTTATAAATAACTATACACGTAAATATAATATAACATATAATCGTAGAAAAAGCAATAAAAAACCGAAAATTTTTATATTAGAGCACCCCGAGTAGGATTCGAACCTACGACCTACAGATTAGAAGTCTGTTGCTCTATCCAGCTGAGCTATCGGGGCTTATAGTATAAAGGGTATAAATGGTTGTTAATTCTTCGCCGCGCACAATAGGTCGGATTGTTGTGAGTCGTAATAAATCTCCCGTTTCAACTAGTTTACAATTGGGCTTGTCAGAATGATTATAAAAACCCCCCAATGGTGTACGAATCCATCCTTGCGGAAATCGATCATCTTTTATGTGTGAGGTTCCTATAGTATAGCGCGCCTCAATATGTTGAGTCGCATACAGTCCTAATCCATGTATAGGAGATTCTTTGATCGTAACTTCAAGCGGTAAAGGAGAATAGTTATTCATGGTTTAATATTAATATTAACTAGCTTTTTTTAATTTACTAGTTTTATATTTTAATTTAGACATTATACCGACATAGCCATGTTTCTTATATATTTTACGCATTGCGGCGCGATAACTACGTGATTTCGACACGCCATCAATATATACGTCACACAGCATCCAATGCTTGTCTTTGAATATAAAGATAAAACCGGCCGAAAATTCAGATTCATCGGCAATGCTAGATACAGTTGTATTGACCTTCGCAAATTTTTCTCCTCGGAGCATTTTATAGTTAGTTGCATTGGGAAACTTGACCGAAAATTTTTTATTTGGGTCAAAGTACTTCGCATAACGTTTAAGCATCATTTTCTTAAGAGCGTTAGTATACTCCTTCTTTTGCTTTTTCCCCAACTCACCCCATTGTGAATTAAGTGTGTTTTTGGCGAAAACGTCCCAAGCAATATTCTTATCCAAAAATTGTTTCGCTGCGCGAGGAAGCTTCTTTTTATCATTTAAGATGCGATCTCTCATTTTGATAATACCATTTGGATTAAGCTGTTGAGTTATAGCATATGCTTTATATTGTTGAGAAAGAACAATCTGTGGATCTTGCGCAGTAAAAATATACGCCGTAACAATACTAGCTATTAATAGACCTTTCATAATAAACACCTCATGAGTTAAGTTTAAGGTAAGCCTTCTAGAAGCTTTTCGAATTCAGCCATTTCAGACTTAGTTGGTTTGCTAGCAAACAAAGTATTAATAAGTCCGCTACTGCTCTGAATCTTTTCACCACCGAGATTCCAAATCATTTCAATATTTAATTTATTACAAACGTTGCCTTCCGGTGTGTTTTCAGAAGTCCGGTCGCCGCCATTACCGAACATATCTGGTTTAAGGCGACAGAGCGCCTCACAAACAGTACCATCGGAATCATCTACGGCTGATACTTCAGAAACACCTTTAAGCTGCTCTAAGACGTATTTGCGTTCTTTAAAAGGCATAAATACGTAGCCTTTCTTTCGTCTAAGCCATGCATCGCTATTCAACACAACAACAACATCGCCTAATTCGGCTGCAGACTGAATCATTTTAACATGTCCAACATGAATGGGGTCTAAACCCCCACTAACAACTATAGTTTTGTTCTTCATAATAACTTCTATTTTTTTGAGATGGTTCTTCGAATCCCATTGATTTAAATCCTTTTTATCACTTAGGCTTTGACATCTTCCACATTATACCGCCTACTGTAAACATATAAACGCATACTAGTATTATAATATTTATTTGTTCTGTTGTATAGGCTTCCATTGTTTCTCTTCCTTCTTTTTATTTTTAAGCCTAATAATGTCTTCTAATCGTCTATTGGCCCATGGATCATATGCATCTTGATCAACACATTCGCCTAATACGCTATCTTGACTAATGTTGAATACGCATATATAATCCGCTGGACAATCGGATTCTGATTGACATGTTTGTCTGCTTTCGCCGCTGGCCCTCATCATTGCTGCATTATAACAACCTGTCAATGCTAATACTAATATACCAATATGGAATAGTTTTAAAAACTTTATAATTGTATTTCTATGTTCTTCATATGACTTTCTATCGTAATGTATCATATTTGTGTTCTCCTCTATTACTAATTATTTGCAAATATTTTTTTGGCCATATTTTTGTTAATCCATTATAGCATATAGAAATTTTTCTCTCTCTGTTAATGCTATAGAATATCCTCGCCATAATTCTCTATTGTCTTCCCAACAATGCCATGTTGTTTTGGTTATTAATTTGCAAGTTCGAACAATCCGATTCCAAGATCTAAACTCAAAGCCTACAAGTACTTCCCACTCTTCCTCGAATATGTCGTACAATGGCAACCCACTGTCATTGTATAGTGGCCTTACTGCGACTAGTCCCGGGTTCCAATAAGGCGGTAACCAACTATTACAATTATGTTCCCCCTTATCTAAGATCTCACCAATATAAGCGTTATCGGGGTATACCCACTCTGTTGCCAATTTGTATGCTTTTACAAATTCTATATGACAATGTGCTATGTCATAACTTGAAGGATTGGTTGTTATAAGTGTTAGTAGTAATATTAAAGTATGCATTTTTTAAATTTGGGATTTTTTTTAGCTATATAGCGCCTGTACTTAGTTTGGCCTTCGGGTGCCCTCCATACTGCGACCCGGATTCCGGGGAGGGGGGGAGGGGGGCGCGCCCTATTCCTCGATGTCGGCTTTGTCGATTTCGTTGCTGTCAATTCCAACGCTGTCAAAGTCAAGGCTTCCAACGTCACCGAACACACCGAAATCCATTACATCATCAAGGCTGTCAACAAAGGCGTTCACGTCAAGGTAATCATTCATAAGTTATATCTCTCTCTTCTATAGGGAATACTGAATACTTTTTATATTCTTTTTATTATTGTTCTCGGCTATACGCCGCAGGCTTTCAAGAATAAGGCGGGCTTGAAGTTGGGGTTATCCTTCTGAAGCTGAGCCGCAAGGTTACAAGCTAACACTCTGAGGGTTGCGTTGGACTTGCCCAATACTTTGACCTCTGAAGTTCTCTTGATAGTGTCTGCAATAAGTTGATAATCTTTGCGGGTCATATTTTTCTCTCTCTCTAAGGGTTTCTCTAACTGACTATAACTTATTATCTCATATGGGCGAGGGCATGTCAAGTAAAAAAGATCTTTTATTGAAACTTTTTTTTATGCCCTCGCCCATGTCCCGTTTAGGACTTGTACGAAAATGAGGCTTTGTTGTCCTCGATGAAGGTTTCGATCTCTTCTTTGATTGAAAGCAACCGGGCCATTTGTCCGGGGTAAAGTGTAACGGGGAAACGTCCGAGTCCATAAACGGACAACGCGCCTTTCTGGGAGACTTTGAGAGACAGCTGTTTAGGCGTGTTCTTCTTTTTCTCTTTCAGTTCCGCTTTGAGGTTCGCGATCTGCTCTTGAAGGTTCGCAAGGTCGGCTTGATCTTTGGTTGCTTTCGCTTTGAGGTCGGCTGATGCCATGTTTTTTTTCTCTCTCTTGAAGGGTATGTACTGATTATAGCAAAGTTGAGGGTAGTTGTCAAGGTTTATTTTCCAGCGACTCGGTGTTCGCCCGGCTTCCTGTGCGTATCCGGTGGGCGAGGTCCGGTTCTGAGG
>Ga0209756_1001703_pt1 | contig 19963 bp, 36 predicted proteins | sample ETNvirenome_6_85_FD_184071 | JGI IMG/M metagenome (GOLD analysis project Ga0209756, IMG submission 184071) | Marine viral communities from the Pacific Ocean - ETNP_6_85 (SPAdes) (version 3) | ecosystem: Environmental > Aquatic > Marine > Oceanic | place: Pacific Ocean | collected 2013-06-19
TGGCGATGGTACGGTGATCATCACCTATGCCAACGCCATCTCACGGAGCACGGACGGTGGCCAGGATTGGACCCTAACCAACGGCACCCTGCCCCGGTTGGACGCAAACGACGTGGCCACCGATGGGAAGGGGAACTGGCTCATAGTCCACGACTCTGGCCGGATCTCCGTCAACACCAACGATGGGGCCCCCGGTTCCTGGGCCGAGCAATCCGGCGGCCAACTTCTGTTCCCCAGCAACACTGAGAATATCCAGGCCGTTGCCATGAATGTTCCCCTTCCCGTATAGAGGCTTGAACCATGAAGAATCTTATCACATCCCTGTTTGACTCCCAGAAGCGCATTTCCTGGCGGCGGCTTGCCGTCCTAGTGCTTGGAACAGGCCTGCTCATCGCGGGCACCCTGAACTCTGACCAGTGGCTCTACTTGGGCCTTGCATACATCGCAGGCGATTCGGCTGAAAAGGCCCTCGCTGCATTCAAAAGGTAGGGGGAACGGATGCCAATCTCAAAAGAACAGCAGGAGATAATGCAGTGGATGCGGGATGACCCGCATGGGTTTTCAGCAAAAATGAAGGAGCGTTACCCGACTGCTACAGAAGAGCAGATCAGTGGTCTATTCACAAAGGTTGGGATGAAGCCGCCAACTCCTGTGGTACAACTTCCAGAGATACCGATTCAACCAGCTGCAGCCACCCTCGGCAAGGGAGCGTATACACGACCCAGTGGGACGGTTGTACTACCCACACAACAGATTCGTGGACAACTCCCCCCAGGCTACTCGAAAGATGCGGCAGGTAACCTTGTCTACACACACCCTCCAATCCCGGTCACTGGCGCGGCACCATCGGTAGGCACTGTGAAAAGTGGCTCCGTGCCGACTCCAAAGGGCACTGACGATGCTGTCCTGACAGAAGGAATGAGGAAGTAGGTAAACCATGGCGCTCAAGGCTACGAGTTTCAACGATGCTCTTGACTACAAGATCATCAACGAGACGGCTGCAACCAACAGCCTGAACTCGAATGTCACGACTGCGCCTGGAAAGCTCTACTCGATCAAGGCCGTCAATGGCTCGAGCAGTGCTGCATACATCAAGGTGTTCGATGACCCTGCCCCAACTCTTGGAGCTACCCTTCCGATCCTTGTGATTCGGGTCACTGGAAGTGCCACAGCAATGCATGAGATTCCTGGTGGCCTTGATTTCACCACACTGAGCATTGCGGCAACGCTAAATCAAAGTCCAACGGACAATAATCCTCCAAGTGGTGGCACAGTGGCGCTAACCCTTGTCTGCAGCTGAGGTGATTGATGGCTTCATCGACAACATCATCGATCACCGCTCTCGGGGGCAAGATTGTCATCGATCTGGCGGTGTCAGCCTCTACAGCCAACGATAACGTCACTAGTGCGAGTAGTGGTAAGATCTACATGGTCCAGATCGACAACACGACCAACGCTGCGACCTTCTACTTCAAGATCAGAGATGCCGCTAGCGCTACGCCAGCCACCACGGCTTCAAACGGGGCTGGAACCCCAGATTTGATGTTTGCCTGTCCGGCATACCAGAAGATCACCTACGCCATTCCTGATGGGCACGCCTATGCGGTTGGCGTGTCGGTCTGGGGCACTACAGATGTCACCATTGGAGACAGAACTGATGCAACTAACGATGTCATCATCAAGTTGGTGTGCTCATGAGCGATTGGATGAACGAAATCTTCACCATCGTATCTCTGCTCGGCATCGGAGCTCTACTGGCGTTCCTACACCGTAAGGGCTTCTCCAAAAAAAAAGAGGAGACACCTCCTGAGAACCGTGCCGCCGATGCAGCCGGTGAAGCCATTCAAGAGTCATTCAAGGAGGGAGTAGATCGTGTTCGATCTGCTACTGATGGCCGGAGTCCTGGCGACGATCTTGCTGATCTTGGTAACGCGAGACGACGACGATGATCCTCCTTTTCCTTGGTATGGCTTTGGCGGCTGAGCCCATTAAGCGGCCAGAAACACCAAAGATAGTAGCCGGGGAATGCCCAAAAGTTTATTCTCTTACGAGGGGCCAGCCGCTGCCTTCCCCGCTTCTCTCTCCATCGGGAAAAGCAAACTGTTCCTCAGTGGCTGTGCCCCTCTCTCAATTCTCCGACTTGCTCCAGACTGAAGTTTGGGCAAAGTCGGTTGCGCAACAGTACAAGGTCGATACTGCCGCATTGGAGATGGAGCGCGATTGGTATAAAAGGAAGTTAGAGCAGGAGTTAGAGCCAGTGCCATTTCTCGAACGACCAGGAACACAGCGCTGGTTTGGTAGACTGGAGACACTTGTTACAGTTGGCGTGGTTGCTGCAGGCCTTGGTGCTGCTTATCAATATGGCTCTGGGGGGTTCAAATGAAACAAATCGATGCCAAGCTGGCCATCTGGATTGTCACCGTCATCTTCTTGGCTGGGGGCGGTTGGTGGAGCCTACAAGATGTCTCTGCCGATGTGAGCAAGATCCAAGACACACTTGATGGCCAAGAGAGCGAACTGACCGTGCATGTCGCTGCCGATGGGCACGCTGCGGGTGAAGGCCGCATCGAGAAGATTGAGGCCAAGCAAGACGAGATGGGGAAGGACATCAAGTCCCTTATGACCAATCAGTCAGCCATCTGTCAGGCAACAGGGGCCCGCTGTAGATGAGACCGATACTGCTGGACTATGCCGCAGCCTTGGGCCACGCCGTCTTTGAGGACGGACTATACAACCTGAACATCATCGGGATCCGCACCCCGGATGATGATGCCAACAAGTTCAATGACCGCATCTGCCTGGTCTACAAGGATGAACTGGGATGGGTCACTCGTACCTGGCGATGCACAACCGACCCAGGCACCTACTGGCGCGAGCACCCAATGAGGGTCACGGGGACTGCGATTCTGGTTCCGGGGCAGTACAGAGGGGCCTACAAGATTGGTCTGCATCGAGGGAGCTACGAGGCCCTGGTTCAGCGGGGTGGTCGCGTCAGGCTGTACCGCGATGCGAACATGGACGATATCCTCGACATGGAGCCTGAGGACATCTCAGACCCCACTTACGCAGGCATCAACATCCATCGGGCATCAACGCGCGATGGTGGCTCGGAGAATGTTGATAAGTGGAGCGCAGGCTGCCAGGTCTTTGCAGACCCGGATGACTTCGAGTGCTTCATGAACATCGCGAAGAAGTCTGCCGAGACATACGGTGCTCAGTTCACGTACACCCTCGTTGTCGCTCCTGAGATGTAATGGAAGAGCAAGGAAGAGGACAAGCTCAAGAAGGACATCGAAAAGATGATCGAGAACCGGGACGGATAGGCCCGTTTAACTTGGCTTGCTACCGATGACTCTCGCCAAGTATCTCTTGCACTGCTTGCAGGTCACATGGGCAGGTACAGCTGATTGCCTCCTGCCTATCCAGCGCCCACAAGCAGAACGGTACATCAGCCTTCCATCCTCCATGCGATGCCGGTCACCCCGAATCCAGTGACGAATCATCCGCATAGTTCCGCCCTATCAGAAAGCCCCTGAACCCCCCTGACGGCGGGGTCCACATCTCCCCACTGCTTAAAAAAGCTAATGGTGTGGCGTGTCAGGAGGACCAGGGGAGGTGCTACCCCTCGAAGTCTTCAGCAAGGTCGTCAATGGCCTCTTCCGGCTTCTTCTCTACCTTCTTGACGGTCTTCGTGTCCTCAACAGCCTTGCCAGCCATAGCGGAGATGAACTGCTTCATCAGATCCTTGAGCTCACCGTCACTTGAATCGTCTTGCTTCTTGGAGAGAACCTCGATCAGTTCCTTGTTAGCATCCGCCATGTTGATGTTGACATCAACCGAAGGAACACCGTTCTGATATCGAAGGTCCATCGCATTGTTGGCATCAATCCACTTGCATGCCAAGATGACGGACTCCTTCCCGTTTAGGTTTGGCCGGATGTCAATCTCGTACTCTCCAAGCTTCCACTCACCATTCGGCTGAGAGTTCCTGATGTTCTTGACCATGGCCTTGAGGCCAAGGTCGCACATGCTCTTCCACAACTCCGAATCGACCTTGTTCATCACGCCCTCAAGAGGCCAGTGCGCGTGCATCAGGCGGTTGCGGTAGTCCTTCCACTCCTTCTTGGCCTTCTTGTCGATGACGTTGTCATCAAGCACTTCACGTAGCAATGACACGAATTCGGTTGATTGGATGACCTTCGGTGGCCCAGCTTGCTGGCCTGCAGTCTCAGACATACGAAGCTTGTGCGGGTTGCTTGAGGTGGCCTGGTCAATGAGGGACATCGGTTCTCCTAGTCAGTAAAGTCTGCTTCTGGCTCTGGAAGGTCGTTCTTCTTGGCCTTCTCGACCAAGTCCTTGACCTTTGATTTCCGTTGCCTCTTGGGTTTCTCGTCCGGTTGGACATCGATAACATTCTGTTCGATTGTACCACTATCCTTAACTGACTCGTCATGCCCATTGTTGGCAGTGTCAGTCCATGCGTCATCATCGAATTCAGTCTTGATGTCATGCTCAAGCACAGCTGCAGCTTCGGGGGTCAGTGTCAAATACTTGCAGATGCGCCGAATGACAGTCTTTCTCCACATTTCTGAAGTGTGCTGGACCCATGGTCCACTGTCGGAGCTTCTGGATGATTTTCTAATCTTGTTGATTTGATGCTTTGACATCACCTCAACCAGTCTCCTTCCATCCGTGAAGTAGCACACGGCATAGGCCAACTTCAGGTCACCTGGGTCATCATGATTGACTCGATGCTTTAAGACATCTCCACTCTCAAGATCAAAGTAATGCTCGAACTCATCGTTCTCGTGGACCACGCGGGAAACAAAATGAGCGACCTCTTCAGAGCGTTTCGCAAGGTCCATCAAGCCCGTATACTCAATCCAGAGCTCAGCATCGTAACTCTTTGCCCTCTTGTTCCACATTGGTATAAGAGAGGCGCGATGAAGGACACCACCGGCAACCAGATTCAATTCGCACGCCCTAGCCAACGCCAAGTAGACTGAAGTTGGTGAGCACTGCACAAGACGTTCGTTCCTTGATGCCTCAAACATTGCGACTCGGATGATGCGGTCAACATCCGTCCCCTTCGGGGCAATCTCCACAAGGCTACCGCGCTTTGTTCCAAGGAACTGATTGAGGGAAGCAAGCTTGTCTCGCGTGCTAATCGCTGTTGTCATTTCGTGGCTCCATGATTCGAAGCATGCGGTTTCCAGGCTTCTCGTTAACGTATTTTTCGTAGAGTTCAGGGTGGTCGGTGCTGAACGTCTTCTTATCGAATGTCTTTCTTGGTGATGAGGGCTTCCATGTTGCAATCTCAGCTATTCCCAATGACTCACCGATGCAGTGCCGAAGTCGATTCTCGAGTTCGTTCTTCTTCTCTCCAACCTCTTTGTGCTCTTGGCGAACCTTCAAAAGTTTCTCGTACAAGCCGCGCTCTGCTACAGTTGCGGGGCGCAGTACTTCGTTTTTCACTCGAGGATGCAGCTTGCCAAGAGTCTCCCGGCAAAGGTCTGTGCCATCAACTGGTGGTGGTGTCTCATCAACCACATGCTTCTCCCACCATTCATCGGCCACATCGAGAATCTGCTGCCCCAACTCCTCGTCCCGCATCATCCGATACACTCGGAAGTCATCAAGGTTGAAGAGGGTCGCGATGTCCCAGTAAGGTGCGTCGAAGATCTCCATGTAGACCCGCATCTGCAACTCTACATCTAGTGGCACATCCGTGGTCCTGGTCTTGCCCCACCCTTTCCGGCGTCGTCTGGTCTTGGCGTCCATGCCGAACGTGATGTCCTTGTACTCCACGAGTCGGTCTGGAGTCCCAAAGATGCGTGGCCGGGTCGGATGCCAAGTCAATCCCTTCTCCCAAAGGCGACATCCCTCCCCAAGATGGAGCTCGTACAACTCGCAAACGTACTTCTCCATGACTCGGCCACGCATCAGGATCTGATTGTCAGAGGACTCCGATGCATAAATGCCCGTTTTCTCGGACCAAAGCTTGAATACACTTCCTTCGAAGCAACCAATCTTGTCAGCTGAATCAGCGCCCGCCATCATGATGCGGGCAATATCAGTACCGCCCAGCCCTTTCTTGCGTTCAGCAAGCCAGGCCTCTCTCTCAGCTTGGTTCATGGTTGTTTCTCCTTGGGCCAAGGTACTACTTTACCTCAAGTGTGTCAAGGAGACACACCCCGCTGTGGACAGAAGATGTCCGCTGCGCTATTTTCGATTGACAAGGTGTGTCTAATGGTCCTCGAAAACTATCGGAAGAGCCTGCCTGGAAAGAGTACTCGGGTCGCATTCACGAAGTGGCTCAATGGGCAGCTGGGTGAGTTTGATTTGAGTTTGAGCATTGGATATCTTCGTGACCTTGAGTACGGTCGAAAGACACCGTCGTTGCCACTGGCGATTGGTATCGAAAAAGCAACCGGTGGTGTAGTCTCTGTAAGAGAATGGCCTGGGCTTAAATCAGGCCTTCGTTCCTAAATGTGGAGTAGACAATGAGCCTCAAAGAGAAAGCTGATGCAATGCGCGTCGTTGCCACGGCCAAGAACTGCCGACATGGCTATCAACTGACTCAGGTAATTCCTGTACTCTATGCGTACATCGATGAGTTGGAAGACAAGCTTGCTCGCCCAGCGCCTGCCAAGAAGGTAGCGCCTGCCAAGAAGGTAGCGCCTGCCAAGAAGGTAGCGCCTGCCAAGAAGGCAGCACCGGCCAAGAAGAAGACTACCAGGAAGTAGTCAGCCTTCGATGGGCTTCTTCAGGTTTGCCATCATCATTTGGTAGGCACCGAAAGTTTTCTGTGCCTCTAGGTGCTCCTTAATGGCCGTAATGACGGAGGCCTGCGTCACGGTTTGAGCAACGACTTCGTCATCAAGGTCCAGCACTTCCATCTGCTCGTCATCAACACGAACGGTCCAGCCATCCGGCATGGTCCAGATGTTCTTGATTTCATCTAAATCAGACATCAGCATTCCTGTGGTTCGATGATGTTGGTATAGCCACACCCTTTCGCCATGATGGGTACGTTGTCCATCCAGTGCTGTATTGAGCGATTGGTCATGTCCTTCCCACGATCATAGCACTGTGTAGCCAGAGCTCTGTTGCCGGTGGCGGTACATACCCAGAAGAAATCGACGGCCTTATGAAGTTCATGGCGGACATTTTCTGTCATTGACATCGCAGCATACGGACTGATCATCAGCCATGCATAGATTCTATCAAGCGTGTCTTCATCGATTTGACCGCCATCCTGGTACCACTCAAAGCAAACTTCATGAACGACGTTGATGAGTTCCTCGTGGCATGTGAACGTCTGGGTGCTGAATGACCCTGGCTTTTCAAACAGCATGTAGTCAACGCCGTATGCAATGAATGCAACGTACTGACCATCTTCAACGAACGTCTTGACCTTGTTGGCAATGGAGTGCGTGAGGAATCGGTCACCACCATGAACTGACCGAATGCGTTTTGCCTTCATCTTTCCAAAGAGTGCGTCTTTGTCGTCCTCTGTGAGGTACAGGTCTATAGTCTCCATCACATCTCGTGAGTCACACGTAAGTACTTCTGTCGGCATCAATTCTCTCCATCTGCATTTTCAACAAGTTCTGGCTTTGTGATCGGGATGATGTTGTCTTCTTCTGGCTTCACCCACACGTAGGCGCGCTGACCACCAATGCGTCGTCGGACACGGTCGTAGCCCAGCTGGCGCATGATATCGCCAACCCGCATCTCGTTGTTCCTGGTCATCTGGTACTTCTCAAGGCTGAGTGCCTTGGACATGAGTTCACTAGTCGAATGGTTCGAGCCGAAGCCGATAAGCCAACTCTCAATGACTTCGTGCCATGGGTCGTACTGGCGGAAATCGGATGACTGCTCTTCAAGCTCTTGCTCAGCCTCATTCTCAAGATACCACTTCTCGCCGTTCTTGAACGCAACGACGGCCTCTGCCCAGATTTGAGCGCGGTTGTTGACGGTCCACTCGGTATCGATCTTGCCTACTTGGACGGGCCAGTAGCGTCGAGATCCCGTCATGTCGGTGATGAACTCACCCTTGTTGGTGGTTCCACAAAACACCGTGTGCCGCTTCAGCGTGATGGTCATGCGTGCATACGGCAACCTGAACGTGTCGTCCTGGGCCGACAAGAATGCTTTCGTGGCAGAGTTGTGGGCACGTCTGATTGAGTCGAGCTCAGCCACCTCATAGATCCACGCTCTGTGAATCTGCATGTAGGCGTTGGATGAACCGATGTCCATGGGCGTATCGCAGAAGTACTCGTCTGAGGCGAGCAACCTGAAGGTCGTGCTCTTCTTCGAGCCCTGTGGTCCAACTAGGATAAGTACGCAGTCGGCCTTGGAGCCAGGCTTCAAAGCCCGCGCAATGCATTGGATGAGCCACCTACGTCCCATCTCTCTATTGAGCTTGCTATCTTCAGCCCCAACAGCGCGCACCAACCACTCATCCATTCGGGGAGTGCCATCCCAAGAGATTTCATTGAGCCACTCGGTCAGCGGGTTTCGCCCGTTGTCCTCTGCAACCAGTCCAACTGACTCGATGATGCAGTCAGTAGTGAAGTGAACGCCGTAGTGGCGGTGCATCCACTGCTTGATCCTGGTGGCATCCGTATCCTTAAAGTCTCCATCATCAAACGTGATGATGTTCCTGAAGGTGTCCAGCCAGATGCGTGTCTTCCAACGACGGTCGTACTTGAAGATTGTGATGAGGTTTGGGACCGACCCAACGATCTTGTCGGTTCCATCCCTTGTTGTGGTGATTTCCAGTCGAGAGAGTACGCCACCTTCTGGTCCAGCCTGCTCACCCTTCTTGTGGGCTTCCTTTGCGGCTTTCAGTAAGTGGGAGAGTGTCGGGGCATCAGGCGCACCTGAGAGTACTTGATCAAGGTCGGGCACCATCGCCTCCATCGAGTGGAAGGCGGTAGCATGCCCGTGGACTCAGCTGCATCTGGATCGTGTTCGCGTACTCATCGCCCTTCTGATCGGGGTCTGTGCCAACGTAGATATCGATGTCATCAGGGATGTTGAGCTTCCCTGCGCTGCTGAAGGAGCCAGAAGTCCCGCCAAGAATGGCCAGGCGTAGCGAGTCCTTCTCTGCTTCTGCGACAACCTTCAAGAAATCAGTGATGCCCTCGACGAACAGAACCCCATCGAGTTCCTTCGCTTCACCCTTCATCATCTTCACAGCATGCCGGTTGGGCATGAACAAGCCACCAGCCTGAAAGCCGCTCGGCCAGAGGGTCTTGGGCGCTCCATTCGTTTGAGTGACGGCGCGAGCATGAAGACTACAGAAGAGGCCGCTGGCATCAAAGGCAGGGACAATCAGCCGCCACATCATGCTCCTCCCTCCAGGCCACCACCGTGGCCAATCGTAGTCACGTCTACTTGGAGTAACGCGAGCCACACCCGTTCGGGCCAGTGCCTCAAGATTTAGGTTCCTGCCCTGCAGGAACTTGAGTACAGCATCATCCTTGGGAATCTCATGCAGCCTGAAGGACTTCTTCCAGAGCGCATGCACCTCTTTGATTGGTGGCCGTTGGCTCTTGGGCTTCTTGTTGTTCGTTGGCTTCATTGGCTCGAGGCTCTTCTTGGCTTCGAACCATTCTCGCACTTGATCGCGAGCGTGGTCATTCGCGTCCTTGAAGCTACGACAACAGTGGGCATACGAGACTAGATCTATCCCTGAACCGCCGTGCCCACACTTGTGGCACTTCCACCCAAGGTCATCGCGCCTTAGACCAATCGGCCCACGCTTATCGGTGCTTCCACGCTGCTCTGCACCACACTGGAAACATGGCCCGAAAGACTTGCTTCTGCCTGGACTCAGTCCTAACTTCTGCGCTATTTCTGATACTGCAATCGACTCTACTTGATTCATCCACACTGTTGCTTCTCCGTGGTGTCATGACGACGTTCAGGCTGCTTTGATTTGATACCTCACTTGCTGGTCATGAGTAACTAGCACCGACATCGAGATGCCCGCCTCAGTTTGAGCTCGTGCTGCGTATCGAACCAGAGTGTCCAATGTCGTGGGGGGGCGCTTGCCGTTGAGCACTCCCCAGAGGTGAGTGTGTCCGCATCCCATGATTCTGGCACACTCGCGATAGCTTCCACCAATCTCATCTACCAGGGCCTTCAAAGCCTTAGTGGTATCAATTACCAGCGGTGCAGTGTCTGTACTCATCATGTCTCCCTTTTGGTGTTCTCACCGTAGGCCACAGGCCAGATGATGTCAAGACGATGAAGACACCACATCTTGTGCGTAGTCTTTTGCGGGCGCAGTCGCGCTTATTTTGATATGATACCAACGATGCATCATTTCATTTGATGGGAGATTCGACATGGCGTTGAAGGTTTCAGGGTATAGTTCGACTTCGCTCACCCACAAAATCGTTGAGCAAAGTACGGTTACTCAGACTGCAGACGTGGACGTGCTTGGGACTTCTGGCACTCTCCACTCCTGCACCCTATTGAATTCGCACAGTGCGATTGTGTACATCAAGTTCTTTCTAACGACCGGCGAGTACGCCGCAGGTGTGACTGAGCCGGACTTGATGTTCCGGCTTCCGGCGACTACAAGCAGGCAGCTTGATTTCCCTGCTGGGCTTGAATTTAGTCAGCTGACTTTCTGGGCCAATGATGGCGCAGCAACAAATGATACCGACTCTCCTGGCGGAACCGTTGCCATCACCGCTGTTTGCTCGTAGGAGGGCACCATGGCTGTAAACACAAGTACCGTATCAGATCCCATCTACACCACGGTTGTTGTCGATACTCAGTCCGACACCACTCTCGAGGACTTCAACGACGCCGCCACAACGCTTTACATGCTTGAAGGCGCAAACCCAAATGAGAAAGCTGTTTGGTCGAGAATCATCTGGGCGAACAGCGGTACGACTTCGACTCAGCACGACATGATTCTGTACTTTCCTGCCAACAGCGTCACTCACTACGTCTTTGGTGGTGGCTTTCAAATCCTCACAGGCCTGCGCATTTGGACTTCGACCGAGAAGGGACTGGGTGGTGGGTCGATCACGTTGAACAGCCCGACCTCAAAGGTAACTCTCCGCATGGCGTTCAAAGACACCTGATTCCTGAAAGATCATCTCGTCTGGCCACAGTTCACTATTGGACTTGTTTGGCCCACGCCCCACCTTGATGAATCCTCGCTGTTCAAGACTCACTACTGCATTAAAGATGGCACGGTAGAGCTTGCCACGCTCCGTCCCTTGCGTGTTGAGGTCTTCGGTGATGGTGTTGATCGTCTCATTGCCTGGCTCTGACACGATATAGGAAAGGACTACTCCCCTTAGGGAGTCTTGCTTGACCCACGACATGGTGTTTCTCCTAGATGTCTTGGTATGTAAGGGGCTTGGTCTTCTCGCAACTCTTGAGCTCGCAGTACCTAAGCACCTCAGCGTCAAAGTAGTAGATGCGAAGCGGCCCGTGCCACGTTGGTCGGTACGTCTGGATCTCTGTGCCTTCATTGAGGCCAGGACACGGCAAGGTTGCCTTGCAGTAGAAGACCCCATTGGAGGCTTGGACCCAGTATTCAAGACCTTCTACAAGCTCTTCATCAATCCTGTAGGTGTAGATCTTGCCGTCGTGGTCCCCAGCTGTAGCCAAGGACATCAGCAGTAGTAGTGTCATGTTGCTTCTCTTGTTGCTTAGTCGAACAACACCTGCTCGACCTTGTTGGTGATTGCTTGGGTGGCCTTGTGCATGCCATACATGGCCGCTGGCCTGGACCACAGACGTGAGAGCAGTTTCCACTCTCGTGAGTAGTCAATCCAGTTGTTCTCAGGCTGGTACAGTTGGGCGTGCGGGATGCACCCAATCTCCCAGACCTTCTCCAGTCTCTCGGTAGCCTTCTTGATTGTGTCGTTGCCAAAGCCAATCAGCGTGTACGACCGCAGTTTCTTCCGGGGGAAGTCCTTGAGAACTTCTCTCGCCTTAGCGAGGTCTCGGACGGCCAATGCGGTATCAGCTGCCAAGAAGAGTTGGCCCAGCCGGATGGTCTTCAGTTGCTCTGCGAACCATGGGTTTACCAGGCGGGCATCAATCCCACCTGCGAACTGAATGGGGTGCGGCTGGGTCCTCAGCATCTCGAAGACCCCCGCTTGGTGCTCCTGGCTGGCCTGCAGGAAGTTGTTGTCCTGCACAATCCACCCTGGCGGGTAGTCATCAAACTCAGACAACAGGCCTTCAGTGGCAGGCACCCGGCACCATGGACACTTCCGATTGCATCCTCGAGTAGTGAAAGTCACCCCAGGCTTGATGTACTTGCCCGGAATGAACTTCCCTTCTGGACTATCGAGTGCTGGTCCACCCATCTTGACTACTGGGTACAATGCTCCCCAAGCGCGCTTCAGCCGCTCTGAATCCTTGATGTCCCATGTGAACGTCACTGAAATGTGGACCTCTGAGACATCCTCAACACGGGGGCGGAACAGCGGGGGATCTCCGATGAACGCAAGGTTGTCTCGTGGCGTGTGAGAGTTGCGCCGTGGGAACACGCGGATGATTGGCTTGTCTGTCATGATTTCTCCAAGTGGCTGGGGCGGGTGGACTCGAACCACCAACCTTCCGGGTAACAACCGGATGCGCTGCCAGTTGCGCTACACCCCATTTTGGTTCTTAGAACGGAATGCTCTCGTCTGGCGTGTGGCCCGACTGCGGCTGAGTCCGTGGTGCTGACTGACGCTCAGCGCCGTTGTCAGGTCGGGTCATGAACTCCACGCGGTCGGCAACGATCTCAGTGCTCTTGCGCTGATTGCCGTCCCTGTCTTCGTACTGCCTGGTCCGAATCTTACCCTCGACTGCAACCTTGGAACCCTTGTCCAAGTACTGCTCGCAGTTCTCAGCCTGCTTGCCGAAGACCACAACGGTGTGCCACTCAGTGTGGTCCGCCCAGTTGTCTCCATCCTTGACCCGCTCATTCGTGGCGACCCGTAGATTAGTGATCGACAACCCAGACTTGGCCTGCTTGAGTTCAGGCTTCTGGCCCAAGTTCCCGGTGATGATGACTCGATTCATACTCGTTTCTCCCATTTAAGTTTTACTTGTGTTGGATGGAGGTCTACTCTCGGTCGGTCTTTGCGGCTCCAGCTGCCTCCACCAGCCTGGCCAACCAAATCGTATCCAGAGGCCTTGAGCGAAGTCCCGCCCTCCTCTGGCAATGTGTACGTGACAACCCGTCGATACCCCAAGGCACGCGCCGCTCTCCATGCTGCGCCATACAGGCACGAGCATGCATTCGGACAACCATCGGTAGCGACCCGCGTAATCTCAAGGGTCCACCCATCGTCCAGCATCCGTGCAATCGGCCTGCCTACCATCGCAACACCACGGATCTCGTTGGCCTCATCTGCCACAGCAACAGAGAACTTGGCGCTGATGCTGGGCTTGTGGTGCCTATGGTGCTTGTCGATGTACTCCTTTGCCTCAGCAAAGGTGATCGGCACGATGGTTAGCTTTGGTTGTTTCTCTCTCATCTTTGTCCATGTATCAACGATTCAGGGGCGTTGCCCTCGGCAGTCTCCGTCATGATCCCTTTGATGTCTTCCATGGGCAGTTCCACGGTGAAGGTACTGAACGGGCACTGGGTACATTTCCGAATCCTGACGACGAAGTCCTGCGTGTACCACCCGACCATCGACTGAGCTCGCTTCATCTCCCAGCCTCGGCCTGGCGTAGCCATGCTCCTCGAGGCCGTTACTCTTGTCTTCGCACTGCATTGTGGGCACATCATTTCACCGTTCCGCCATCATAGGTCTTGCACGTTGCAGCCAAGTTCCCGATAGAACTTCGCCCGCTTCTTATGTGCGTAGTACGACGGCTTGCTGTTATCGACCAAGTCGATCACCATGGGCGTCTTCTTGTTGTTTGCAGTCCGCATGATTCGACCGATGCGCTGCTGAATACGACCCATCGCCTTGGTCGGCGTGGTGAGAACCACAGTGTCCAGACCAGGAAGGTCCAGCCCCTCGTCGGCTACCGTCGTCGCAAAGATGGCCTTGACCTCTCGTCGGTCAGCTGCACCAATCACTTCGGCTCGCTGCTTCTTGGTCATCTTCCCAACCAAGGCTGCAGCACTCATGCCACGGTTAGCCACCCGCTCTGCCATATCAATGCAGTGCTGGACCCGGTCGGACAGTATAAGGACTTGGCGACCCTCCCCGATGAGGCGCTCAACCATTTCCAGAATCTGGTCGTTGCGGATCTCGTCGTCGCACATCCTCGTAATGAGCTTGGCCCAGTCCATCTTCCCTGGAGGTGACCAGCGCGTGCGCGTGAAGTGAACCTCAGGAGCGAGCACACGGCCCTCCTCGATGAGCTTCTGGGTCGTGATGCGGTACAGCGCCTTGCCGAAGTGCCAGTACAGGATGTCACTCAGACCATCCGCACGGTCAGGTGTAGCCGTCAGTCCAATGCGAATCTTCGCAGGCATCGACATCATCACCTGGCTGAAGGTGGTCGCTGGGACATGGTGAGCCTCGTCTACGATGCACATCCCGAACTGCTTGCCCCACTCATGGAGGTCTTCCCATCTCTCCTTGATGAGAGACTGGAACATCGCGATAACGATCTGCCCAGAGTCGTCGCGCTTGCCGCCACCGTACAGGGTGACGTGGGGCTTGTCGCCCTCATGGGTCACCAACTGCATCTCAAGCCGGTCCTTCCACTGCTCTGCGAGGTCATGCGTGTGGACCAGCACGATGGTCTTGGTGTTGAATCGAGTCATCGATGCCAAGCCTATGAAGGTCTTCCCTGCACCACAGGGGGCAATGATGAGGCCCTCGCCATGCTTCCCAATCGCATCGACGGCCTCTTGCTGATAGGGCCGTAGGCCCAGACAACTGCGGATGTACAACTGCGAATGGTCAGGATTCGTCAGGCCGGGGTACGAAATCCTGCTGGTGAACTCCATGTTGGGGTACTGCGACCTGAGCTCAATGCCCCTCGGGACCATCAGTCCAGTGCCCCACAGGTGGCGGATGGGAATCATCTGGCAGGCGTACACGTTCTCGTCGGGCACCTGGATGTACTTGCCATTCTGCCGCAGGGCCATGGCTTGGTTGTAGGCTGGGTTGGGGCAGCGGAACTTCTTTCGGAGTTCCTCGATATACGGTGAGCCAGGTGGCAGGAACTTCCCTCCACCGACTACGCATCTGTGGTCGTTCATGGTGTTTCTCCTAACACTAAGTGTAGTGTTTGTTCTCTGTGGTGTCAACGGGGTTGAGGCATCTGTACGCCATGCCTCCCTGCGCGGACTGACAGGTCTATTCTTCAGCCGACCCGACAGTGCAGACCCAAATCTCTTCCGCCGCATCCCACTCGAGCATCCGCTCCCGTGGCTCGTCTTCGGTACCCAACAGGTACGTGCCTGCGTTCTTCATCACGATGACCCTCTCGACCACATCTTCAGTGCCCTCATTGAGGTTCACCATCTTGACGAAGACCTTCGACTCAATCTCCTCCTCGGCAAACACTTCCTCCAGTGTCTTGCCCTGCGGCTTCTCTTCGTCACCAGAGAAGTCTGACTCGTCCGGCCATGGCAGGTCATCCTTGAGTCGCGGCAGCTGGTCAGCCAAGCGTGGCTCAGGCTCCTCGACTACAAGTTCAGGCTTCCGGCGGACAACGCTCTCCACGGCAACCTCACCCTCCCAGTCATCAGGCGGATGCCAGCCAACAGTCGGGATGCCCTCGACGCGCCGAGTGCGCTTCTTCCAGCCAATCGCCTTCATCGTGGCTCCAATCGAGAGCTTGACCTTGTGAGTCATGTCCTCTTCAGCCTTGGGGATCTCCAGGTTGTTGCCTACAAAGTCGTAGCTATTGAGCGCAACCTCGTAGGAACTGATGCCAGCAAAGAGGTTCATGGTGCGAATCCGCTCTGCCAAGGCTTCGTCCGGCTTCACTCCACTGCGCTTCTTCTTCTCGACTGGTGCCACCTCGACTGGTTCTTCATCGGCAATCTCGTCTGCCCAGTCATCATCGAAGACTTCCTCGATGTTGTTGGCACCCAGTGCGACATCCTCTGGCTCGATGGGTTCCACCTGGGCCTCATCGAAGAAGCCCTCGGGCGGATACCACCGGTAGGCTCGAGTGCCACCAGTCATCTGCCGCCTGCGACCCCAACCCAGCATTCGCATTGCCACACCCAAGCCCTGCTCGAGTGTGCGGTACGAAGAGGTGGTCGCATCATACAGGTTGAAGCTGTTGATAATGTCCTTGAGCTCAGCACCAATCTCATTGGTCGTCAGCACCTTGGACAGCTTGTCTGCGTACTCCTTGCCGACTTCATCGAAGTTCGGGCCAGGCTTCTGCCTCTTCGTGGTAGACCCAGTCGGTGGCGATGCCGCCAGCAAACCCATCTCCACTTCCTCCGAAGTCAACTGCTGCCCGTACTGGCCCGCCATGTAAACCATGACGTTCGCTATCGACCTCCGAGTTGCCTTGGACCCACGATCAACCAGAGACTTGCCGTCCGTGTGGCTGAACCTATCGATCATGTGCTCGTCGTGCTTTGCTGCGAGGTACACACTGCGGACCCCAACTGCTCTCTTGATTTCATTTGCCAGCTGTTCAGGTGTCAGCTTTTCATTTGGCATCATCACACCTCCCCGTGTGTTCGTGTTCATTGAGTTCTTGCTTGAGCACCGCTTCGTATGCTTCTTGAGTTGACACCCAGTTGGATGGTGTTGACCATCCTGACGGTTTGAGCCACTCAGTCAGCGAGTGCTCCCGCACGTAGTCAGCCACCTTTCTCTTAAACTCTGGGTCACGCATCTTCGGCTTATCTTCGCACCACTTCCTGTATGCCCTCGCGCGCCGCTTCTCCTCGGTCAACCATTTATCAACAGCCTGTTGCCCCTCATATCCAGGCTCACCTTTCTTGAACCGAGTCATGGGTAGGTAGACGCCGCTTGGTGTAATGATGCCACTCATTCCTTGTGCTCCTTTCGCTTGAACGTCCAGCGTCCAGCCTCAAGCCTCTCAACATATTCGTAGTAGAGCTTAGGGTGCTCCTTACGGAACTTCCTCTGCGCCACTTTGTACAACTCTACTTTGCACGCTTCTTGAGTTGAAATCGGTCTGCCCCTTGCATCCTGAAGACAGACAAGCAGAGCCACCTTTTCCCTAAACTCTGGGTCGTACATCTCCGAGTGTTCGTCTATAAAATCCAAGTACGCCGATTTGCGCTGCGCCAGGGTGTATCGCCCGCGTGGTGAATCAGGGTCGCTCATTCCTCACCCCCGACCAACTCGCTGATGAGTTCGGACAACTCCTTGGTGTCACGACCGTCCCATGTGCCGGACATGCAGCGGATTACCACCGACTGCCAGCCGAATGCGTTTTCCCACCCAGTCACATCATGTTGGTGGTACAGCCACTGGAGAGCCGCAGCAAACCCAAGTGGGTGCGCCAGGTCAATGACCAGGCTGTCCATCGGGCAGGGCACGCTGGTGCCCCTGTCATCGATGACCATGCAGTACTTGTCCTCCTCCTCTCCCCAAGGGCGGACAGTCAGGGACATGTCGTGTCGGAGCGGGAAGCCTGACGCTTCATCGCCTTTCAAGAACCGCACGGGCGTGCCCGTGACTACATCCATCTTGTCGATGGTCGGCATGATCTCGGTCCAGTCACTCATGGTGCTTCTCCTGGGTGGTGTCTAACCACTCTACTGTAAATGGCATTGATGGGCAAAGACTAAAACGGGTAGTCGCACACGTCGTTGCGACGATCCATCTCGTACATGTGGTCATCGTAGGATGACTGGGCATCAGCGAGCCTATCGAAAAGGTTCTCCTCGATGTATCGAACCTCATCGTCATCGAGTTCAACCTTCTCGTTGGTGCCAGACAACACAGCACCGCAGATGCTCACGTCACCAGGGTCTCCGGGGGAGTCCCAGCTGGGGTCTTCTGGCGTGGTGTAGTCAACAGCAACTTCAATCTCAATCTCACCGACTACTTCATCCAATCGGTCAGGGTCATCGCTGTATACCTCGCGGCAAATCATGAAGGTGGTGCTTCCCATGATGTTTCTCCTATGCGCGTTGCGCGAGTGTGGTGTTCTTGAGGACCAGTTCACCGTTGTCGGTGAATGAGGCCAAGCCCAGGTCCAAAGCCTTCTGAAGCACTTTGCGGTCAGGCGTGTCTTCGTAAATCGGAAACCTATGGCGAGGAGACAAGCCTGCAAGTTGGACGAGGTGTTGCTCAATCGAGCGAATGTCGAACTCAAGTTCCTCATCGCTCTCAGATACATCGGTCGTGTACCAGAAGTTCTGACGCCCTTGGTCGAAGTCATCGTTCTTGTAGGTGTGGTAGATAGACCACGTCCCACCAGTCTGGTCAGTCACCTCGAAGGCAACCTCGGGTTCAATGTATTGCGTCGGCATGGTGTTTCTCCTGTGGTGGGTGTGGCATTAGAGCCAGGCTTCAGTCCAGTTCGGGTCGTTGTCATCGATAAAGAAGCCACGGATAGCCGTGGTCATCCCTTCCAAGTAGGTGGCGATGTCTGACTCAAGGTCGCCAGTCCACTCAACCATCGCTTGGCCATTGGTGAAGACATCCCAGTCGCGACCACTCATGTGAATGCAAGCCCACGGGATGTGATCAGTGGCTCCATCAAAACCAGGAGTCGCTACGATCTCCCAATCCGTGTCACCGTGGCCAAGCAGTGTGATGTAGACGGACGTGCCAGAGTTGCCCTCATCGCGCACTTCAACCGAGAGGTCGTTGTCTTCGACCTTGATTGATTGCTGATGTAGCGCAGGTACAAGTGTGTCGGTCAAGTAGTCAGTCATGGTGTCTCTCCTTGTGGTGTGATTGTAGCCTACCACGGATACGGGGGTAGGTCAATTAATGTCCGCCTGGTCCGTGACATTATCGTTAGGGCACATCCTGCAAGCCATGATGACCAGCTGGTTCGCGAGTTCCTCGGGACACTCATGGTCCATCAAGTCCTCCGATGCCTCGCACGGGGTGCCCGCACCCGTGTGCTCACCAGCGGTGTAGATAACGATGGGCAGGGTCTTGTCCATGACCGTCACCATCATCAGACCAGCAGTGAAACTGGCAGTGTCACTGCCCTCGGCAATCGCCTCGAAGCGAACCATGTCTGTGTCGCTGTCACTGAAGTCGAGTCGAGTGTTGGTCAGCGCCAGGCGCACAAGGTAGGCAACAAGTGCCTCGAAAGGCACGTTGGCTGTAGCCATCTCGATTCTGAATCGGTTGGTCATTCTTCACCTCGTGCTGGTTGTGAGGGAAGTCTCCCTCCTCCTGATAGATGCGCGTCACCATCGCAGAGTCCATCTTCAAGCTCTTGCTTCAAGCGTTGTAGTTCTGCTGTTGTCTCATCGATTCGTTTAATGTGCCTGTTCCACGGGGTGATGAGGCTTGTCAGAATGATGTGGCCTCCGTGTTTGTGGTCAATCTCTGCGTCTGGATGAATGATGATTGTCTTGCGCCCACTCCCATCCTTCTTGAGCTCACGGGTGCTGACGATGGTGCGTCCGTTCTCGAGTGCGTCCAAGATGCTTTCAATCTCCAGTTGGATTAGATCTCCGACCCATCGACTCATTGAGATCTGCGCGTTGATTGACATTGAACTCGTGTTTCCAGGTGGGTGAAGGTCTGCCCTGCTGCTGCAAATCATCGCGAGGTAGGCCCGCCACAGAGGATGGTTCCCTCGCTGCTTCTTACCGCGAGGCTTTACAAGCCGCCTGATTCGTTGATTGGTCTGTCGGCACACAAGGTCCACGACGGACGGCTCACGAAACACCCAGCGAAACCGATTGTCCAAGGTGACGTATTCGGTGGGACTAAACTCACTCATCACTCACCCCCCTTGGCTATGCCCTTGCACTTGGGACAAATGCGAAAGGGTCTGGCGATTAACATGCTCGACTCTGCCAGTAGTTCACTGCCTATGCCTCGTG
>Ga0209756_1001705_pt1 | contig 19947 bp, 24 predicted proteins | sample ETNvirenome_6_85_FD_184071 | JGI IMG/M metagenome (GOLD analysis project Ga0209756, IMG submission 184071) | Marine viral communities from the Pacific Ocean - ETNP_6_85 (SPAdes) (version 3) | ecosystem: Environmental > Aquatic > Marine > Oceanic | place: Pacific Ocean | collected 2013-06-19
GAACAACTAATCTAGGTTCATTGGAGTTGGCCGATAACCTAACTGTCACTGGAACACAAACTATTGCTGGTAACGTAACGTATGCTGGAGATGTAACACTTGGTGATGCGACAACAGATACTACTACTGTGTCAGGTATACTTGTAGCAAACGCACAAGTTATTCCTGCTTCTACTGAAACTATTGCTGCTGGTGGAACAACTACTGCATTGGACCTTACCAAGTTTCATCACGACATTGATGCTGATGCTGGAGGAGATATCTTCACTCTTGCTGATGGTGCACAAGGACAGATCGTTGTCTGTGTCATGAAGTCTGCTACAGGTACGGCAACTGTTACTCCTACTACTTTCCTAGGAGGAACAAGCGTTACCTTTGATGCAGCTGGTGACTCTGTAATGCTACGCTTCCAGGACACTCTTGGATGGTCCATTATCGGAGGAAACTCATACACTGTAATCTAATAACTAAATAGCGATTCTATGAATTTACGATACGAACTTACTGAAGACGTAGTTAACTACCTACTTCAAGCAGTAAACCGCGTACAAATTTCTGGAGTACAACAGGCCCAAAGTCTCTTACAGGTTGTTGAGATCCTAAAGACTCCGCTTAATGCAGACGATTTAGAGAAGGAACAACTTGAAGAACTAAAGGCAAAGTACGAAACAGAGGATAAGAAATAAGATTAACAGGGGCATGGCTCATGAATGCTGTGCCCCTTAACAAGAATTAACATGGGAGAATCAACCGTTAAACGCGTCACCGTATCAACCCCATTAGATGGAGTAACTGCTACAACAACATCAAGTGCTCTTCCAATGGACAATGTTACTAAGGCTACATGGGTATTTACACGTGCAGATCATTCGTCTGGATCAACCGCATTTACTGTTGAAGTAAGTGCAGATAACTCAACATGGATTGGTTATAATAAACTAATCTCTAATGCAACGAACACTAACAGCCAGACACTTATCCGTACTGCTGGACCAACACTAAGTTCAAATACATCAGAGACTGTTACTATGGATCTAGAACATGATACATTTGCTTATGTTCGTGTAACTGCAACTGAGACTACAGACGGAACGCATACAGCAAAACTTATTCGACAATATTAATAAACGACAATGGCAGTCCCAAGCAGTGATCATGTAAAGCACAGTGCTCGTATCTTTGGATATGATGAAGCTAACAATAAGTACCGTGTCATTAAGACAGATAGTGGTGGTGCACTAGCGTTTGATATTGATCCTGTCGTAGATACACCAGAGTTCTTTGAGGACACTAGCTTTCTTACTGGTGACAGTCCTGTCTCATTAGATATCAATACAGCTCTAGGTAGGAATGCCACAACAACCACTGTTATGAATGATGGAGCTGGTAACTTTACTGTCTCCTACTCTACTGATGGCGCAGCCTTTGGTGATGAGATCACTGTTAAACAACGAGAGGTATTAGAGCTACGAGGTGTCTCTGTAGATACAATTCGTATTACATGGGTAGCTGACTCTGCATACCGAGTAATAGCTATATAAGATGCCTGACATAAAAGTTTCAAGATTTGGAGCAGAGTACGAGTTATGGGATGCTGACCATGATACGGGTGTTCAGGTGGAATCACAACCAGATGACGATGCATTTCGTGTCACTACAAGTGGGACGGAACGTTTAATTATTGATAATGTTGGTGATTTAGATTACACAGGCGATAATGAAAATAATGTATTCTTTATTGATGCATCTAATGATTCAGTAGCTATTCTTACTAAGACAACTGAGTACACAATGAATGGCTCGACCGTTAAGCCTTCATTAACAATGAAGCGTTTAGATAGTGGTAACGCTGTTAACCAATTGCTTCTTGCTCAAACAAACACCAATACACGTGGAGCTTTTAATATATTTGCAAGAGCTAGAGATTCTGGGGGTACAGCAATAGCTGCATTAAGCGGAGATCGTATTGGTATCTTCCGAGCTGATGCTCATGATGGAACAGAGTTTATCACTGGTGGATCGATCGCCTTTCAAATAGGGACAACGGTATCTACAGGCATTATTCCTACTAGCATCAACTTCCAGACAATGGATGATGCTGGGTCGATTGTCTCTCGCATGTTTATACGTTACGATGGAAACGTAGGAATTGGCACAGCATCACCAGGCGCACTACTTGATGTACGAGGAAGTGCAGTCTTTAATCAGGATGGCGCAGACTTTGACTTCCGTGTAGAGAGCTTGAACTATGCAAACATGTTTCGCATCAATGCTGGGTTGGATCAGGTACAGATTGGTACTGGTACGGCAGGAGCAATAGCTCGGTTCGATGATTCAATAATTGAATTCAATCGTCTGAATAATGACATTGATTTTCAGGTACGAGGAGATCTTGGTAACAATGTTCTATATGTTAATGCTGGTACTAATGGCGTTGGATTCAATACTGATACTCCACAATGGACACGAGAAGGTAGCACAATAAGCAGTGCATTCCTCGCTATAAAACCAAACGTTGCTAATGTAAATGCTGGCGCACAAGGGCTGTTCTCTAGTGCAGCTGCCCGAGCCACTGACTTCTCTATGCTTAAGGCTTCAGGATCTGAGGCTTCTCCAGCAGCAGTTACTAGTAACCATGTTATCTCAAACATAATATTTGAAGGACACGATGGTACAGATTTTAATAACAGTGCTGGTATTCGTGTACAAGTTAATGGATCTGTTAGTGCGAACACCGTACCAATGGAGATGCGTTTTCAAACATCAGAGACAAACTCTGGTGGACTAGCAGCACGTATGACAATCAAGGCTGATGGTAAGGTTGGTATAGGTACTACAGGGCCAGACACTGAACTACATGTAGTTGGCGAGACCAAGACAGAGGGCGGTAGAATCCGAGAGGTTACGCGTGTCACTACTTCTCCATATACAATACTTGCTTCTGACCACGAGGTCTTTGTTAACACTGATAGCTCAGCCGTTACAGTGAACCTTCCTGCTGGTGTAGAGGGGACTAACTATCGTATAATAAATACAGGGAGTTCAGGCAATGATGTAACGATTACCCCTAATGGCGCAGAACTTCTTACAGGCGCCAATTCTAGCAAGACCATTTCTGATGGAACAGTAATAATTTTAACTTATGAAACCAACGATGGTTGGTGGTAATATAAATATATGAGTAGATATTTTAGGAGGCATGTCATGGAATATGGTGTACTCTGCAAGTGGTAGTAATATGGTTATTGATACAGTAGATGGAGCCGCTCCGACGAGTAATAGTGATCTATACGATAAACTAATAGCGCTAATAGCATAATTCTATGGAAGATACATATCGAAAAGAAGGAGAAGACCTAGTTGTTGAGACTACAGAAGTTGTAGAAAAGCAATACACTCTTGAGGAAATAGATGCAAATGTAGCTAACTTTACAGAGAAGCTAGCATATTGGCAGAACCTCAAAGATGAACTTGAGTCATTAGAAGTCTTAGACAGAGAGGTATAATCACGATATAATACATATATGTTAGTTAACGCTCATAGCAGTACATTCACAGCCAGTAGTGGGGCAGCCAGTGCAAACATTGACAATGTGAATAGTGAGATCAAGCAGATTTATTTAAATGCTACGACAGGTAGCACTACGTTTGATGTCACATTAACAAATGCCCAAAACGTGGTTGTCTACCAGATTGATAATATTACCGGTACAGTACTAGAGAACGTAGAGGTGCCATCTCGTGGTAACCTTACATTAGCCATCAGCAATGCCAGTGTTGATGAGGTATTTAATTATTATATAGGAGCAGTAGAACGTTATGCCTAAACCAATCATCAAGCTACGCAAGCTTCTCTATCTCCCTGTGAAATGGAAGATGGCAAAAGCTGCTAAAGCTAGCCAGGTAGAATTGCCTGATCCTAAAAGATTAATTGAGTTACAACAGAAGATAAATAACAAACAGGTGCTTTATTTGAGGAAGAGTGATATAATGAAAGCAGGACGCATGGAAGAGGTCTCTGATTTTCTTGATGCACTTATCAACAACAAAATAGGCACTTACGAAGATAAGACACTATAATGCCTACTACACTTCATTTACGTCACCCTGATGTTGAGGGGAATCATAAGACAACAATAAGCACTGCCTCTGCTGCAGCGGCTTCTTCACTTACTGTAGTCAACACTAACCAGATGATCACTGATGAGTATGTCATCATTGGTGGATATGGCTCAGCAACTGCAGAGCTTATCCTTACTGGTACTATTTCTACAGACACAGCGTTGCCTCTCGCAACAAATACAGACTTTGCACACGCTGCTGGCACAGTCGTACAACATGTTTTTTATAACCAGATCGAGATAGATTACTCTACAGATCTCGACACCCTATGGACTAGTGGTGCCTATGCTACTCTCTCAGACGCATCAGATGCCGCTACATGGGTCAATCTCTCTACAGTTGACATAGAGATCTCTCAGAAGGAAACCGTCGTACACGACACAAATGACTCTCGTGCATACCGTGCTCGGTATAAGAACGCTGACGATACTGCATACTCAGCTTACTTCTATATCAAGCTATCCTCTGGCTTTAATGAGTTTGGCCTAGAAGATATCGCTACTCGGGCTGCACGGATTACGAACAAGAAGATAAGTCCTGATGATACTGGGCAGATCAACATTCCTTTCTTAATTGAACAAGCTAATACATGTATCCGTAAGGTACATAGCAAACGTAAGCGCTGGTCATATAACCAGAGTTTTGATGTTGTGATGTCTGAGATTACCTCAGGTCAGAATGACTATCTTGTTCCTAACAACATTGATATCTCTGATACAAACAAAAGCACCTTCAACGTCCGTATCAATGATGGACATGACTTAGGGTATATGGATAAGAATGAGTTCGATATCATCTTTAAGGATGTACATAACTCAGAGCTAGCAGGAGCCCTGTCTAATGTCTCAGCTACTATCGTATTAGATGATACCTCTGACTTCCCAGACTCTGGATCCTTTACTGTCACTACAGGGACAACGCAAGATACTGTTGATTACTCAGCAAACAATCGATCAACAAACACTCTAACCGTAACTGATGCAGCAAGTGATGTGACTACAACGCATGCTACAGATACTGATGTATGGATCAATGCACCATATGGAACACCTCGTTTCTACACTATCTATGATGGTAAGATGCACTTTGATGCTGTGCCAAACACATTGTTATATCAGCGCACTATCAAGATAGACTTCTACAAGAAGCTTGTTATGGTGAATAGCTTTGATGACTACATCATCTTCCCAGACCCTAACCTCGTATACTTCTATCTATGTGAGGCTATCGCTATCAAGGCAAACACAAAGACTGATCGTTACTGGAGATCACAGTTTGATGATGCACTAGCTGATCTATTAAAGAATGAGGCTACAGGACAAAAGAAATATTTAGTTCCACGAACACGCAAATACTTCTCTCGGCATAGCAGAATTGGCAAGGCTGTTAACGAGTATAACCTTTAGCTTATGTCTGAAAGATTAGAGCCACTTATCCTTAGAGACTTTTCTCAAGGTATTCATACGAACATCAGTCCAGGGATTGTTGGTCCTAATGTTTTGAAGTACGCGTTTAATTGTTATGTTGAGCCAAACAAAACAAAGACTGGCACAATGATTAGTCGTGATGGTATTGATACTCCATTTGGAAAGATTAATAGTGACATAGCAGCTGTTGATGCAGATGATGAAATCTGTGGGCTCTTCTCATTTCTACCAAATGAATTGCTAGCAGCTGTTGATACAAACGGAGGTTCATCGTATGTCTATTACTATGATGCTTCGTCCGGAGTTTCAGCTGGAACATGGGTAGACACTGGTGGAGTACCGCATGCATGGACAAACAACTCACCAATTCGATTTGAGTATTTTCCTGGGCTTGGTGTGTTTGCCGCAGATGGTAATGAGATTTTGTTTTGGGATACGAACACTGCTAATAACTGGGCGAGTACTCACTTGACCTCTGCTCCAACTGGCCAAAACTTACTGCGACTATTCCAGGGTAAATTATATACAGCAAAGACAGCCATTTCAGCACGTGTACATTTTTCTTCACTTATTGAGAGCGCTACAATTACATGGGACACGTCTACACAATTTATTGATTTTACTGCTGAGAAGTCATTAGGTGGAGGATTTACTGGCCTAGAGGTGAATGGTGATTATCTTCTTATTTTCTTTGGTAACACATTTTTTACATATGATGGGACGGCAACTCAAACATCTCCATTGTTCCAAGTAGGAGCTGTTAACCAAGATGTTATTCAAACAATTAATGGTAAGACATTCTTCTTACACAAAGGTGATGATTATTACGGGGTATATGTGTATGAGGGAACAGAGCCTGCCGAGATTTCTGATCCAATAAAAGAGTTCTTAAAAAAAGCTAACCTTGTTTCTGCTGATGGTATTGAAGCAGAGTTTGGTTCATGGAATGACAACATCAACTACTATCTAAGCATCTCTGATGTTACTATTGAGGGAATTACATTTAGTAATGTCGTTCTTGTTTATAACATTCCAACAAGCACATGGACAGTAATGAACATACCGAACAACCCTGGATCGTATAATAACTTCTTCAAATATAGTACACCGTTATTTTATTCTCCATCAGCGGGGACTAGCACAATCTTTGATGATGTCTCTGTGCCGTACTTTGATCGTTACACAGTAATCGGTGGTACACCCCTAGGAACATCGACATCTTCAGACACCTCTATTGCTCCAGTGGTATGGGCTCCAAGTTCAGAGATTGGTGATGATATCGGAGAGTCAGCAAATAATCTTCTTACAATCTTCTTACAGACACAGGAGCTAGAGTTTGGATCGCGAGCACTTATTAAACAGTTAAACAAGTTCTCAGTATTCTCATCTGGAAATTGCGGAGACATGTCAGTAACAATGCGTATTGATGGTGGTGAGTGGAGTACATTAGGTAATCTAATAGACAAGATCACGACATTTGAACCAGGACAGCAGGGGCACTATTTTGAATTTCGTATCACAGGGATTAATACTGGTGAGAAGTTTGTGTTTGAAGGTTTTGAATTCTTTGACGTTAGACGAGAAGATTACGTATTATGATTGATGCAGAAGTTAAAACATATATTGATAGTAGACTGAAGAAGGAGAAGGACCTCAATGCTCGTGCATTGCAGTTTGATGAACGCACTGGCCTGCATACTCAAGGGAAGAACCTTGTTGGACTTACAGGGGATAGAGCAATCCATAATGTAATACGCACAAACAAAACAGAACAAACTATTGACTCCGGAGTTATTACTTACATGTCATCTGACATGTCTATCTACACAGAGAGTGCAGCAGCTAGTGATGATCTTGATACGATACTGCCTCACACATTGGCAAAAGATGGAGACATAATTATTCTTCGTGCGGCTGATGATGGAGACACTGTTGTTGTGAGTAATGGTACAGGAAATATTGTTTGTGCTGGAGATATGAGCCTAGATCAATCACAAGATCGTATAGCACTACAATGGGATACGGTGGACGCTGAATGGGTTGAGCTATGGAGAACAGATGCTGCTGAAAAAAAACTACTACACCCACGGCTTATACAGTTTGATCCTTTCATCCGTACTGGAACTACAGGAACATATACATTTGTATTGAGTGCTAGCCTTATTTACCAGACAGAAGTGAATAGCAGTGGTGCTCAAAATGACCACATGGACTTTGAAACATACCTTGCAGCAGGGACATATACCTTCACTCTCATCCATTCTAAGGGGTCTAATAGAGGTATCTACACTGTATACATTGATGATGATACTGGTACTCCAGGTACAACATCGGTAGGTACTATTGATGGATATAATGCAGGAACCACCTTTAATAACGTTGATACAATTACTAGCATCTCTAATACTATTGGTGGAAATAAGCGAATCAGAATTAGAATGAATACTAAGAACGCATCATCCAGTAGCTACTACGCAACCTTCTCAGAAATTGGATTACGAAGAACAGCATAAACAAATATGATATACTATATATATGGCTAAAAAGAAGAAAAAGAAGAAAAAGAAGAAAAAACTAAAGAAGCTGTCTAAGAAAGATTTGCGTCTTCGTCGTGTCAAACAGGCAAAACAGATCAAGAAGCTCAAGAAGCAACGTGCCAAAGCTAAGACTCCTGCTAGAAAGAAGCAGCTTGGTAAGCAGATTAAGAAGAAACAGCAGCAACGACTAAAGGCTGGTGAGGTTATTGAACGCAAGAAGAAGGCTGCTAAAGCAGTTCCAGGTAAACAATCTCTAGATCAGTTCTATTCTTCTGATTCATTTAAAACTCTATCCCCTGAACAGCAGCAGATGTTGAAAGAATATGTTGGTGCAATGGACCCAGCTTCAGCTAAGAAGTTTACTGAGCTTAGCAAGGTTGAGAAGAAACAGATTAGAAAAGAAGTAAAAGATGCTTATGCTAAGAAGTATAAGAAGCAACGTAAACGCCTTGATAAGGACTATGAGGAGTCATTAGCTTTAGATATTCAACAGTTAGAACGCGAACAAGAGAATGCAGCTACCGATCTAGAAGAGGCATTAGCTAACAATGACACCTATACAGCAGAGCAAGTTCGTTATTATCAGAGAACATTATCTGACTCATTAGCTCAAGCTAAAGATGATTATGAGATTGAGGCGACACGTAAGAATGCATACCTAGCTACTCGCCTAGCAGAGATCAGAGAAGATATGGAGTTAGGATTAGGTCGTATTAGTGAGGATGAGGCTATGACACTGAAGAGCCTTGAACATGACTATGGACAACAGCTTGATGCATTACAGACAAACATGGCTCAACGTGGATTAGCATTTAGTGGCATCCGTACTGAGGCTGAAGCAGAAGAGAGCGAAGAATATCAAGACTTAGTTACTACAGCTAGCCGTGCTGCACAACGTGAACGTGAAGATATTGAAACAGAATCAGCTCGACAAGAGTATTATGAAAGTACTTCAGTAGCTCAAGATATTGAGGATGCTCTTCGAAGATATGGTTACAGTGCTAGTGATGCAATCCAAGCTTCAGAGCAATTCCTAGGAACTAGTGGAACTACTGGCTTAATTGGTGAGGACCTTCAACAATACTTGATTGGAGAACAGACAGGTGCTCTATACAAAGGCCAAGAAGACTATGAGAAGGAAGCACAAAGAACATACCAACGAGGAATGGAGAGTGCTCTAGATCTATTTGTTGGTCAGTATGGAACAAAGAAGTATAAAGAGAAGTTTGGTGGTAGAGATCTAGGTCTTGATTATGAACCATTGAAAGGGATTAAAGGACAGTACACTAAGGAGTATCGCCGAGGACGAGCAGATATTAAAGAGCAACGAGCAGCTGATGAGGCATTGGCACGACAACAATTAAGAGGGTATAAGTACCTATCACGAATATAAATATATGGCTACAAGAGATCAGATAGTACAAGAGTATCAAAAGTATTTCCCAGGACGTGACGTATCTGAGGAAGATATCCGCAATGCAGAAGAGAAGGGCATTGATGTTATTAGTAGTTCATTCGGTCAAATCACAGGCCAGCCTCAACAAGCTACGGATGCACAAACAACAGCAGCAGGACAAGGACAGTATGCTGACATCACTACATTAGGAGATGTTGCAACAGCAGAGGCAGATGTCTATAAGCAAATGGAAGACATCACTACAGGAGCTGGTCGATTCGATACAGCTTTAGAAGAAGCAATGACAATCAAACAACAACAAGAGGCTCCATACATGGAAGCTATTGGTGAAGAGCGTGAACGTCTTGCTGGTTTAAGTTTAAAGAAATACAAAGACCTAGATCCTGATACAGCCCTACGTTTGTTATCTCAAGATGCTAGCAATATACAGGCACAGATGGATACATATCGTGAGCAATATGATGCATATCGAACAGATGTATCTGATGTATTAGAACAGGCACGACAGACATGGAATGATAAGTTATCAGCTCTTGGTATTCAAGTTGAGTTCCTTGATCGTCGTAAGCAAGACCTAATGGCAGAGCGAGACTATCAAATGCAATTAGCTGCACTAGCATCACGTGGTGGTGGTGGAGGCGGCGGTCGTGGCGGTGGAGCAGCTGCAGATGAGTTTAGTCAGAAACAAACTGAACAGTTCTATAAGGATATTGCTTACATGCAAGATGACCTAGCTGGTGGACGCATTGATTGGGGTACCGCTTTTAATACTATTGCCTCAAAATATCAAGTGCCACCTGAAGAATATGGGACCATTGATGTACTATTGAATAAGACTAAATGGGCACAACCAGGAGCATATGAGCAACAGAGAGCTGAACGTGGAAGTGAAGCGTTGCAGCAAACCTATGGTGAAACATCTTACGGAGATGTTCTAAGTTATTTTGAATAATATCTACAATGGCTATTGATTGGAATAGTATACGAGCGGGAATGGTCGGCGGTGAGGGCGGCGGTGGCGAAGCTCCATCTGTATCTAGTAATATTGACTGGGCCTCTATACGCTCCCATCTTTCTTTACCCCCTCAACCAGAAGAGCAAGTACCTGAAGTGCCATCACGTTTGCCTTTCCGAGCACGCTATGAGACACCACGAGATATCATTGGGACTATTACAGATCGTCCTACACTACCTGGACCCTACCGTGAGTATGCCCCAGAACGTCCAGAATTGGCCCCAGAAGAGCCAAGAGTAGAAGAACGGTTCCTAGATCGTTATCCTACTCCAATGAGTTATTTACGGGAACGTGCTGAACCAGCCACTGATTTTGGTATGCGCACACTGACATCGGCCATGGAGACGTTTGCTGAGGGTGCTACTGGTCTAACTAGTCTTCCTCGTACTATGCCTAGAAGATTAATACAGGCAGTGGGCGAAGCTCCAGACGTGTATGCTCCAGGACTTCCAGAAGATCGAGAGACATTGGAAGAAGTTCCTTGGGTTGCAGAGATGCTTAAAAATTATGAGAGTTCTTTTGATGCTGCTAGAGAGCGTAAGTTGCCTGCATTAGAACCTGATGTAACATTAGCTGATGTTATTCCAGCAGGTCTTGGGTTCGGAGCTGGGATTGTACCAGGATTTACATCATTGATTTCTAAAAGCCAGGAAGAACTTGGTGAAGACTTTGAGCCTGACTATTTTAAAGACGAGGAATTCTTACAAGAGTATGAGCAGAAAACTATTACTGAGCGTCTTAAGGAAAATCCACGAGAGACTTTTGAAATTTATGCACCAAATGTACTGGGCTCTGGCCTTGGAATGATTGCATCAAACATCTTAACTGGTGGTACAGGAACAGGTGCTGTATTTATGGGAGCCGCTACTGGTGAAGATATTAAGAATATGGCCATACAAAATGGTGTTGAGCCACAGAAGGCTGAGACAATTGGTATTGCTACAGCTATTCCAGTTATGTTATTAGAGCGTGTAGGTTTTGATACTATCCTAGGTAAAGGAGCATTAAAGAATGTTGGAACAAGTTTTGGTGGACGCATTCTTAAATCGGCATTATCTGAAGCAGGAACTGAAGCCTTACAAGAAGAAGTACAGATTGAAATGGAACGCACATTTAAGGATGTAACTGGCAGTGATGCGCGTGCACGTATAGGTATGGCTGCTCTTGGTGGCGCATTTGGTGGTGTAGTATTTGGATCATCTGCTTCTGCGTTTAATACCGCAGCAGGAAAGTATGAGGCTAAGGCAGATGCACGAGCCAAGACACGTTTAGCAGATGTGATTGAGGTATACCCACAACCTAGACGTATTGAGCAAGGATTAGATTATAAGCCGACAGAGAATGCAGTACTGCAACAGAAGTTTGTTGATCAGATGGTTAAAGACGTTCGTCAACAGACAGATCTAATTGATGATGTTGATCAGAAAGAACGCGCACAAAAAGCTATTGATACTCTGGCAGACAGAGAGTACACCACAATGCGTGACTTTGAGGTTGAACTGTCACGTGTCCTACCTGAAGATCTTGATATCCGCATGGAGCAAACAACAATCGGACAGGAGTTTAACAAGGCGCTAGCTGCTACAGAGGAAGATACTCGTCAGTATATCGTAGAGAATGCATTTGAAGAGAAGGTTGATGGTGATCGAAGAGCTCTAACTCCAGATGAAATAGATGTGATCGTTGGTGTTGAGGCTGCTCCATTACAAAATATCCTACAAGATGTTGTTGACCGTGTAGAAAAGGAAGTAGAAAATGTGAAGGATGATGCTGGTCCAAATCCAGATCGTTCCACTGTAGAGGCTGTTGTTGATGCACAACGATTCGTAGATGAGATCGAAGCCCTACAAGAAGTAGCAGCGCCTGAGGTAGAAGTTGCAGAAGAGGTAGCCGTTGTTAGCCCACTTGCAGTTGAGGCTCGTAAGTATGATAGTTCCGAGGCATTTGCTGCACAGCCAATTCAATACTTTGTTAGTGACAAGCCTTTATCAGAGATCAGTGATCAAGGATTATTATCTGATGATGCACCTGCACAGGTTACAGTAATTAATAACTATGAGGCTGCTGAAGCTGAGGATGGCAATGTGATTGCTGTTATTCCAAAGCAAGAGGCAGTAGCAGTTCCAACTCCACTACCAGATCCTGATGCCGCATTGTTTAATGCTGAAGATTTAGTTGTGCTTGGAGAGGGACAACGTGATGCAATTGAATTATCTGATGCATACAAAGAAGGAGTACGAGATATATTAGCTCCAGATGAACCGACTCAATATGCTGGAGAAGTAGTTGATGACAAGACTCGTCGTCTTATTCTTGAGGAAGAAGTAACTGAGAAGCCTTCAAGAATTAAAACTGAGAAAGAGATTGTCGCCAACAGACGTAACCGTGTGCGTACATTACAAGAACGTTATGGGTTATCTGATACTGATATGAAGAAGGTGTCTGGCAAAGATGTGCGATTGATGAAGAACTTTGAGTTTAAGAAATACATTGATGCTGCTGAGCAACGAGCCGTTGAGCTTGCTGATACACGCCAGAAGAAGAATGAGTTGATGACTGTCATCCGTAACAAAGACTTCCGTAAGTTAGAGAACTATCGACGAGCTGCTGGATTGCCTGCTATCAAAGACATGACTCCTGATCAGATGCAGGACTACATGCAGACACTGGAACAATTTGAACAGGGTGATGAGTTCTTGCCAAAGCGTACATTAGAGGTGATTGACCGTACTAATCTTGAGGGCGTGAAGACTGTACGTGAGGCTCGCAAACGATTAGCAGAAGAGTTTAGTAAGACATTGGGTCGTGAAGTAACAGAAGATGATCTTACGAATATTAATGTTAGTGCACTTGATGCATTGCGTTTTGATACAGCCCTTGCAGAGAAGAGTCCTTTCTATGGATTTATTGTAGAGAAAACACATGAACATATTCTTGAGGGTGAGGCTACATTCTTAGAGGTTCAGGATAAAGTACAAGAGCTTGCCAAAGCTTCTAACAAGTCACGTAAGCGTGGTGTTACAGAGAGACTGATCCCACAAAACAAAGAGATCGTTGAATATCTTGAAGCTGATCCAGAAGAGAAGCAGGCTTATGCAGATGAACTAACTGAGGAAGAGCTAGACTATGCAAACTATATTGAGAAATATTACAGCAATGCATATGAGCATTTGTTATCTCAGAAAGAATTATATGGAAGTCGTTTCGCTGATCAATACTTCACACATGTACGCAAGACCTTCTTAGAGAAATGGAAAGATGATAGCTTGATTTCAGCTGTTCGTGATGTATGGCAATCCCACAAAGAGGATCAAGTCATTGCAAATATTATTGATCAAGATACTGGAAACATATTACCGAAGTCTAAGTTCTTCCAATACACCATTCAACGTTCTGGTAACATCGAGCCAAGTCAAAATGTAACTCGAGTATTCTTGCAGTATGCTCGTATGTTTGAGCGCAAGAGAATGCTAGATCAATTGATCCCAGAGGTAACAACCTATACGCAAATCCTAGAACCTAAGGATCTTACAAAGAATGGACTAGAGATGGATCGTCGATTGAAGACATTCGTTAATAAATATTTGAATAATAAGAAGGGACGTAAGGAAACCTTTGGTGGAATCATTAAACAGAATGGCCCAGCAGATATGGCGTTACGTGCTGGTAATACACTAGTCTCTCTAATGGATCTTGGTTTCAATGTTGGAGCATCCACTGCTGCTAGTGTTGGTGAGCAGGTCATGACCTACCAGGCGCTTGGAAAGATTAAGTATGCTAAAGCTTGGAAGCGTCGTCTATGGGACACAGGGTTGAAGCGATTAAAGAATAAGAACGCAAAGAAGATTCTTAAACAGGCAGAGCCATTCATTGGTAGAAACATTTGGACAGAGCTTGCAGAAGTAGACAAAGGTATTGGAGAGCGGTTCATGCAAGGAATGTTTGGTGCATTCTCACAGAGTAGTGTTGAAGCTAACAAGATCTTCTTACTTGGAAACCTAACCAAAGAAGAACTACAAGCAGGCAAGGTATCACCACAGCGCATGGCTCGTCTTAAATTGGAGGCTGGTCGATGGCGTGATATGGGTAAGGATGTCCAGTCTGTTGTTGGTTCAACTTCTATTGGTGCAGCTACAACCAAGTACAAAGGATGGGCAATACCTATTGCACGTACAACAATCAAAGACTTAACAGATCTTGGGAACAAACTTCAGGCCAGAGATTTTAAAGGCGCAGTAACTGGTCGTGAGATTCAGGAGCTATATCGAGCTATTGAGATGTCAGCAATTCTATTAGTTGTTGGCTCAGCTATTCGTGGCGAAGAAGATGATGACTCCTTCCTGGGTAAATTGAAGGCACGAATCTATCAAGAGTCTATGACCTTTCTAGGTGGTATTGATCCAACATTATTCCTATCTACTCCACGCCTATTTAGCTTCACTCAAAAACTAGCGAGTAACCTTAAGACATTAGTTGCCTTAGAAGAATATGAGAAAGATACTAAGTGGGGACGAGAGGGTGAACTTAAAGGACTTCGAGGGATACAGCGTCAGTTTACTCCAGCGGTTATTAGGCAATTTGGGCAACCACAAACTGTAGCTCAAGAGATTGCTGCTCAATTAAAACGGGCTACTACCCCTGAAGAGCGAGAGGCTATTCTAAAAGAATATACTGATGAGGGGCTATATGATGAGAATACGGCTAAAAATATTAAACGAATCATGGAGGATGAGTTAGCCGAACAGATTGTTAATGAGCTGAATGCTACTGATGATAAGTTTGAGCAGGGTCAGATTCTTTCTAACTATGAACAACAGGGCAAGTTAACTAGTGGTGTGATAAAGGAGATCCAGAATATTAAGACTGAACAGTCCATGACTAGACAGGAGAAAAAGCTATTAGATAAGGGCCCAGAGTCACGAGCGAAAGAGATAATCAAAGAGCTTGAAGACATGGATGCAGCGCAACGAGGCTCATATCTTAGTAATCTAGAGGCTAAAGGTGTTGTTGATGATGAGGTTTTGAATGAGATTATACGTCAGAAAACTACCAGATAGTAAGAAGAAATAAGTGGTAGTGCGCTTTTATAGATGTTATACTATATATCATGACTGAATCCAACGATAAACTACTAGGTAGCATAGGCGCAGATGTAAAAACTTTATTAAAGCGAACAGAAGCCTTTGAGTATAAGCTTGATAAGCTTGATGATAAGAAGGCTGATGTTAAGGTTGTTGAACAGATACGTGATGAATTACATGAACACCTAAGTGGAGTTGATGAGATCATTGCTTTTGCTGTACGTCCAGTGAATGACCAAGTAAAGGACAATACTGAGCGTATTGATTCTGTAGAAAAGAAGATGCTTAAGTTTGGAGGAATACTTATTGGGGTTGGATCTGCATTACAGATTTTATGGTTAATCTTTCAAGATTCCATTAAGAACTTTTTCTTATGAAGACACCATTTAAAATACACAGTCCTGTTAATGGAACAGTGACTCAAGACTTTTATACATCAACCATTAATCCAAAAACTAAGAAGTCTTATATTAAAGGAAGAACAAAACACGAAGCTATTGATATTGTAACAACAGGACCAAAGCCAATTCATGCACCTTACAGTGGTACAATTATTAAATCATTCGACGGTTATGGAGAAGAAGTTAAATCAGGATTTGGGAACAGGATCTATCTCCGTTCTGATGACGGGAATGTTGTTGATAGTTTTGCTCATCTGCATGAATGGTCTGCCCTCTCTAGCGGAGAACATGTCGAGCAAGGTGACTACTTGGGAGAGACAGGTCGAACAGGTTATAGGAAACCTCTATCAACATGGCACACCCACCATGAGCGAGAAGTAAATGGTAAGCGTGTAGACCCATTGGATGACTCAACACTACCAGATAATTATTTAAGTAACGAGGACATGGAACGTTTAGATAAACTCGAGGCTCTTAACAAAGAGCAAGAGAAGGCCCATACAGCTTTATTCAAACGCTTAGACAAAATTGATAAGCGTCTAGATAAAATTGAGAAGGCACTTAAAAAGGTGAAGGCAAAGAAGAAAGGGAAGAAAGGGATTATCAAAGTTATTAAACAACGTAAGAAGAAATAATTTTTAATTCATATCTTTATGAATACACCAACCAAGGCAGAGTTAGAGAGCGATCTCGCACTCGCAAAAGAAATGTTAGAGGAGTTAAGTCCACAAAAAGAAAAGGTCTGGTATACCTCAAAGGAGGTCTGGGCATTAGTGTCAGCAATCTCAGCTGGTCTCTATACAGCATACGAGCTGTTCCCACAGAATCAAACAATCACTCTGGCTATTGTAGGGCTTTCAACATTCCTTTCTACGGTGGCTTTATACTTCCGATTGTTTCATACAAAGTCCAAGCTCACATTAAAATAAGATAATCAATCTTGACAGATCCTCTTCCAGAGGAATACGCTTTATATACAAGGGTGGTCGAAGTAGTTCGTGGAGGAACGTTTCGCCTATGGCTCACAATGAAGCCAGCTCTTGTCTAAGATAGCCCTGAGAGTTCAGAAATGGACCTCTAAGCCGTTTTAGTAGCTAATTAGTAATATACGCTTATTAGCAACGAAGAAGCTCTTAGAGCTAAAAAAAGAGAACGACTGGAATTTTTGGCTAAAATGATCTTCTGGTCATCTTTTATAGCCATCTCAGCATGGTTTATAATTGTGCATGAAGATACCTGTACCGAGACAATGACATCTGGCTCGTGTAACAGTGTCCACCGCACAATACAAGGGAGCGGGATCTAGTCCCGTTCTTTTGTTTTATATATTTTTACAACTGAATGCTCATGGTCATCCTTGCGTATGTACAAGTGTGCATCCTTGATCTGTGTATCATCAATATAAATAGAACCCTCTAGTGAATCGAGGATTGCCTTATGAAAATTTGTGCTATCTCTCCGTCGCTTATCTTTAAAGTAATGGACTATGTGTGCTACTAGGTCTCCCTCCTCTGGATCACCAGCATGAGTGAGGCGTGCAAAGTTTGTTACATTCTCCTTGTACTCACGAGCTTCCTTGCTTAAATATGTTCTACGATTGCCACCGCGGTACATAGCATTCACACTTACAGGCTTCCATGGAAGGTCACCCGACCATACCAAGACAACTTCCATACTACTTCTTACTACGTCTAATCCCATCAACCATCTCTTGTACTGTTGTCTCAACATCTGTGTAGATATGTTCTACAAATGCATCAACAAAGTCATACATCTTTGGGAAGATCTCCTCATGTGTGTCGGGGAACTCTGCCATTAAGAATTCTCTTAGGTCATTCTTCCATGTCATTATGTGTGGTGTCTTCATAGTGATAGTCTTAATTATTATCGTAATGATTATCTATTGCGCATTCTACACAGCGATTGGGATCAAAGTATTCACACCATTTACAGTGCATTCCAACATCTTTATGGCAGGTATGATGTACCCAACCTTTGCTTGGCACTGGACATTCACCTGTGTTTTCGAACTTACAGTTTAGGTAACGTAGGTGGTCTTCGCGTAATGCGTCTACTTCGGACATATAATTATTTAACGTATTTATCTAAGCATCTTCTACATAGTATAAGCTTATCACAAGAGTTACCCATTCTGAAGAATCCCTTGCTATACGCCATGCAGTTCTCACAACGTTTCTTATTCTCCTCCTGCTTAAAGGTCATCATCTTATTAATGAATATCTGACGGAGTTCTTTGTGGGTATATTTATAATTCTTGCCCATCTTTCTCTAGTAGTTCTTTATTCTCGTAGATATTGCCGATTACTTCCATCATGTCAGGAAAAGATAATCCAGAAAAGCAGGCATCTTCTTCGCTCCAATATATGTGCCAGTTGTTTTGCTTCTTATCAGATCGCTTAACAATATCCCCCTCATATATCTCCACTCCATTCTTATCCAACAATCCAGTCCATTGCATGAGGATAAATCTATCGTCATCAGTCCCTAAATGTAGGCTCAACCCTTCTACATCTTTTTTGGTAACTCCCTCTGGAATTATAGGCTCTCCTTCATAACAGGTTGATCCTCTACCAAAGTTAATAGCAAGCGTATCAACTTCCGCCATGTTTCCAAGAGATATATCCCATGCTCTGAATTTATATTTTCTCATAATAGTATTTTATTAAGGTGGTGGAGGGTTTATTTCTTTCGCGGTCAAACCCTCCGAAAACCATGAGAATCTTACATAAGATCACCTCACTACTACTTAAAATAAAGTAGTGAGTTCATTATATCATTTTATAGTTTTACTACCTTTATCCCAGTAGTGCCAACGCTGATATTACTGCCACACTCACATATATAATAAGTTGTTTCTTGAGCTGCCCCTGTTCGCATAAAGGTAGCCACGGTTGCAGTTAACTTTTTATATGTATGACGGTGTGGGTTTTTTATATTTTCTGCCTTTGCTGATATGTAGTCAGCAATAGCTTCTAGTATTTTCATATTTATAGTACTACTACTTTTAGCTGTCTCTTTCCAAAGTTTCTAGCTCCCTGAATATCTTTATCAAAACTGATGTCGTATCTTCCATTGAACTTAGCCGCTGTTCTATCCATGCACTCATACTTCTTTCCATCTATCTGCACCCATGTGTGCAGGGCAAGAGATGAGGGGCAGGCTGCTACGTCTGTTCTCCCACAGATATATCCTGCTGCTGCTATACATGGGGTGGAGTCTGTCTGCCAAGCAACTGTGTTGTATGCTGTTACCGTTGCGTATGCTGACCTCGCCTCTAGAACACGCTTAGTTAGCTCAATTTTGCGTTCTCCTGCCTTTTTATCTACAACTTGACCCCACATGGCAGTCAAAGCTCTATCATCTTCCTGAACTGCATCAGCCTTTGATGGCTCTATAACCTCTAAGATCAAGGCGCTTAGTAGTATGGCGAATAAGAATACGCCAAAGAAGATTAAAAGGTCGTCGACTATGTCTCTGTTCCTCCTCATACTATTTGGTTCTAAGTATTAGATACTCTTTGCCTAATGTTTTAGTACTGAACTTCCTATCCTCAAGCTTACGCCCTCTCTGTGTCCAGGTATATAGCAAGCTACGTGGGTGTGTGTTATAGGCATCATGCCACTCTGAGATTGTGAAGACTACTTTCTCTCCTACTAGGATGTCTGCAATCTCCTCGAATAAATCATCTCTCATATTTTTTTCCATTCACCTGTACTTACTGCTTGATTAATTAAATCATCTGATTGGATCTGTGCTGTCCGTTGCTGTCCTGGCTGAGATACATCTTTGATATTATATTCCTCTGGTCGTTTAACTATCTTGTTATCAACTCTGATCTGACTGTGTTTAGCTGCGGCTCTCTTTGCTTCATCATCTTGCCAGTGGTTGCGTTCCTTGATTGCTCGTAACTCCCTGTCTAGAGTTGC
>Ga0209756_1001707_pt1 | contig 19933 bp, 22 predicted proteins | sample ETNvirenome_6_85_FD_184071 | JGI IMG/M metagenome (GOLD analysis project Ga0209756, IMG submission 184071) | Marine viral communities from the Pacific Ocean - ETNP_6_85 (SPAdes) (version 3) | ecosystem: Environmental > Aquatic > Marine > Oceanic | place: Pacific Ocean | collected 2013-06-19
GGTTATATCTAACTGAAGCTACAGGTTTAAATCTAGGGGCTAACTGCTTAATAGAATCAATTATTAAATCTTTTTTAACGTTATCTTTGAGGAGTTGTTGGTATAACTTTTTATATAAGTTTGCTTCACCTTTAGAATGAGCAACCTTTTTATCTAATTTTATCCTATCTTCTGGAGGTAAGAACTCCTCTTCTTCCGCCCATAATTCTTTCTCGTGACAACGTTGAATCGACGTTCTGTGAACCTTTACTCCGTACTTTTCGTTCACCCAATCCGCTATCGAATCCCACGTCATCCCCTCCGAACGTTTTTTTATTATCTCTGATTTTGCCTGCTCTGGAATCATAATTCCTCCTAATCTTCAGGTTTACTATTCTACCACACATTATACAATGTAAATCACCGTCTGAATCTATATACATATCTCCGGAACATTTAAAACATAATTTAAAATACATAGTATGTGGTTCTCTTAATATGATCTATTCACGATAGATAAAGTTAGCTGCTTCAGGAAGCCTCTTTTTCTATCACGCCTTCATCATTTACAGGTTCCTCATTGGAAGTAGAGTCTTCAGCTAATTGAATATTTAATCCTGCTGGGGATGCTGCGGAAGCATGACCGGTATCATTCGGGGCATCCTCTGTCTCGTTTTTACTATCATCTAATCTTTTAATGCGTTTAATTTCATCGTTTTGCTTTACTGCGGCCTGCTCATCTGGGTCTGCGTCAAACTCAACTGGTTCCCCATCATCTTGTTCAGACTCATCTTTTTTCTTTCTCCAGTCAATTCTTGGGGGTTGGTCATTTATGGCGGTGCTACTATGTTGTTGGGTGAAATGGGGGTCACTTTCTTTTCGGAGTTCTAAAGTAACCCATTTGATTAAATCCACTAAAGGCTTTGTATTGGATTTCTTCATCTTTTGTTCGGGGCTGTTATCTGTGAGGAAATCGGCAAGCCTACCTATACCAGTTTTCTTTTTTGTTTTCTTTTTCGGTGCTTTATATCTACCATATGTTGGTGAAAATATTCCCGAATCAGTAGAGGTGAATGCCACGCCTCCTTGGTCTCCAAAAGCACCATCTTCTTTTTTAACTTTTTTCATAATAATCCCTAAGAGTCTGTTTCAGTTGATTTAGAGTCTTTGTTATTAACTTGCATCTTCCTGCGATTAAATTTTTTAGGGTCTGTGAATACTGCTTTCTCAATATGTGTAATACCTGTAGGCGATAAATTAGCTACATATTCAATATCATTTTGAGAAAACCACATCTTACTTAAATCGGGGGTTAATTCCCGTATAACCGGAGAGGTGAAACCCTTTTCTTTTAAAGATTCTACCCAAGATTTAGATAAAGTTAATTCGTTGTTTTTAGACCTAGCTTCAGCATACTTATCTATATCTCTCTCTTCACTCGGAGCTTTATCAGCCCAATTAGGAGTTACACCACCAGTTCTACCTTTAAATTTTCTTTTATGTTTTGGGATAGCTTTTTGGAGTTCTTCATCCTCTTCCTCCTCAAACTCCTCTTCACCACCGTCTAATAATTGGCGTTGTTGTTCAATTCCAATAGCTAGTTGCTCTCCAGTCATTTGTGCTGTAGGTACGGCTTCACCACTAACTACAAACTCAGCATCATATAAATCAACACCCTGTTCCTTTAATTTTACCTCGAATCCAAGAGTAGAGAACTGACTAACAATAGAGATTTTTTGTTGGGCAAATGATAATCTCGTATTCTCAGCCTTTTCCTCTGGTTGAGGGAGCTGTATTTCATAATCAGTTATACCAAATGCTCTCAATAGTTGTGGGAATATTTTTTCGTGGAACATTCTTTGGTCTGCTTCTACTACACGACTCATAACCACTAACTGTTGAGTCTGACTGGATAAACCTCCAAAAGCTTCAGGCGCTCCCTGCCAAGCTGGGCTAACCCCCCACATAGCTGCAACACGTTCTCTAATTTCATCACGTACTGGTAGATAGTCCATCTCCTGTAGAGTATGAAATAGCCTTACCAAATCTACTCTACCTCGTTGATTTCTAGCGGATACAGCTACCATTGGTATATAGTTAGGGTCAATCCTCGTCTGGGCTGCTATATGTTCGCGTTCTCTGCGTAATGACTCTGGGTCATCTGTAGTTACCATTAACATAGCCGCTGGCATCTTTCTTTCAAAGAAGTAGCGATATAAATTTTTATCCATACCAACTAAAGTTAAAGCCTTCTCAAAAATAGTTAATATCGGACTCCAACCATATGTTTCTGTTGGGGAAAATTTTGATAAATGAACAATCTCACTATCAGTAAGATAAAGATGCTGGCTTCTATGATAATATTTGTACATTGCAGGATGCATTTCAACATCACATTTTTTGCTTTTACATTTACCAGCACTTTCTTGTATATTCTCTCTGTGAATTGGACAAATAAAATGTGAATTTTTAGGTAAACCGGCATTATCTAAATCATATTCCATTAATGCGGGATTTAATCGTCTAATCTCCCTTAGCCGCGCAGTTACCTTACCATCACCCATATCTTTATATTCTTTAGATAGATACAAAAAACCATCATCTAGGGAATTTACATCAAAATGAAATTGTCGTAAAACCTCTTCCATACTTTGGTCGAATAGATTACAGTCTGCTGCCCACTTTTTTAATTTCTTCTTTTGTTCAGGGTCTGGGTTTTCAACTACTGGAACAAATTCTAAACCTCGCCTAAATACCTCACTAGTTATATGAGACAAAGGGCCTCGTATCTCTTCAACAGACATGGCGATTGTTTGTAAGTCCTGTACAAGCTGCTGCCTGTAAGCCATTTGATGGCGAACCCATGTATTAACCACATTATCTATTCCTAGACTAGGGCCGGTTTGAGTATCTCCAGACGCCTTCATAATATCCAATAAACTAATCTGTTTGTTTAAATCAGACATAGTTTGTGTCAATTGAGGTACTTGTGGTAAATAATCAGATAATTTCATATTTATTCCTTACTTAAATCAGCCACATCCTGCATAGAAACTAATTTTAGTATGTTATCCATCGCTCTCTCTTTTAGATCATAATTTTCAGAACGTTTTGGTCTACTTTGCACAGAATTTACTTGTTTTTGTAATCTGGCTATTTCAACCTTCTGTTCTTCTATTTCAGTATGGGCTGTATTTAATTCATATTCGTATTCTTCTGTAGCTTGATTGCTGAATGAAGCATTAACTAATTCTCCTAAGCTACCTGCTTCCATTATTAATGCATTAAACATCCCCTCTGAAAGCACAGTTACTGCCGGACTATCATCTGGTATATCGTCTTCAGCATCCGCCTGTTTAAGGGCTTCATGCCACGCGTCTAATATCCTCCATGTATTAGTCTCATCTTTTGTTGCTACATAACGCTGTTCATTAGTAGCTAACATATTGCCTATAGGCATACGAACCTCCTGCTATTAACTAAAAACTTCTTCTAATTTCTTAGTGTTGAAACCTACTATGTAAGTTTCGTTATCTCCATTTTGTACTAACGTTACCGGTGTTGACTGATAACCTTTTCCAATAAGTTCCATTCTATTGCTGTCATCTGATATGTTTTTTTCTGTGTAGGAGATGTTATGAGCAGTTAGCCACGATTTAGTAGCTTTACACGGAGCGCAAATATCAGATGTATATATTATTACTCCCATAAATTCTCCCTGTTATCTTATTATACTCAAATTCTATTAATTACCTATGCAATGACGCAAGCACTGAAGCCACAAGCCTTACAAGTCTCACATCCTGACTCCATAACTATGTAGGGATTGTCGCAACAATCCTTAATGTGTTTACCGTTATTATTTTCTTCTTTTGTTAAGGGTAAGGTAAATTCTAATTGATTACCTTCATTTGTCCCTTTAACTAATACTTCTTTCTCCCTACTTCCGGCTCTATACACAGTAATACCTTTACATTTCGTATCCCACGCTAACATATAAGCATTTTTAACATCATCTACTGACGCTTTATTTGCAAAATTAATGGTTTTAGAGATTCCAGAATCTACATGTTTTTGGAATGTAGATTGCATTAATACATGATCTTCAGGTGAAATGTCTGGAGAAGTAATATAAACATTTTTTACCCATGTGGGTATATTATATTGGAATTCTTGTAATGAACCTCCATTTGCGAGATACTCCATCAACTCTTGAGAATAAAAACCATGTTCTTTAGCATCAGCTTCAAAATATTTATTTATATAATTAAATGATTTATCCCCTAAAATATTTTGTTTCTTCCAAGCTAATGCAAATGTTGGTTCTATCCCACTTGAGCAATCGGCTAACATAGATATTGTCCCTGTCGGAGCAACAGTCAAGCGACAATGATTCCTGTATATTTCGGAATTTCTATTAAATGTACTATCTTCCCAAGCAGGGAAAGCTCCTCTTTGAGAACCAAGCTCCAAAGATTCATCATCAGCCCATTTTTTAATCTTGGACATTATTTCATTTCCAACTTCTCTGGCTGTTTCGGAATTATATGGAATCCTAAGTTGAATTAACAAATCTGCAAACCCCATTACCCCTAAACCGATCTTTCGAGTAGCTTTAGTCATTTTCTCAATCTCAGGAGTAGCATAGTGATTAGCGTCTATTACATTGTCTAGGAATCTGGTTGATAAACGAGTCACCTTTTGTAGTCTTTCCCAGTTTATTTGAGCTTTCCATATAGGTTCCTCTACAAGTTGTAAATCCCTATTACTATAAAACTCTGCTAAATTAATTGAACCTAAATTACAAGATTCATTTCCTAAGAGAGGCTGTTCGCCACATGGGTTGGTAGCCGTCATTTCTCCATAGAGTTCCTTTACATGATTATCTGTATTAATCTGGTCTAAGAAAACCATTCCGGGTTCACCATTTCTCCACGCCCCCTCAACTATCTTATCAAATACATCCCCAGCATTTAATTTTCCGGCTAATGTATTTTTATGGGGATTGATTAAAGTATAATCTAACCCATTTACCACACAATCCATCCAATATGAGTCAACGCCCACTGATATATTGAAATTATGAATATCCCCTTCATTAGACTTACAACTAATAAAATCCAAAATATCAGGATGATAAACAGACATAACAGCCATATTCGCCCCGTCACGTTTACCTCCTTGAGTTATCATAGAGGAAACCCGTGAAAGTGTTTTTAATACTTCTATTGGGCCACACGCAATTCCGTGAGTGGTTTTAATTTTAGACCCTCTGGGCCTGATTTTTGAAAGAGAAAAGCCGGTTCCACCACCAAACTTTTGTACCATAGCACTATCTGTGGCAGCTTTCATTATACCTTCCATACTGTCTTCCAACGGCAAAACAAAACATGCAGATAGAGTTCCTTGGTCAGTACCAGCATTCATTAAAGTTGGGGAATTGGGTATGAATTCAAGATTAGAAAGCATCTCAAAGAAATCTTTTTCAATTAACTCCGTTTCTACTTCTAATGCATAATAAGTAGTTTCTATAGAAGCTATTGCCTTTGCAACCCTCCTAAATAACGAAGTGCTATCTTCAACGGGCGTTCCCACGTCATCCTTTAACAAATACCTATGTTTTAAAATAGTCTCTGCCTGATCCGATAGACCCTTTGTTAATGGTGTTGAAATAGCAATGCTTGTCATCCTCTTGTCCTCCAATTATTTTAATATTACTTACGTATTCCACAATATAAACATAAACCTCGTTCCGCTACCCAAAATGAAGGACTACAAACCATCTCTTTGCACTGTGGATTAGGTGCAGAGGTTAGACGTTCCTGAGCGTTAACAGGTTCCATTTGTAATGCCTCGGCTGGGGAATTTTTATTTACATTCCCTAAACCTTGGCTGTCAAGCTTCTCTAGCCTACCCTCTGGTGTTTCATATGGACTTACCGCATCAAACCAATCGGATGCGCTGCCTAAATCCACAAATTTATAAGCTGTTTCATGGGCAGCTTCTAATGCCATCGCTATTGAAAAGAAAGCATCTCCGTGTCCAGTAGGAGTGTTGGGAGCCTTCAGTTCATTACTTACAGACAGAATTTGTTGTTTCTGTCTCTCGTCTTTAATAAATTTTAAATTACCACTATGAACAAATTTCTCAAATATAGCTGCCATAGTGTTTTTTGATTTTCTACTAAATATTTTTGCTAACCATCTAGTATTCAATCCCCTGTCTTCTAATTCACCCCTAGTATTATCTATATAACCAGAAGTTAATTGGAAATTATCAGCAACCTCATTAAGATATTCTATTTGGTCTGAGTAACTCCAACCATCTAAAAATGATTGATGAATCTGCTCTATCCGTTCGCCTCGTTTTCTAAATAATACTAAATGAGAAGGGTGTCTCTTTTTACCAACATCAAAACCCCCAAAAATCTGATCCCCTGATTCCCAATCAGAATATTCTTTTGTGGCGGGGGAAGACCGTAATGTTTCATCCTCACATTTAGTTATATCCTCATTATTAAAATATGATTCCGTAGCAAAGTGTGGGGTTAACATAAACTCTGAGGCAAATGATTTAGGCCTAGCTGTTTGCTGTTGTAATAACCATTCTTCACTATACAATTCAGGCATTAACACCCTTCTGGTTGGGGTTGGGTCTAACGCAGGTAAAACCCGTGATTTAAAACGACTATCTTCTTGTAATTTAGCTAATAAATCTCCCGGCATCATAGGAGTACCTAATACAATAGTAGGAGTTCCTTTAAGCGGAATAAATAATGATTCCGTCATAAAGTGGTCTTCTACCTTTGTAATTTGACCAATATTAAGAGGGTTCTCAGGGTCACGTAATACGTCATCAGCAATTAATGCCCCATTCACATGCATACCTCTTTTGAAAGAGAATAAACCACCATGCATAATATCCATCGGTTTGTTGTTAAGATAATACCTAGCTGAAAAATCAGCTTTAGGATTTCTGTTCACTAATAATTCACTTAATATAGGATTCCTACTTATCTCTTTATTTATTTCACTAATATGGTATTTAGCCATCCCGTCTGAATAACTTAAATATAAAACTGCGCAATCTCTAGGAGCTGTAAATAATCTCCAGACACTAAAAGCATGTCCTAATACGGTGGATTTAAAGTGAAATCGAGGAAGAACAGCGACATAATTCATTCCTGTTTCAATACATTCTTCTATATCTTCCGCTAGAATGCTAACATGCCAAGCTTTAAAATATTCTGGGTTATCAAAACCTTGACACCAAATATTCTCAAGAAAATCTCTAAACGAACCAACGTTATATTTTTCTTGCTTTCTTAAGCCCTCTGAGAGCAAACTAAAGGCGTTTTCAACTGTTATAATTTCATTAGCCACTGTTATTTAATATCCTCTTGATTTTGTACTAATGTATTTAATTTAAGCGCTATTCTCTCCAATACTTTTTGGTCGGAAACTTCTTCTACCAACACAGCTAAAATTTCCTGAACAAAACCTAAAGATACTAACCCTGATAAAACTTCCCTCTGACCCTTTATCCCAATATCCACCGCCTTCACAGCATCAAAAGCCCTATCAAAATGTAACCCACCTAATTCTTTATAAGCTTTATTAGATAAAGACGTATAACTTTCTAGTTGTTCTTGCTGCAATCTAGCAAACCGCTGTCCCTCAGTTTCTGCTATTCGTTTTTGACTTTCAGAACGCGCAACACTCTTCTGTTCACCCCAACCATACTGCTTTGCCCAAGCATAGATGGTTACAGGTTTTACTTCCATCCCGTCTTTTGAGATTATTTTAGCTATTTCCTTAGCTGTTTTATCTCCCGCCACAAATAATTTCATGGCATCATGTTTTATAGATTCAGGAAAACGTTTAGGCATTTATCCCTCCTATTCATATATGCTGTTAGGGTCTAATACCCCATATCCAGCATCTGAAACGTGTTGGGAATCAGTATTACCACCAATGGGAGAGCCATCTCCTTGTAAGATACTACTGAAATCAAAATGTCCGGTTTTCTTAGTAGATGCAGTAAAACAAGAAGGTACTTTAATTTTAAATTTCCCTGCCCCTATATATACTTCATCATAACTAATAGCTATTTCATCTCTGGTACATATAGCAGGCCATATAGCCTCTTGTTCTGCTATTGGTTTAAATGTTTTATTTTTTAATAAAGTGCCAGAAGTTCTTTGTAATCCCTCCACTACGGAATTGTATTTACAATCAACATACTTACACCACACAACCACACCGTGCTTTTTCTTTACATCCCCCAAAGAAGCTAGTTTTTTGGTAAATTTATCTTTATATTCGCGGGTCACTTTTAACTTTTCATTAAAGTGTATCTGAATTTCTGGTCTTACTTTTTTTAATCCGCCCATTGCCATTAGTCTAATCTCCTTTTATTCCATAATGCTATACATGCGGCATCCGCATAATCTTGTTCAGGGAAAATATCCCCCCACTTATCTATCGCAAATTGTTTAATATCATCTTTTGAGGCGTTTCCTTTACCTAAAACGCCTTTCTTCCATTGTTTATTATCTACCCTAATCGCGTCCACACCCTTTTGTAACAAAGCGCCCCAAACTGCTCCAACTACGTGAGCGATTGCAATGGTAGTTTTCGGATTCTGTATGAAAATCGCTGCTTCAATGGAAGCCCTATCAGTTATATTTATTTTACTTAAATCATTGAAAAATCCTACCGATATTTCAGGGAATCTTTCCTCAAAAATTTTTTTCTTGCTCCCCCACTTATTCATAGTAATTACTTCTTCATTCTTATCTATGATAACACCATGAATAGCTAAACTGGAGCAATCTAAACCTAAATACCTCATAAAGTCGGTCTAAAAGTTCGTAAGGCAACAATCCTAGAAACTGTGTTATAAGCAGTTGTGTAGGTATTTAATACCCCGGAAACTTTCTCAAGTTTAATTTTTTCGTCTATAATTCTCTGTTTAGTAGCTAAAATATCGGGGAATTTAGTTAAAATTTCCCCTCTAAGTTCTTCTTTTGTGGGCTTTCGCATGGAAAGCTCTGTATACTCCCTACCTACTTTAAAATGCGCTATACTGTAATCTTCCACAAAAGAAGCCTCTAATGCTCCAACTATCGCTTCTTGATCTGCTAATTCAGTCTCTATATAGGCTTTATAGCCTCCATACATAGTTAAATAGGTTTCTAACTGGGTATTCTCAACATTCATTAAGTTTGGAAAATCTAAATCCTCTCTTGGGGTTAAATCCATATTAAAACTAGGTATGTTAAGAGCGTTCATTTCTTTTTCAGCGTTTCTTAAAGCTTTGTTTACCGTCCAATCTTCCATAATAATTCTCCTATTTAATTTTTCTACAGGTGCAATAAAATAACCCTGTACATTTATCCGGTGGGATCGCCATATTTTGGATATTAAAACATCTGGTTAATATATCGTCCCATTGTTTTAAATCCCGCTTAACTAAAAAGGTTTTAATTTTTTGATTATCTTTGTTTTCATAAAAAACAGTTCCTATATCATACTTACCTATATTTAAGTATATTTGAAGCTGGGTTTCATGGTCTTCCCTAGCAGTTCTTAATTTACCAAACCCTGCTGAATTTATCGACTTTAATTCCACAGGAACTATCCCATGCTCTTCATGTCTAATAAGAAAGTCTATTCGCCCAGACATTTCAGGGTTTATGTGTTTTACCGGTACTTCACTCCCCATTAAAATACCTAAATTTTTAAACCAAGATTCTATACGTTTTTCTAAATAATTACCGTTTTGAAAGATTCGATTTAATTTAGGGTCTAATTCAGTTTCTGGCATCTGTCCGTTATAAATCAACCATACCGCCCTATCACATTTGTTACTTAATGTAGAAGGATGAAAAACACCACTTCTTGGTGAAGTCATAGTACCTGTTAAATAATCATCCACCATCTTATTCAACCAAATATCTTCAGGTGCGGTTTTTATTACTCTGCTTGTTTTGGGTTTGTCTTTATCGTTAAATTGGATAAGGCCTGCCATAAAAAATCCTTTATGTCTGTATATGTAGTTTCTTTAATATGTAAAATATGTTTAATTTCATCATATTCTTGTAGTTTCCCATCTCTTTTTAAATCTCGTTTCTTTAAATGCCCATATGTACCATCTGCTTCAACAACCATATTAAGTTCTGGTATATAAAAATCTACCATATATGGGTAAAACTCGTATTGTTCTGTATACCTAAGACCTAAATCAGATAAACACTCAGCAATTATGTTTTCCTGCTTTGTGAAATCTCTAGGCAGTAAGTTCACTCTGTAATTCCTCGAAAAGAGTAGGATTTTCTAAAAAGGCTTTCTTTATACCATTCATACCCATAGCTTTAGTATCCTTATATGTATACCAAGCCCCTGCCTGCTGAATTATACCCTGTTTAATCGCTTCCCTAATATGACTCTCTATAATATCTATACCACCGGACACTCTAAATGGGACAATAGCTGATTTCCAGTTTTCCCCCCCAACCTTTGTCTTACGTAATCTTACTTCCATATCAAACCCAACCTTTTCTTTATCTTCTTCTAACCAGCCTTTTCTACGTACTTGCATAAGAAAATGAGCAAAGAAACTCTGTGCTAACCCTCCGGGCATATTATCTAAAGCTGTAGGACCCACAGAAGCCCTTACTTGGTTTATAGCTACAAAAGCTGAACCATATTTAAGATTAGGTAATAATTTAGGTAACGCGCCATTCACAAACCTAGCCTGCCACGCCATAGGGCTGTAAGAAAAATCATTATCAATAATATTGGTGGGTACTAAGCCAGCTATACTATCTAATACAATAACATCTGCTGCTCCGGCATCTCCACCCTGCATTAAATCCCTAATTGTATCAAAAGCTACTTCACCAATAGTTGGGTTGTAATATAAAAGGTTGTCTGTATCAACACCACATTTTTCAGCCCACTCAACGTCAAAAGACAACTCTGTATCAATCCATGCTGCTACCCCACCCTGTTTTTGAACATTCACAACAATTTGTGAAGCTAAATACGATTTACCAACGTTGGTAGGACCATAAATTAAAGTAAATCTTTTCTTGGGTATTCCTCCACCAGTTAGTTTATCTAAAGCAGGAATGTTAAAAGGTATTCTCTCATAATCTAAACCAGCAGTATTTGCTGTTTGTAGGTTTTTATTCTTTTTAAGTAGTTGCTTTATAACCTCAGAAGCGTTTTTCTTCATTCAGTATCCTCCTCATCTTTGCGAGTGCCTTTATGATAAAGGTCACTAAGTTTGGTTTTTAATAATCCCAAACTAGCATCTATCACAGTATCCGCATCTCCTAACTGAGCTTCTAATGACAGCTCTGTATCAATCTCTGATATTTCAACATCAACACGGCGGTTTTCGAAATCCGCCATTTTTTGTGTAAAGCCAACTTTAACTGAAATTAAAGACATGTTATTCCTCCGTCTTAGCTAATAATTCTCTAACTACTTGACCGTAATTAGGGAAACTAGATTCTGTTGATTTGTTCTCTTTGAGTTCTGCTGTGAAATTACCCTTAGATAACATTACAGCAATTATACCATAACCAGCTATATCTACAAACGTATCTATAACTGATTCATTCTTTGGTTCATAATCGTTTTTCCACATTAAGTTTTTTAACCTAGCTACCTTATCCCATAATCTAACAACCAACCCCTTTTCCCTAAAAGCTAAAATATTATCATGCCCGTAATCATGTTGTTTATTTATAACGACCTGTGCTATTTCTAATGCAGCTTCCCTGCAAGCTTCTTCATAACTTTGTTTCATAACAATTCCTTTCTTAATCTAAATAATGTAAAAATGAAATATTTTTAAAATCTTGCTTATTTGCCCAAGAATTAACGCATAACTCAATATCAACTTTAAGGGGTATATCTAAACTGTTTTGTTCAAGTAATTTCTTTATTTTAAGTGGTACTATCCCTAATTCTGAATTATGTATCTCACAAATAATCTCATCGTGAACTTGTAAAAGCATGTTTGATTTCTTATCTTCTAAATACCCAGAAACTTCTAACATCCTTTCGCTAAGAAGGTCTGCGCTTGTTCCTTGTACTAAATAATTAACTCCCTTATACGCAAAATTTGAATCTATTAAATAACGCCGCCCATATTTATTTTTTATCCAACCCCTATGTTTAACTATATCAACAACCTTATCGAAAAAATCCTTGGAGCCTACCATACCTTCAAAATATTTCTTTTTATATAGTCCGGCCTCTTTGGGAGTTGTTTTTAATTGTTCCGCTAATCTATTTCTACCAATCCCATAGATTGTGCCAAAAGTTATACCTTTAGCAAGTTGCCTGTAAAACTTAAACTGTTCGTCATCTTCAGTAATGTTAAAAGCTAACTTAGCAGCCTCCCCATGAAAATCTACATCATCCTTATTCAGTAACTCATCTATAACTTCATTCCGAAAGTAAGACATAAAAACTCTAACTTCCATCTGGCTATAATCAAAACTAACTAATGAGTAATCAGGTCTGGGTATAAATAATCGTCTAATAGATATTTGATTCTTGTTATCAGCATCATAAGATTCGTCTCCAATAAAAGCCCATGTTTCTAACACTTCATCGGATAACTCTTCAGTAATTTGTTGTCCTTTAGATGAAACAACAGCCTCTATTTTGTTTTTGATCCTGTTTTTCTCGTCTTCTGTTAAATCCGGAGTGGCTAAACGAAAGTGGTTTCTGGGTATATTCTGTAAATTAGGTTCTCTACTCGAAAGCCTGCCGGTTGCTGTTCCCCAATTACAAAAAGACGTTCTCATAATATTCTTGTCTAAGTAGGGTTCTATGTAAGTCGATTTTAACTTTTGTAATGCTCTGTACTGACGTACTAAACCAGCTAACCTATGATTTATATTTACTAATGCTGCTTCATTCCATGATGGAGCGCCTTTAGGGGTTTTAATTGGTGACTCTATTCCCATCCCCTCAAAAATCTCACCTATTTGCGCAGGGCTTGCAATATTGAACTCCTGTCCGGCTAAGGTGTAAATTTGTTGTTCTACATCTTCTATTCTTGATACTAAAGATTTCAAGGATGTTTCAGCGTATCCAGTATCAACAGATATACCTAATCTTTCCATTTGGAATAAAACTTTAGTAAGCATACATTGTAAGTCAAAGACTTTTTGCTGCTGTGTTTTGTTTATGCGTAATAAACAATCTTGATATAACTTTGCGGTTAAATTAACATCTTTCTTACAGTATTCTCCTAATAAATCTATAGGGGCTTCAGAAAAATCTTTAAACCATTTATTGCGGCGCAATTCCTTTTTTGTGTCTATGTCATATTGAACAGCCGCTTGCCCATATCTTCTTCCGGCTGTTGCAGTTAAACTTAATTCCCTTGTGTCAGAATGTTCCGTAAGTCTAACCATAACAATAACATCAATTAAAGTTTTATTACTAAATTTTACCCCTTCCTGAGATAAAAAATGTAGATCAAATTTAAGGTTATATCCAATAAAAGTGGTTATTGATGAAGTTAGAAAGTTAACTAACTCTTTACAATAAGCCCTATCCAAATTCTGGTTACTATCTTCACCAGAGTGTAGAAAGGGATAATACTGCAACAAACCATTATGTTTAGGTTCCCCGATACCTATACCACAAAGTTGATTAAGACCGTAATAATCAAGCCCGTTGGTTTCTACATCAATAACAACACTTTTATCTTCTAATGTTACCGCCTTTAGTTGTTGTAAAGCATCGGTAAAATTATTATTGTTAACTAACATGATAAGTTTTATATACTTATCTTAATTAAAATAAATTAGTTTCGTTCTTGAGAGACTCACCAACATATTTCCCATAAAAATACTCTTGTATTGAGTCTACAGTTTCAGCTTGTGTTAATACATCATCAGGTATTCGTCTTTCATCTAATGTCGGAGAAATAAAATACCTAGTATCTATACCTTTACCCTCTCTCTTCATTTTCATTACAACTGTGTTTAAAGCACCCTCATCATCATAAATTGGTGAAATTTGCTGCTCCCAATTCGTGCGATTTGTGGTAATAATGCGTAAACCGTTAATTTCCTCTTTAAACATCTTTTTACCGCCGAGGGTTTCGGTTTCTTCCCAAACACCACTCTCCACTAAATTCTGGTAATCATCACTTACTACTAATCTATGCTGTAAACTATGATAAACTTCATGGATATATACCCAAAAAGATATTTTCATTCTACTTCTTACATCGTCAGGAACATGGCTATTGTCTACATCTTCATGGTCTAATACCGACTCAAATTGATTTGGTCCTGTGGGCCATGTATATAGAAAATAACTATCCACCCAACGCTTTTCTAGTTGTTGTTTTTCAGGGGAATCGTCCCCAGAAGCTAACATATTAAAAAACACAGAATCTCCCGGTTGGAAAAAATATTCTACAAAACGGTTTTGATCTTTAGGTGGTGATAAGGGTTTACGTTCGTCAAATGTTATAATACTCATTTTTGTTCTCCTATTAAAATTAAATATACTTTTATTTTTTATTACTAAATCTATTTCTTCGTTATTACGTATGTCTTGAAAATCTTTATATTGATTCGGTAACTCTACAAAGGATACCATAAATTGTTTATCCAATGCAACTTTCAGTTTAGTCCCTGTTGTTTTTAAGGCTCTCTCTATCCCCTCTTGGCCTGCGTTATCATTATCTAAAGCTAGAATTATTTCTCTAGGATTTAATTCCGCTAATAAATCTATTTGATACTTCGACACAGAGGCCCCTAGAACCGCCACAGACGAATAATTATGCTGGTTAAGCCATATTGCATCTAAAGCACCTTCTACGACCACTATAGTGTCGGTATCGGTTATTTGATTTATACCAAATAAAATGTGTGATTTTTTAAAATGTTTACTAAATAAATATTTAGGGGTAGCTTCCCGCCTTCTTGTAATCCAACCTAATATATTATTTGGGGCAGAATATACGGGTAGTACAAAGTCACCGTTTGTATTTTGTTTGCAATCCCATTTACTTAAAATATCTTTAGCAAATCCCCTGCTGTATATCCAATGGTCATCACAAAGGGGACTTAAACCTTCATAAGATTGGGGATAAACAATATCTTCTTCTTTCGACTGAAGTTCCTCATCAAAGAAACTCGAGTGTACTATCGGTATATCTAATAAACCTTTTAAATGTTCTATTGGTTGTTGGGACACACCGCTGATTAAAGATAAAAGACTACCCTGACCACAACCGGCATAACATATCCAAACACCTTTTTCTATGTTTATAGAACAAGATGCTCGTTTATCTTTATGCCCCGGTAAAGGGCAATTAATAACAAACTGTTCTGAAGAAGGTATATCAATTCCATACTTTAGTAGCTGAGTATACCAATCTACCACTATCTATCCTTTTTGGCTTTCCTTAAGAAAAAAGCTATTTCGTTAGGGTAACCATCAGAATCACGAGCGATTCCTTCTTTTATCATGCCAACTGTTATATCTATCTCTTCCTTACTAGTCGCCTTACTTTTTCTTGTTGTTACTACAATATCATCTTCATTAGTAAATAAATCAAATAAACCCATTTTTAACTCCTCGTATATATCTAAAACTTTTCATCATCATATTCAGGTCTTTCTTCAATATTACCATTATCTACGTCCCAATGCATGACTGTCAAGTTCTTTAATAATTCACCATCTCTGTACTTCTGAAAAAACACACTTCTTTTATCTTGTTCTTTTTCTGCTTTGGTACACATGGATATAACTACATCTGCTGCTCTGAATAAAGCATCCCCAAAAGCTACCTGATTTGTTTTAGGGTGTGTAAATTCATCAGCAACCTCTCTAGTGGCTTGTGTACTAACCATAATTGGTATTTCTGTGGATATGGCTAAGTTCTTTAAACCGTAAAATAATTCGTGAGATTGCTCCCACGCTTGTTTTTTAGAAACTCCTGTACTTAATAAATAAACCCCATCTATAACAACAAACTCTGGTTTATGCTGCCTAATTAAAGTTGCAATATCTTCTATAGTAATGCTTACTTTACCTGAAATACCATCACAAATTAATAAAGACCTTTGATCCGCCTCTGTTAAAAACTTTGTGTACTCTTCTTCATCAATTTTATCCCCCCTGCGTAAGGAACTATGAGATAAATTATATCCCATCATATAAGCTAAAACAACATCTAATCGCATATTAATGGATTGAGCAGGCATTTCAGTGGATATGAATAACGTTTTAAAGCCCGCTCTAATCGCCGTAGCGACAGAATGAACACACATCCATGTCTTACCTATAGTAGGCCTAGCAAACATCGAGATAAGCTCTCCGGGCATCCACCCAACACCAAAATCATTTAACGACTGGAAACTAGTGGGTATTCCCATCAAACCAGTACCATTGCTATTACGTTTATCTACCCTAACTTTATATTCTTCTAATCGACTTAAATCACCGGAGTTATATAAATCAATATTTTCATCCATGCCTATTCTAATTTTAGATAAATTAGTTAAAATATTACTAACCGCTCGTTGGGGGTTTTCATCAATCAAATTCTCTGCGTTTCTGACAACTTGTATTGCTTGCTGTCTTATAGAGGATTCTTTAAATCGTCTTAAAGCTTGATTGAAATTCTGGGATTTACTACTTATAGCTAAATCAGGGAATTCCGCTTGTAAAACCTCGACTGAAGGTAATTCGGCTTCTTCATCATAATGCTTTATAATAAATTTGTATGCAGCAGCATGAACGTAAAAATCTGTAACCGAAAAATTAAACTTATCAAAATTTTCTTTTTCAGTTAGATGAAATAATATAGCTGATTCTATAAAGGCATTACTTGCCATCAGATGATTTTCCTACTTTTGAGTATAAAACTCGACTAGAATTCATGTCTTCTAGGTAGTAGTGTATATCATCTCCATCTAACACGTCAATTATCTGCTTTGCTTTATTAAACGAATTATACCTTCCAATTAACCAAACTTCAGATGGTTTTTTTATTGCTATAATCCTAAAAGTAAATTTAGGGGTTTCCGGGGATTCGATTTTTTGAATCAACCCACCTTTCCTGCGTTTTTTCATGTTTACTTACTTTTTAAGTTATACTCTTGTGCTAAATCTAAAAACTTACCTCTCAATATCTGGCGTACTTTATAAGCGGATTCCCCTAAATCTTTAGTTATCTCTTCCATAGTCATACCTTCTTGACGTAACTCTATAAATCTATGTTCTTTACTACTTAATTTTTTACGCGCAATAAAATCTTCAGCCTCAATATCATCGTAATCATAAATTTGAGAATGTTTTTCTGCGAATGTCCAATCCCCATGTGAAATCACATCAATAATGTCCCTCCAACCCTCACGTGATTCGGAGTTATCTTCCTGTAAAGGCCTAGCATTCATTTCAGCTTCTCTTTTTTTCGCTTTGCTTATTAAAGTCCGTACTGTGTTTTCCATTGTCGTGTGTAAATAAGTGTGAAATATTGCTCCGTGAGTCTTGTTAAACGAATTTGCTGCTTTTATAATAGCTATTCTTAATTCTTGAGCTAAGTCATCTCTATCCATACCCCAAATTACAGTCTTCGCCACCTTCCTCTGTATTTTAGGCTCCCATTGTGTTATTAAGGCGTTATCAATTTCCATTATAATTTTCCTTAATATTTAATAAATATAGGCCAAATATTACGGGTCTATATTTATAGATTTCAAGTATAAATTTTACTAAAATAGCTGTTAACAGTCAACTAATTTACGGAACTATATAAGGTGATAGATACTTCCCGTTTAACAATTAAACTATCTTGTCTCTCTGCGCCCTGTAGAAACACTGTATAGTACAAAAACTGTGTCTGTAACCCCTTAAGGATTTTTGTATAAGCGCTGATCTTTTCCTGTAAAAAGGTATCCTGCAAAAATCACAAAGTATCTTGATATTGTAATACTTAAAATGACATTTTTTTGAGCATATAGGCTTTTTCAGTAAGGTCTTGGCTGGGATAAGATTTTTACATTCTAAACAGTAAGAAACTCTTTTTTTCTTAGCTCGTATAGCGGTTGGTATATTTTGATTTTTTAATACTTTATGTATATATTGTTTTGATGTTTTAAATCGCTTACCAATATCTTCTAATGTTAAAGTAGGATTTTCTTCCTTATATCTAACAATTCTTTTTATCTTACGAGGATTTTTCCTCATGGTCTTTCGATTCCAACTCTTCTACTTTAGCTTTTAATTTTTTAATTTCTTCTACTAACAATACTGTTATTAATTGATAGTGTAATGAATCCGGTTGCCCCTCTTTGTTATATTGAATAACTTCCGGTAATACATCCTCTATATCTTCAGCAATGTAACCAAACTTAGTTCCGCCTAAAAGACTTACATGTCCATCTATATAATCAAAACTTTTAGGTGTTAAATCATATATCTTTGAGCTATCTAGCTCCATTTCTCTAATATTTTCTTTATACCTTTTCGAGGATGAAGAAGCTGCCCAATCGGTAGCTCCACTAGTACCATCAGCCGTTAATACATGATTATCTGTTCCTGCTGGACCATTTGGGAATGTTAAAGTATATGTACTTGATATGCTTCCATGAGGTTTCATTATCATAGTACCGCTACCAGAATTACCAGACATCTCTATTTCCGCAGTATCATCAAAACTTCTGAGTTTTAGTGTTACGCCACCATCCGCTGATGTAACTTTGAATTTTTCAGTAGTACCAGCCGCTCTGTTTGCTCCACTATCTGTAACCTGTATATCAGATTCTTGAACCGTAGCCCCAAAAATATTACTTGTAACTGTTGTAGTTTCAGAAGGTTCGTCAATTTTCCAAGTATATGAAGCAAGTGGGGCAGACGCTATAGCTTCAAAAACTACAAATGTTCGTTCATTTGATACATACTCATAATTCTTTTTCATAACAGCTTTTAATGCTGTGCCTTGACCTGTATAATATATATAATAAGATTCATCCGCCGCCATCGTAGTTCCACTTTGCCCCGGATTACCATTCCATTCATTAATCATAAAGGAAGTAGAATTAGTTGTGCCTTCTTCAATTGTAAGTGTTAAATCCCCAACGGTTATTGTGCCATCATCTGGAAATCTACCTGTACCTGTGTTAAATGTACCGTCACCCCAAGCTACCGAATTATTAGTAACGGGTCGAATAGTAAGATTTGTTTCTAATTGAGTAGTTAGATTAGAACTAGGAGCTGGAGTTGTTACAGCTAATCCTGTATCACCAGTTATCATCTCTTCTAAGTAACTAGTCTCTGTTTTTCTATGATAACCCCCTTCAGCAGCACTTGTATGACCTATTACCTCCCAAAAACAAGAAATAATTCCAGAAGGTTGCTCAACATAAATAATTTTAGTAACTAAGAAAACTTGGTCTATATTAGCAAGGTTATTGGTTACTTTAATCACATCACCAGCTCTGACCGGAACATAATATCTTATAGTAGAATCAGTAGCTACAACGCCTGTAGCCCAAGTGACAGTAACTTGTGTCGCTGAAACAGCTGAACAATACCCGTAAGTTGATGTTGGGTTACTACTTGCATCTAACTCAACAATAGCAGTTCCTACCCTAACACCATTATTTAAAGGATTACCACTAACATTGTAAACTGTTGTTGTATCGCTATGCGTAGCGGCTACTCCCCCACCCACATCCTGATTTACTGCCCTTACAACCACTATAGTAGTGCCGTCAGAGACACTTGATATAGTCATCTCTTCAGAATCAATTTTAATTGTCTGTCCTGCCGCCATACTACTGGAACTAGCTACAGTTAATGTTGTCGCGGTTGTACTAGTTATAGCAGCTCCTAATGTGGTTAGTGTAGCTGTCGTTCCAACATTTGCTAATGTATATGTTTGTGTTGTAGAAG
>Ga0209756_1001708_pt1 | contig 19924 bp, 22 predicted proteins | sample ETNvirenome_6_85_FD_184071 | JGI IMG/M metagenome (GOLD analysis project Ga0209756, IMG submission 184071) | Marine viral communities from the Pacific Ocean - ETNP_6_85 (SPAdes) (version 3) | ecosystem: Environmental > Aquatic > Marine > Oceanic | place: Pacific Ocean | collected 2013-06-19
GATGTTATCCATGCTCGCGATGGTTATGTTGACGATGTTTTGGAGCAGACAGATTTTGCTACCACTGTTGCCGGAGTGATCACCACTACTGGCTTCGACAATCAGGCAATTGATGACCTGCGTGGTCAGAGTATGCTAGAAGATTACGAGCGTGATTTTTCCGGCTTTGATTATTTCGTTGCCGGCGTCATCGCCGAGAACATCTACGAGCTTGACTTCATCGATCAGACGGTCGAGCAGTATGATTACAAGCGTGGCTTCCTCACCCTAGAGGCGAACGTGCAGACCACCGTCGGCAACGTCATGACGGCAGATGAGACCTTGTTTACTGGTTGGCAGACTACGGTCCCCACCAAGATTGGCAATCTGACAATCAATGGCTAAAACTCCGTTACGTTACCCGGGGGGAAAGTCCCGTGCAGTAAAGCATATTCTTCCCCTCGTCCCATCCGATGTAACGGAACTTTGCTCCCCCTTTCTTGGCGGCGGCTCTGTGGAGCTAGCATTCAACCAGGAAAGGGGGGGCACGGTCTATGGGTACGACCTGTTCGAGCCGTTGGTGTGGTTCTGGGAAGCTCTTTTGGAGAGCCCTGAGGAGCTAGCCAATGCCGCTGATGCTATGCGTAAAAAGCATGTTGATTTTGAGAAGAAGCGCGGCTTGCTACGGGAAGACTGTGCGCGCATCCGTGAGGAGCTTAAAGCAGCAACAAACAGCAGCATTGAGAATGCTGCAAAATTCTATGCCATCAACAGGAGCACATTCTCCGGAGCAACGTTCTCAGGTGGCTGGTCCAACCTGGCCGCATACTCAAGATTCACAGACTCTTCTATTAAGCGCGTGAGGGAATTCAAAGTAAAGAATTTTCACGTAGCTTGCGAGTCATTTCAAACTTCTATTTTAAAACATCCAGATGCTTTTCTTTATTGTGACCCTCCGTATTTGTTGGGAGCAGATAAGGATAGGCTCTATGGGGTCACCGGCGGCATGCACCAAGGGTTCCCTCATAAAGAACTATACGACATCCTTTCTCAGCGAGAAGGGTGGGTGTTATCCTACAACGATTGTGAAGGTGTTCGTAAGTTATATTCTAACTACGAAATCCGTGAAGCAGCATGGGCTTACGGTATGAAAAATGTCGATCCGCAATTGAGTGCTGATAGGCGCTTGTTGGAAGAGTTGATACCAGCTTTGAAGGCAGATGCTTCTAAAGTACTGGTCCAACAACTCGTAGATGGGTTGAAAAAAAAGATGGGTTCTTCATCTGAACTACTAATTATAGGGTAATGATAATGCAACCCATCATGGAAGGCTGGCGTAGTTGGCTACAGGAGCAAAAAGTTAACAAAGGCAACGTGCTTGAAGGCATAGTTGCTGCAGCTTTAGGTGCTATGTTTGAGAAAGGTGCTGATATTACCGCTCGCAAAAGCCATGGCGGTGTGATCACTGCCGCCGACGTTTTGTCCATGATTGGTAATCTGTCTGGCGGTCAAGAGTTGGTGGAGTATTCTAACACGTTAGTATCTAACGATGTTCTTAAAATAGCTGTGGAGTTGAAACAGGTAGAGATACAAGAATTGCTTCAAATCCCCACTTCAGGCGAAATGCAAGCGCGTTATGCGAATGAGCTTGAATTGTCACGAAAATACGCTAATGAAAAAAGATTTAGAAAATTTGCAAATAGAATAGCTACGGGCGAAGCATACCGCACCGATGCTGAGACTTCATTTGACACTATTGAGATCCGTGCCATGGGCAAAACAGGGCAAGGCTCCACCACAGCGGACGTGCAAATATTGGTCAATGGTTCGGCCCCGCCTGATTTTGGTCCCGGCATTAGCTTAAAGGGCTGGTCTAAGCAGTTTGGACAGGCTGTGGTTACCATGTCCGGTACCGGCAAAGAGGCTGAAAATTTCAAGAAAGGCTTAGACAAGGACGTGGGATTATTAAAGAAGCTAGCACCCAGCGAATATGACAAGTTTAAGAACAATGTTGCTGGATTGATGGCACCAATATCGGCAGGAAAAGCGGTTTCTGAACTGTCTCGCGATGAAGTTTATGCTGCTGCCGATGCTGCAATTAAATCATCTGGAGTTGCTGGCGACTTGGCAGAGTGGATTGGGCTAGTCCGCGACGAACTGTCTATGTTCTTAAATGCCATCGCCGATGCATCTAACAAGGATCCACAAGCCTTCGCTGATGCAGCACAACCCCTCATCAGAGGTGCGGTTGGAGACGTGGAATTTGCGCAAATGGCGCGGGGCTTAAGCCGAGGTCGGATGGAGCCTATGCCGGCAGCACTGCAGCGCCTTGCTTCGGATGGCGGCGAGTTCGGCGTTAAGAAAGGAGCCGCCGGCGAAGTGAGCTTGATGCTAGCCGGCGAAGCATTACTATCGTTTCGCTTCCGTCGTGATGCCTCAAGGGGCAAGTCTGGATACAAGCTGATGCTGCGCCTGTTGGTTCAATCGACGCCCGCGCTAAAGAGCTTAATGGCTTTCGGCGGCGCGCGCAAATAAAATAAAAAACCTCTGGACAAACAACTCTCAATTGTGGTATTATAACAACATGAAGAGGATGATTTTATGACTAGTGAACCAATCAATGCAGCGCATTATTGGAGAAACAATGGGGAGTTGATAGCAGACGTGGCAAGTCTGGGTTTTATTAAGGGTAAGGTTCTTGATGCCACATATGGATTGGGAGCGTTTTGGAGCAGTTATACTCCAAGTGAATTGATTTCTAACGATCTCTATACCGCTGCCGATTACTCTTACAGCTTTACTAATTTTCCTTCGCACTGGGAAAACAAATGGGATACTACAGTTTTTGACCCGCCTTATAAGTTAAATGGTACGCCGTCGCAAGGACAAGTCGATAAAGCTTATGGTGTGCACAAGAAGGCCACCCTTCAAGAGCGGATGGATTTGATTATTGCTGGGGCAAAAGAATGTTACAGGGTCACAAAAGATAAGGGCTTCATTCTGGTAAAAGTACAAGACCAAGTTTCATCGGGCAAGATGCACTTTCAAACTGATGCTGTTTCCTCTGCCCTTGTAGAGTTGGGAGCGGTGAAGGTAGCTCAGATGCACTTTCTTAGGCACCCACGCCCACAACCTCAAGGTCGAAAGCAGGTGCACCCCCGCAGCAACTTTTCTACATTAATGGTATTCAAAAAATAATAGTAGAGTTTTCTTAAAAAATCTCTGGACAAACCAGGGAACATGTGCTAATATATAACTATAACTCAGGAGAATAGATGTCTAACAATGGTAAGATCAGCGTTGCAGAAATGCGTAAAATGCTCAACAAGAAGGCCGGCGCTAATATCGCCTACAACTTGACTGAGGGCAACCCAACAGATGTGAAGGAGTGGATCCCAACCGGTTCACGGTGGCTTGATTCCATCATCTGTAGAGGAAAGTCTGCAGGAATCCCCATGGGAAAGGTCTGCGAGATTGCAGGACTAGAAAGCACTGGTAAGTCCTACATGGCTTCTCAGGTTGCAGCCAACGCTCAGAAGATGGGGATTGATGTAGTTTACTTCGATTCTGAATCTGCATTGGACTCTGGTTTTCTGGCCCGAGCCGGCTGCAATGTTGAAGATGTGCTTTATGTGCAAGCTACCAGCGTTGAAGCTGTGCTAGCCAACATCGAGGAACTCTTGGGCACTGGCAATCAGTTCCTGTTCATTTGGGACAGCCTAGCGCTGACTCCTAGCAAGTCTGACATTGAGGGAGACTTCAATCCCCTCTCCAGTATGGCAGTCAAGCCCCGCATCCTTTCTAAGGGGCTCTCTAAGTTGGTGCAGCCGATTGCCAACAGTAACTCTACATTGCTGATTCTTAATCAGCTAAAGACCAACATTACTTCTAACATCGCTGAAGCAATGACGACGCCCTACTTCACTCCAGGAGGGAAGGCTCTTAACTACTCGTATTCGTTGAGGATTTGGCTCACTGGTCGGAAGGCTAAGGCTAGCTTCATTCAGGACGAGAACGGTTTCAGGATCGGTTCAGAGGTTAAGGCGAAGATTGAGAAGTCTCGCTTTGGAACTCAGGGACGTGTCTGCACATTCAAGATTGTGTGGGGTGGCGACGATGTTCGCATCTGTGATGAGGACTCATGGTTTGAAGCCATTAAGTCATCGGAGCAACTGACCAACGCGGGAGCTTGGTTCACCCTTATCCATGAGGACGGCAAGAAGGAGAAGTTCCAGAAGTCTGGCTGGCTGGACAAGCTGCAGGACGAGAAGTTCCGAGCCCGCGTACTTCAGATCATGGACGAGGAAGTCATTTTGAAGTTCGAGGATAGAACTGGAAGGGCTGAGGATTTCTACAAGATTGATGAGGAGTCCGTGACCGAAGTGGCCACAGCTTAAGATTCTTCTTGACTTTTAAGCCAAAGGTTGATATAGTAGTAGTATGAAAATTTCGAAGGGGATGCAACGATATCTGGCATTGGCCAGCCGAGTTGCATCACAGAGCGAGCACGATCATTTTAAGCACGGTGCCATCCTAGTAAAGGGAGGTTCCGTGCTTAATACTGCGTGCAACAAGGATAAGTATAATAGATTTGGGAATAGGTTTCGAGACACTCATAACTGTGGCCACGCTACGCATCATGCAGAGCTTGGTTGCATCTTGGGCTTGGATCGATCCATTACTCAAGGAGCCACAATGTATGTTGTACGTATGAATCGAGAAGGTACGTTCCGAATGTCAAAGCCATGTGGAATGTGCGAGGAAGTATTGAAATTTTGTGGCGTAAAGAGAGTAGTATATACCACCGGTGATGAATCCACCGTTGAAAAACATAAACTTTAAGGAAATGATAATGAAGAGCGAGACAAAACCAGACCCCAACACATTGTGGGGGTTTGCACTGATGCAAAATGTAGCTAAATACCGGGTCGACGGCGCCCTCTGGCGTGTGGCCGGCAAGAGCGAGATCCCCGATGCCCACTTTACAGTATGGGAAGATAATGTTTCAGGTCCCTGTTTCCGGCAAGGATTTGTGAAGGTTTAGAATGAAAGAGAGGATTCTTATTGTCGATGCGCTGAACGCATACTTTCGAGCTTACATCGTGGACCCGAGTCTGTCAACAAACGGACAACCCATCGGAGGAATGAAAGGGTTCCTAAAGATCCTTAACAAACTGGTAAGGGAATCCAAGCCCGACAAGATTGTGATCTGCTGGGATGGGGCTGGAGGCTCCAAGAAACGGAAGGCGACAAACAAATCGTACAAGGAGGGCCGAGCCCCCATCCGCCTTAATCGAGACATTCGGAACCTCTCAGAGTCAGAAGAAATCACAAACAAGATCTGGCAACAGACGAGGCTATTCGAATACCTAAACGAGATGCCAATCATCCAGCTTATGTATGAGGGGATTGAAGCGGACGACATCATTGCATACGTTCAACAACACCGAGCCCTCCAGGGCTCCCAGAAGATGATTGTAAGTTCAGATAAAGACTTCTTTCAGCTACTGGATGACGAAACCATTCTACACCGCCCAATTCAAAAAGAAAATTTGAACCGGAATAGAATTATTGAACAATACGGAATTCATCCAAACAACTTTGCGCTTGCGAGAGCGGTTGTCGGAGACGTGAGTGACAACCTCCCTGGGATCAAGGGAGTCGGACTTGGCACCATTGCTAAGAGGTTCCCTTTCCTGGCTGAGGAAAAGTCATGTACCATCAATGCGTTGGTGAAGTTCTGCAAAGAAAACAATGAGAACAACTTGAAGGCTTTTACTAATATTGTTGAGGGCAAGAAACTCATTGCAGAGAACTATAAAATGATGCAACTTTATTCTCCATCAATTTCAGTCCAGACCAAACGTGACATCGACGCAATCTTTAGTGAGTTCACACCAGCACTGAACAAGACTATGATTAGGAAGATGTTTGTGGAAGACGGTATTGGGGAGCTTAGTATTAACGACTTGTTTGTTAACTTCAAGAGCTTGATTTACTCACACAAAGAGCAGCAGACTACATAGTGGAAAGCCCTTCATTTTCTAAATTTGGAAAAGCATTTCAAGAAGACATGTGCCACTTGGTGCTGTGTGATCGTCCTTATGCGGATCAGATCGCCGAGGTATTGAATCCTGATTTTTTGGAACTTAAATATCTTCGAGTTTTTATCGAGAAGGTGTTTGACTACCGAGAGAAGTATGGTGTACATCCTACATGTAAGATTCTGCAGACTGTTTTCAGGGCAGACATTGAAAATGAAAACGAGGTTGTCAAAAAGCAAGTAAGAGATTACTTTGCGCGCATCTGTAACACCGAAGTGGAAGTCGAGGGCGCAGAATACATTAAAGAAACTTCTTTAGATTTCTGCAAGAAGCAGAAGCTGAAAGAGGCAATGTTAAGGTCTGTTGATCTCTTAAAGAATTCTTCCTTTGATGAGATCAGTGAAATTATTAATGAGGCCCTGCGTCTAGGAGCCACCAGTGATTTTGGGTATGATTACAAGACAGACTTTGAGGCACGATTCGTAAAGAAGGCACGGAACCCTATCAGTACCGGCTGGGAAAACATTGACAACATTTGCAAGGATGGTCTTGGCAAAGGCGAGCTAGGAGTAGTGATCGCTCCCACTGGTGCAGGAAAAAGTATGGTGCTCGTGCATCTAGGTGCCCAGGCGTTGAAGGCAGGGAAGAACGTCGTACACTATACCTTGGAATTGGGGGATACAGTCGTTGCTTCTCGTTATGATAGCTGCATTACTGGTGTAGGTCTCGGAGATCTTCTAGCTTTTAAAGAACAAATTTATGAAAAAGTTCAAAATATTGAAGGCTCCCTCATAGTTAAAGAGTACCCCACCAAAAGTGCGAGTACAAATACAATAAAGGCTCACTTAGAGAAACTAAAGACCAGAGGAATGGAAGTTGACATGATCATCGTAGATTATGGTGATTTACTACGCCCTAAAACTGTTCGCAGAGAGAAGAGACACGAATTAGAAACTATTTATGAAGATTTACGAGCGATCGCACAGGAAAACAAGTGCCCGGTATGGACAGCATCCCAGACCAACCGCTCGGGGCTTAACGCAGAGGTAATTACGATGGAATCGATATCAGAAGCGTTCAATAAGTGCTTTGTCGCTGATCTTATCTTCTCTGTGTCGCGCACTATAGAGGACAAGGCGACCAAAGGCGGCCGCCTGTTCATTGCAAAGAATCGTAATGGACCAGATGGACTAATATACCCAGTGTATATGGACACTAGTAGCGTGAAGATTCGAGTGATGGAGCAGTCAGGTGAGACCATTGGTGAGATTAAAGCCTTATCTGCAAAGGAACAGTCTGAGAAGTTGAGAGAGAAGTACAAAGAATTTAGAAAAAACGGAGGAAAAAGCTAAAATGTATGCGGAAGACTTAGTACGAGAGGGAACGTTAGATTACTTTCGGGGTGACGAACTTGCTACGAACGTGTGGATGACTAAATATGCCCTTCGGGATAAGTCGGGGGACTTCATGGAGGAGACTCCCAACGACATGCATCAGCGCCTTGCAAAAGAGTTTGCAAGGATTGAAACAAAGTTTGAAACTAACGGTCTCTCGTATGATGAGATTTATGATCTATTTAAAGACTTCAAATATATAGTACCTCAAGGATCTCCGATGTACGGAGTAGGAAATGATTATGTTAATGCATCTTTGTCTAATTGTGTTGTCGTCGCTTCTCCTGGTGACAATGTTTCTTCAATTATTGACAGTGGAAAAGAATTGGCTAACTTATTCAAGCGCCGCTGCGGCGTTGGGTTGGATATTAGCAACTTACGTCCAGAAAACGCCCCTGTAAACAATGCAGCGGGCACCACCACCGGAGCATGGAGTTTCGCAGACTTTTATTCTTACGTGTGTCGGATGATTGGACAAAACGGCCGCCGTGGAGCACTCATGATCTCCATCGACGTGCGTCATCCTGACGTTGAGAGGTTCGTCACCATGAAACATGACCTCACTAAAGTCACAGGCGCTAACGTGTCAGTGAAGATTACTGATGAGTTTATGGAAGCTGTCGAGGCTGATGACGACTATGTTCTACGCTATCCGATTAACGGTAACCGAACCCCGGCGTTTACCAAGACCATTAAAGCCCGAGAACTATGGGAAAAGATTATAGAGTCAGCGACTCACACTGCCGAGCCAGGACTTCTAATGTGGGACAATATTACAAAAACCCTTCCAGCAGATGCCTACCGAGACGAAGGATTTCAGACACTTACAACAAACCCTTGTGGTGAGATCCCTCTATCCGCGTACGACTCGTGCCGGCTGATTTCTATTAATCTTAAGAGCTTCGTGGAGAAGCCGTTCACCGAGGAAGCCGAATTCGACTTTGAATTGTTCAAAGATGTCGTCAAGAAGGCGATGCGCTTGTCAGACGACCTAGTGGAACTAGAGATCGAGAAGCTTAATAAAATCATGGAGAGTTGTGACACAGACGATGAAAAGGAGTTGTGGAACAACCTTTTGAGGGCATGCACCAAGGGACGCCGCACTGGACTGGGTACTCATGGACTAGCTGACGCCATCGCGTGTCTCAACCATGCTTACGACTCCCCGAGAGCGTTACGCATCATTGACCAGATTTACGAATCACTGAAAATCAATGCCTACGCCGAGAGCGTGGAGCTAGCCCAGGAACGAGGAGCCTTCCCCGTTTTTGATTGGGCCACAGAGCAAAACAACTCTTATATTTCAAATTTGCCAAATTTTCTTCGGGACAAAATTTCCAGATTTGGTCGCCGCAATATTTCTATCCTAACCAACGCACCGACTGGTTCTGTCTCTATTATGTCACAGACTAGCTCAGGGTTAGAGCCCGTTTTCAGAAACTGGTATATACGCCGCCGTAAGCTCTCTCACAACGAGGGAGCCCTTACAGCCGACTTTGTCGATGAGCTAGGAGACCGATGGACAGAATATAAGGTTTATCACCACAATGTGGAGGACTTTATGCGTCAGGTGGAAACACAGACGATCCCCGGTTTTTTTGTCACTTCAGATCAGATTGATTGGAACAATCGCATCGATGTGCAGTCCACGATCCAAAAACACATTGATCACTCTATTTCTTCCACGATCAACCTCCCCAAGGGCACCAAACCAAGCGTTGTAGGCGAGCTTTACAAGAGAGCATGGGAAAAGGGGCTGAAAGGGGTTACTGTGTACGTCGATGGCTCTCGCACTGGAGTGCTCATCACTGAAAAGACCGAAAATACCGAATTTCCGGTCCATAGCGCTCCAAAACGCCCTGAGCTTCTGGAGTGTGATATTCACCACACCACCATACATGGGGAAAAGTGGGTAATCCTGATAGGGCTCCTCAACGGCCGCCCATATGAGGTTATGGGAGGCAAATCAGATCTTGTCGAGATCCCAAAGAAATACAAGCAAGGTACCTTGCGGAAAAAGAGCCGCAAAACGATGCCATCCATATACGACTTAACAGTCGGTGCTGATGATGATATGCTCGTTGTTAAAGACATTGTAAAGGTATTCGATAATCCCAATCACTCAGCCTTCACGCGCGTCATTTCTTTGACACTGCGCCACGGTGCAAGCATCAATTTTGTTGTAGAACAACTACAAAAGGACAAGGATTCTGACATGTTCAGTTTTTCAAGATGCATTGCGCGAATGTTAAAAAACTATATTCAGGATGGCACAAAGGTCGGAGGCGCAAACAACTGTGTTGAGTGTGGATCTGAGACCGGGCTAGTATATGTCGAGGGATGTCAATCTTGCCAGGACTGTGGCTATGCAAAATGTGGATAAGGAGACACAATGAAATTTAAACCAGTTAATAGATACTTGTTGGTTGAACCAATTGAGATCAAACCGGAAAAGAAGGATAAGCCAAAAGTATTGTTGCCCGAGGTGTACAAAACAGAGAGCGCTCGCTTTAAGATGTGTCGGGTGGTGAGCATCGGGCCCGAGTGTACGAAGAACGTACGTGCTAATAGCCTTGCTGTCGTTGAGAACTCGATGGTAGAGAAGATTGAGGTACTCGATAATACATTTTACGTCATTCTTGAAACTCATGTCATCGGGATTATAAATGAACAGTGAGAATGATAAAAGCCAGCCAATAGAAATGGGACTGGAAAGGCTTATCGGGATATAAAAAATGATTAGTCCCCAAATACTATGTGCCGCCGTGATGGCGATGAACATGCCTAACGCAGACTTTGCCTGTAAGCATATGGCCCACCTTGTCGACGCTAGTGCAAAGAACAAGATCAAACCAGAAATACTTGTTTCTCTAATCCACGAAGAGAGCCGCTGGAAGCCCCACGTAGTGAGTCGTTCTGGAGCCTGCGGACTTACGCAGATCTTACCGAAATACACACGTCCCCATACTAGTTGCGCCAAGCTAAAAGATCCCCGAATTTCTATCGCCCTCGGCGCCAAGACGTTATCCTTTTGGGTGCGCACATACGGACGAGGCCGGTACCGCAAAGGACTATGCGGCTACAACGGCGGTTACCGATGTAAAGAACTAACCTCCCCCAAAAAATACGCTTCACGTGTTCTCTCCCGTTCAGTGCGTCTTCGCCGCGAGGTAAAGAAGCAGCAGGCATTAAGAGAATTACGCAACTAATAAAATGAGCGAACTGGTTGTAGAAAAGCTTGTCATAGGCAATAATCTGGCATCAGCGATATACGCGTACATGCAAGATGCAACGTATATCCAAAATGCCATTCACGAGCCATTCCGGTTCAGCTATCTTAGCCCTGATTGCAATTTAGAATTCTTGAACATGAAGAATGAGGAACGCGTATTGCAGACGCCCACCGGCTGTAAAGCTGTTGGAGTTTCTCGTGCTAGCGTTTGGCAGGACATTCTTTTCTACTTGTCTTTGGAGGGCAAGACACCGTTCGGTGGACAGAATACGAGAATGCGCCTAAAAGATAATATTCTTCGTGTAGTTTTAAAAGAGGTTAAAACCTTTGATATAAAGTATGACGAGTTGTTTGTTTTTGATGATGAGAATGTATTTGGGGTAGGGAGCCCCGACAGTAGAGTGCCTATTACATGCGACGTCTACGACTGGTATGATGTCAACGAGGGTGCGATGCACGCATACGATTTAATGGAGACACCTGAAAGCCTGGTAAAAGAGATATACTTCTATAAGTCACCCCGCATATGCGGCAACACGAATGACAGAAAGGACTTGGTGGCAGTTTCCCACTTGGAACCAAAAGACCTTCACGAAATAGAGAGTTCTGATTTATATACGCGTCTAAAGACCGTAGCTCTAATGAAGGAGCATGGAATTCGTGGAGATAACGGTACCAAGCCTAAGCTAAGTTTGCGAAAGAGGGAAATAAAGTTTAAGTTCGATTTAGAGTATGAAACTGAATTAGAAAATGTACGGTTCATGAAATCGAGCGAAGAGGATATGTTTAGTGGACATTTCGACTGGTAAGTATTTCCATTTGGCTGGAGTTGTTTCGCTGATTGGTTATGAGTCTGAGTTTCAGATGGAGTGGCACGATTCTCTCATGCCCATTGCACCAGACTATACTTTCATTGACAAAGCCATTGTGGATTGCGTATATGCAGGGTGTGAAACTATCTGGATTGTCTGCAACGACGACATGACACCACTGCTTAAAAAACGTCTAGGCGACTGGGCCTCGGATCCTGTCTGGAGATACCGAAAGAAGAGTAAGGTATTTTATGATCTTATTAAAGAGGTGCCGATCTTCTATGTCCCAACTCATCCAGATGATATCAATAGACGAGACTGTATGGCATGGGGGGTGCTTCATGGTGCCTCGACAGCCAACAAGATCTCCTCACAAATTAGCAAGTGGACGCGTCCAGATGCATTCTTTGTAACGTTTCCGTACGGCGTGTATGACTATCAGATATTACGTGAAAATAGAGATTTAATTTCTAGCAGAAAAAAGGTATACTTTTCGTGTGGTGGGGATAGTATAAAGACAGGTAAGTATTTGCCGTTTACGTTTGATGGCGACGACTTAAAGAATTTAGTGAAGAACTTCAAGAGTAAAAATCAGAACTCCTTCTTTGAGGGAAAGAAACTACCACTAGAAGAAAGGTACACGGGAAGACACTTCACGCTGCTAGAAACATTTGACCAGCTTAAATATAAAGAATACGAACACATAGAGCTTAAATGGGCTCAGCTAGTTGAGACATGGGAGGATTATACTTCTCTACTCTCTAACTGTCACTGGGACTCACTAGATAAGAAACGATGCATACCACGAAAGACATTCAACAAAATACCATACACGGAGGAGGAAAATGACAGAGCTTGAGTTTGCAAAAGAACGCCACGAGGAAGTGGAGATCATAAAGAAAGAATTACTTGAAAACATTGTAGAGGACCTCTTAACGCTTAAAGAGAACTACGCACACATTGATAACGAGTTCGCGCATGACATAGCAAATTTAATTAATGAATATGAAGAAATATATTGACTTTCTCTGACAGTAGTGTATACTTTACAAGTACGCTAAAGGAAAAGCATTGAGCAGAAAGAAGTCAGAAGTTCCGTTTGTAAATTTTCATTCCCACACAACCTTCTCCGTCTTTGACGGGATGGGTTATCCGGCAGACCATATGAATGCCGTGTGGGAAGCGGGAGGTGATGCTATGGCGATCACTGACCACGGGAATATGAATGGGCTAGCATATCAAGTTGAAGCATTCAAGAAGATGCAGAAGGAGGGGAAGGAATTTAAGCCCATCTTTGGGATTGAGGCTTACTTCATTCCTTCGGTTGCTAACTGGAAGCAGGACTATCTTGAGGCCAAGGAAGAAAAGAAGAAGATTGACAAGGGTAAGACCGTCGTTGAAGACGAAGATGTTTCAAGGAAGAAGATCAAGAACATCCTCAATCGCCGACACCATGTTATCTTGCTAGCTCAGAATCAAAAGGGCTTGTCTAATCTTTTTAAGATGGTCTCGACTTCTTTCCGCGGAGATAACTTCTATCGTTTTCCTCGCATTGATCACAGCATGTTTAGAAAGCACGGGGAAGGGATCATCGCTTCCAGTGCGTGCATCGGGGGTATCTACGGGAGTTCCTATTGGAAGCACCGCGATGACGGTCAAGAGGCAGTTCTCAATTCCATGCGCGAGACCACCGATAAGATGATAAGGACTTTTGGAGACCGCTGGTTTGGCGAGCTTCAGTGGAACAACATTCCAGAACAACATGAAATCAACAAGCTGATTATTCAGCTATCAAGGGAATATGATTTTGAACTTATTTCTACTGCGGATAGCCATTTCCCTACTCGTGAAGCTTGGAAAGATCGAGAGCTTTATCGACGCCTTGGTTGGATCGGAAAATCCTCACGGCCGGGATGGATGTCAAACGAGCTACCCTCCTCTCTGGAAGAGGTGGGTTACGAACTGTTCCCCAAGTCTGGCGACCAGATGTGGGGGGCTTACAAATCTTACAGCAATCTCATGAATGTAACATACGATGACGACATTGTGCGTCAAAGTATTGAACGGACGCACGACATCGCACACAATCGGATTGAGAGCTTCTTGCCTGACACGTCGGTCAAGCTCCCATCCTTTGTCGTTCCAGATGGGAAGACTGCCCCACAAGCTCTAGCCGGGCTCTGCGTCGAAGGGCTCAAGCAATTGGGTCTTGGCAACGACGACGATTACGTGGCGCGCCTCAAGGAAGAGGTTAACGTCATTAACGATCGAGGGTTCTCAAAGTATTTCTTGACCATGAAAGCAATCTCCGACAAGGCAACAGACCGTCAGCTTGTCGGCCCCGGTCGAGGGTCGGCAGCCGGCGCGCTCACAGCATATGTGTTGGGGATTACTCAAGTTGATCCAATTAAGTACGGGCTTCAGTTCGAGAGGTTCCTGCGTAAGGACGCCACAGATTACCCTGACATCGACTATGATGTTTCAGAGCCCATGGAAATGAAGGAGCACCTTATTGAAGAGTGGGGACAGAACTCAGTGGTTCCGATCTCCAACTGGAATACTTTGCAGCTCCGAAGTTTAATTAAGGACATTTCCAAGTTCTATGACGTGCCTTTCAGTGAGGTAAACACAGTCACCGGCCGGATGATGGCAGAGGCGACCCCCACAGCCAAGAAGGCGCACGGTATCAAGGCAGGGGTGTATGCACCTACCTTTGATGAAGTAATGGCTTACAGCCCAACTCTGCAAGCCTTTCTGGCTAAATATCCTCAAATTGAGACCCACGTCAACAGCCTGTATGGTCAGGTGCGCTCATGCAGTCGCCATGCAGGAGGTGTGGTGATTGCGGAGAACCTGGACGAGTGCATGCCCTTAGTTAACAGTGGGGGTGTAACACAGACGCCGTGGACCGAAGGTCAGCACGTTCGACATCTGGAGCCGCTAGGGTTCATCAAGTTTGATATCTTGGGGCTGGCATCGCTGAGGATGATCGAGGGAGCAATCTCTCACATCTTAAAGCGTCACAAGGGAATTCCTGAGCCGACGTTCGAAGATATTCAGAAGTACTATAATGAGAATCTTCATCCGGATGTTATTAATCTCGATGAACCTTCTGTTTACAAGAATGTATTCCACAAGGGAAAGTGGGCCGGCATCTTTCAGTTCACTGAGGAGGGGGCACAGAAGTTCTGTGTGAGGGCAAAGCCAAACAATATCATTGACTTAGCTGCTATCACCTCCATCTATCGTCCCGGACCGCTCAGCGCGAACGTGGACAAACAATATGTGAAGGCAAAGTTAAACCCTGACGAAGTAGAGTATCCGAGTCAGGAGGTGAAGGACGTGACAGAAGAAACTGTTGGGTTCTTGATCTTCCAAGAACAGATCGCCGAGCTAGCTCATCGACTTGGGAAGGATATCTCTCTGGACGAGGGCAACAAGCTACGCAAGCTTCTGACCAAGAAGGGCACCGGAGAGGTAGAACAACAAAAGAATAAGATCAAGGGAAAGTTTATTGAAGGCTGTACAGAGAAGGGCATTGCCCGCTCTGCCGCAACTCACTTGTGGGACACCTTTGAATACTTCTCTGGCTATGGCTTTAATAAGTCACACGCAGTTTCATATTCAATTCTATCTTTCCAGTGTGCGTGGCTACTGAACCACTACCCCTCCGAGTGGGTAGCTGCGTTCCTAGACAAAGAGCCTGAGGCACGGAAAGAGAAGGCAATTAATATTGCGAAGTCATTGGGCTTTGCGATCGAGCCCTTGAACATCAACACGTCAGGAACAGTCTGGGAGATCTCAGCAGACGGCAGGACTTTGATTCAGCCCTTGACTTCTATTAAGGGGTTGGGAGAATCAGCCATCAAGCAGATCTTGAGCAACCGGCCGTTCAACACAGTGGAAGAGTTTCTGTTTAATGAGGACATCACTTACAGCAAACTCAACAAGAAAGCTTTGGATGTGTTGTGCCGGTCTCAGACGCTCAACTGTCTCGTAGATGATCGGTTCACCGGACTGAAGCACTTCTGGTCAACCTGCGTTGTAGACCGTCCAAAGAATGAAAAGAAATTTCTGGAAAATTTAGAAAAGTATAGTCCAGAGGGAGAGTTCGATGACGAGGAAAAGATTCAATACCTCGTCGATCTTACAGGAGTCTATCCAATGAGCCTGGTCATGGACGCTGCTCTTACGGAGAAACTGGAGAGCAAGTTCATCCCTAGGATTTCAGACTACGATGCCGAGCTTCAGTTGGTATGGTTTATCCCGAGGAAGATTATTCCAAAGAAGACAAAGAATGGAAAAGATTATTGGATTGTTGAGGTTATCGATGATTCAAACAACATGACACGAGTAAGGTGTTGGGGAGTTAATAAAGATAGAGATACACTCTTGACAAACCACCCGTATCTTGCTAAACTAGAATACAGCCCTGAGTGGGGTTTCAGCACCCGATCAATTAGGCACAACTTTAGGATGCTAGCGTGAACAACAAAGTAGTAATTGTAGAAGGTTTGATTGGGGCAGGCAAGAGTTCCCTAACAAAGGAGCTAGGAGCGGCCCTCGGTAGAAACACCCTGACTCTCATGGAGCCAGACGAGCAGGATAATGCTAATCCTTATCTCGCTTCTTTCTACGAGAACCAAGAACGCTGGGCGTTTACTATGCAGGTTCACCTGCTCCAAGCACGCTACATGATGCACTTGCAGGCTCAGTGGCATGCTATGAACAAGCAAGGGAACGCAGTGCTTGACCGTAGCTACTTCGGTGACACCTCGTTTGCTCGCCTACAGGTCAAGACTGGTGCTATGACTGAGGATGAGTTCGAAACTTATCGAAGTATTTACCACGCAATGACAGCCAGTGTGCTCCTCCCTAGCGTCTGTGTGCGCTTGGTGGTGAGCCCAGAGGTTGCGGCAGAACGGATCCGTAAGCGGATGGAGCTACAGACCGGACGCACATGCGAAAACGTTATTGATATCGGCTACTTGCGAGACTTAGACCGTGAGATTACTCATATGGTTGGGGTGCTGACAGGACAAGGGGTGCACACCATCCATGTTCCGTGGGACGCTGACCGTCGAAGCGCTAGCGACCGGGTCGAGGCAGTCCGTGAGATTGCATCACAGATTACTGAATGTCAGCCGAAAGATTTATTTCTAGACCTTCACCGCAGAACACTATAAAGCTTAAAGGAGAAAAGATGAACATTAGAGTGTATCGAATTAGGCAGGGAGCCAAGATTCCTGTCCGGGCCCATCAAACAGACGCAGGCATGGATCTGTTCTATTGTCCTGACACAAAGGCACCACGACCAGGGTTGTGTACCATGGGTGCTGATGGATCTTATTCGTTGAGTCCGGGCTCATCATGTCTGCTGTCAACAGGGCTCAAGGTTGAAGTCCCCCGAGACCATATGCTTGAGATTAAGAATAAGTCAGGCGTGGCTTTTAAAAGACAATTGCTAGTTGGCGCTTGTGTCGTGGACGCAGGGTATGACGGTGAAGTGTTTGTCAACCTCCACAACATCGGCACATCCACCCAGACAATCGAGCCGGGCCAAAAGATTGCTCAAGCTGTCTTGACCCCCATTGTAACTTGCGGGATTGAAGAGGTGAGAGAAGATAGACTAAACGACAACTCCAGCCGACAAGCAGGCGGCTTTGGTTCTACAGGATTACAATAATGAATAAGAAAACACAAGAGACAATTTTTAGTTCGAAGAGTTCAGAATGGGAAACCCCCCAGAATCTCTTTGATAAGTTAGATACCCAGTACGAATTTACTTTGGATCCATGTTGCACCAAGAAGACTGCAAAATGTAAGAAGTATTTTACAAAGAGGGACAACGGACTCAGGAAGAGTTGGGAAGGACACACTGTCTTTGTTAATCCTCCTTACGGCCGCGAAGTGCCCAAGTGGGTGAAGAAGTCTTATGAGGAGTCGCTGAAGGATGACACGACGGTGGTCATGCTGATTCCTTCGCGAACCGATACACGATACTGGCATGATTATTGTATGAAAGCAGACGAGCTTTACTTCATTAAAGGACGTCTCAAATTCGGGGATGCAAAGAATGCTGCGCCGTTCCCTTCTGCCGTGGTTGTCTTTGGTAACAAGTCCCGGCCCCCAGCAATCAACACAATGAGCAACAAATGAGTTTTAAAAGAAAAGCACAGCGAGAACGATTAGCCAAAGATAAAAAGATCGAGAACGCTTTCAAAAAGAAGTTAATGATGTTTGATCGCCTCCCCGATCACTGCCTCGCCTGCGAGACAGACTTTGACAAGAAGAGCCGGGAGATGGTAACCACTTGGAACGTCGTAGTGAGAGAGGAAGTAGTTAGACTGTACTGCCCAGATTGCTGGCAGAAAGCTCAGGACGTTGCCGAACAGTTCATGAAGAAGAGAGAGACAGAAGTTTCATGAAGCTCGCGCTCAGCTATGACGACGTGCTGCTCGTACCCAAGTATTCCACCATTGAAAGCCGACAGGTTGTTGATCTTTCCAACCACCTAGACGGGGATACCAAGATGGAGATACCCATTATTGCTAGCCCTATGGATACAGTCTCTGAGGTAGACATGGCTGTGGCGATGGCAACTGCGGGAGGTGCTGCAATAATCCATCGCTATAATACGATCGAGGAACAGGAGAGTATGGTCAACCGCTCTTTTCGCACTGTGCTGGAACAGGACGAGTCGACTACTCCCTTGATAGGAGCCTCGGTGGGCGTCACTGGAGGATGTCTGGAGCGAGCAAGCCGGCTCCTCGATGCAGGGGCCTCTATAATCTGCGTTGATATTGCCCATGGACATCACATTCTTGCGGAGAGGGCAATCAAAGCTTTGAAGCAGAGATTCGGAAGCACGTGCCACCTCATGGCAGGGAACGTAGCTACAATGGAGGGCTTCGAGGACTTGGTTAAATGGGGGGCCGATAGCGTACGCGTCGGCATAGGCGGAGGTTCTATATGCTCCACCAGGATCCAGACGGGTCATGGTGTCCCCAGCTTTTCCTCTATCGTTGAGTGCGTTAAGAGTGAGAGAAGTGACATTGCCATCATTGCAGACGGCGGCATTAAAAACTCTGGTGACATCGTGAAGGCATTAGCTGCCGGCGCCGACTTTGTGATGCTGGGTTCTCTCCTTGCTGGCACTGATGAGTCGCCAGGAGAAGTAATAAATACTGCTGAGGGTCTGTGCAAGTCGTACCGCGGGATGGCATCGCGGTCCGCCCAAGAAGATTGGCGAGGCAAGTCAGCCTCTCCTGAGGGCGTTGCAACGATGATACCTTATAAGGGTTCCGTTAACGATGTGCTACAAGACCTAAGGGGAGGAATAGCCTCTGGTCTTTCATACTCCGGAGCCGCCACCATTGAAGAACTCTGGCTCAAAGCCGAGTTTATTCAGCAGACTGCCGCAGGACAGTTCGAGAGTGCCACACATATTTTGAAGAGATGAAATACGGCGGAGATAAGAAGGTTGTATTTCAATCGACAGATAAGAAACACGCTGACCTGAAAATACGATTAAAGTATGACGGTCTAAGTCAACAACAATTCTTTCATGTGTTGATGGATGCGTATTTAGAGAAAGATGAAGACGTTATGAAATTTATATTCAGGTTCAAAGAAGAAAATAAAGTGCAGACGATTGGCAAGAGAAAGATAGCGAAGAAACTTTATAAAAAAGAAGCACAAGTTAAAACAGACTTCGGACTTAACGAAGATGAATTAGAAAACATATTTGATATTATAGCAAACAACGAGGAGGAATAAGTTGCGAGAATGTAGCGAAAGATGTATAGAATTAGAGGTAGACTGCCCAGTGACCGACTGCCGGCAGTGGATAAACTATGCTGATGATTTGAACTGCACATTGATAGCAGTTGACAAGCATGGGAAGATGACTTTGAGGGAGGTTTCCGAAAGGTTAGGCGTTTCTTTTGTGCGTATTAAACAGATACAAGACAAAGCGCTCTTGAAAGCATCAAAAAATAAGGATATAGCGAGCTTTTTCGAATCATAGGTACTATTTATATTCAAAAGGAGCACTTTTAACCAATGAGCGAAGATAACAAGAACTTACTAACCGAGGGTACTGTCCGTCGGTTCATGACATTAGCCAACCTTAAGAGCATCACACCTCTTCGGACTCTCCGGGAGCAACCGGAGCTTCCACTGGAAGACGAGGTACCCGAAGAAGAAGCTTTGGCTCTCGATGATGCTGGGGAGGCAGACTTAGCCCTAGACCTAGGCGACGATGAAGCTGCCATGGATCTGGAAGCTGACGCTCTTGGTGCCGAGGAAGGTGCTGAGGAAAACGAGGCCGCCGAGGCACTCGCTCAAGAGCTTATGGACGAGATTAAGCCAGTGCTCGCGAGCTTCTTAGCACAGAACGCTGACATTGCCGTAGAGGACACCGCCGCGATGACGCCTCCTGCTCTAGATGGTGAGGTTGAG
>Ga0209756_1001714_pt1 | contig 19892 bp, 22 predicted proteins | sample ETNvirenome_6_85_FD_184071 | JGI IMG/M metagenome (GOLD analysis project Ga0209756, IMG submission 184071) | Marine viral communities from the Pacific Ocean - ETNP_6_85 (SPAdes) (version 3) | ecosystem: Environmental > Aquatic > Marine > Oceanic | place: Pacific Ocean | collected 2013-06-19
TGGGGACTCTGAACTTGATAGTCTTTTTGTTATCGAGCAACGTGTTTACTTTAAAGACGAAGACAAGATTTCGTTTACCACCCACCCTGAGTTCAAGGACGAACTTTCAACAACTGAAACCCTTGCTCATGTGGGAAAGACGGGCATTGTTACCAATGCCGGAACTGTCACATGGTCTACCGCCGCCGCAGTTGCCATAGCGAATTGGGGTGTTGCAGAAGATGGTTCGTATGATTATGCGGTTGAGAAGTTGTCGAATGACTGGTGGAAAGTTGTCAAGCAACAGCTTGTAGGACAGAACAGACTCGCCGCCCCCACAGGTAATCTGCTCGCCCGTAGGCCCTACGCGATGGCGAAGGAGGAAATTCACACCCATGTGACTCCTGTTGTCGGGGATGTCTTGTTTTATGTGACTGTTGACAGGCCATCTGCGGCATTAGATGGCACACCCGCCCACCCCGCCTATGGATCAATCTATGACATTGAGCCATTTGAATCCCACAAGCTATGCTACATAAAACAGGCTGATCCAGAGGGGCAGTATTTCCAATACTACTACGCAGCCGACCGCGCCGATCAGGACACTTACAATTTCGAGTTCAGCCAAGCCGACTTAGGGGGGAACCAATACGATACGGTCGTCAGGACATACGTTATCCTGCGATCTGCTTTTGACGACACCGATTCCTCGCTTGAAGCAGGTGACGCTATGCCAGATGCGACTGGTCTGTTCAACGACACTTACATTTTAATGACTCGCCAGCAGAAGCGTATTGGCGAACAGGAACTGGACAGTCTGTATGTCATCGAGCAACGTGTTTACTTTAAAGACGAAGACAAGTTTTCGTTTACCACCCATCCTGAATTCAAGGAAGAACTCAAGACAACGGAGACCGTCGCCCATGTAGGTAAAACAGGAGTCCCTGTAAAGAACGGGTCTGTTACATGGAGTGCTGCTCAAGCTGCTGCCGATGTAAATTGGGGAATCGACATCTCCAACACTTACAACTACGAGGTTCAACAGTTGTCGAATGACTGGTGGAAAATCGTCAAGCAACAGATCGTAGGGTCCAATAGGCTACCCCCCGCAGGAGGCGCGTCCAAGATGCTGGACCGCAGGCCATATGCTGTGGCCAAAGAGGAAAGACACGCCCACGTTACTCCTGTAGTTGGCGATGTCCTGTTCTATGTGACGGTGGACAGGCCGTCAGGCACTCTTCCTGACCATCCCGCTTACGGAACAGCCTATGGGATTGCGCCATACGCAGGTCATAAGCTGTGCTTCGTAAAACAAATCGACCCAGAAGGTCAATTCTTCCAATACTATTACGCCGCCGACCGCGCTAACCAAGACAACTATAATTTCGAGTTCAGCCAAGCGGACCTAGGGGGCAATCAATACGATACCGTCGTTCGGACATACGTTATTTTGCGGTCTGATTTTACTGATAACGATACTGAGTATCAAGCGGGGGACGCCATGCCGGACGTTCCGGCCTCGCAGTTCAATGATTCCTATATCTTAATGACGCGCCAGCAGAAGCGCATCGGAGATCAGGAACTGGATAGTCTTTTTGTTGTCGAGCAACGTGTCTACTTTAGGGACGAAGACAAGATTTCTGTCAGGGTTGACCCAGAATTTGGAGACCCCTTGACGACCACAGAGCGCCTAGCTTATGTGGGTAAGACGGAAGTGTTTCGCAAGGGGGGCACCACAACATGGGCCGCAGGTAGCGCGGCTGAGGAATCTCTTTGGGGGGTCCATACCGATGGATATGGTTTTGAGGTTGAACAGTTGTCCACCGACTGGTGGAAGGTCTCTAAGCAGCAACTCGTCCCTGACTCTTTGACAAGCGGCGGGTCAACATACGAAACAACGCAGAATTATTCCTTCCCTGCGGAATTGCAAGGATTCCGGTTCACCCCTATTGCTAGGAAAGATGGGTCTTCTGAGATATCCGTCACGGCTTTGAAGAAAGACGCTTTTTCTGGTCCAATCCAAGTCACAGTTGTCCGCACATGGCAGGCTACTGCGCCATCAGGCGGTTACGCCCCCACCTATTTCAAACCTACTGGCGGGAGTTACAGTGGCGCACAATTCAACCTTAGTTACTCAAATGTGCTTACACCCCCCTTTTCTTTGGTCGATACTATTGGGACATCCCACCCTGTTTACAAGCTGGGGGCTTACGCAGCTAACTTCTTTGAAGATGGCTCCACCCCCCAAGCACAGCCTGCTTCGGGGGCAACTGTTAATCTGGGGCGGTCGGTGAGGCCATTCAGGGGCGGGTTTCTGGTTGAGACTTCAACAGGGAGGATTCCTTGACCCCCATTGACTTAGAGCCCGCTGGTGTCTCCACTCCCCTTGAACACCCCGTTTATGTCGCGGATGTTTCTGGAGGAAGTAACATTGTTAATAAGCCTCTTCGCCATAGACCCCACGCTTTCGCCCTGACACATGGGGACAGGGGGGCGAGGATAGCTTACGGTGAGCTACACATTCGCGTTGATTCGATCAAATTTGATTTTAAACCGTGGACTAAATCTGGCGAAGACGATGTCGTCCGGTGTGCCAGCACGGGTAGAAAAGACATAGAAAAACTCACCCCGATTATCCCAACAATCGGGAGCAGTGGCGACCCGCTGGACCCTGATATACCCAACATCTACCACCAGCTAGACGGCTACGGTAATATTTACCTGAACTGGTCTGTGAATCTGGCGTCTTTCACTGAGGGTTCCCCCGAAGATGTGGTGACTAGTTGTTATGTTTCGTCCTCCCAAACTGGGACTGAAGTGGCCGCGCTGGATGCGGGCGACGACGATAGTGGGCTTGGCGAAGGCGGGAGGACGGGGGACTATAGCATTAAGATAGGCGAAGTGAGAGAGGGGGAACTAATAAAACAGCATGTATCCAGTGACGTTTTCTGGTCTTTTTTTGTTGTGGGGCGCGAGAAACTGACGAATGGCACCCAGAGTAATATGACTTGTTAATATGTCTAGTGACCCGACACCATCGGCAGAGACCGAACCAGCGCCCGCCGTTGAAGAAGCTGTGGGGGACGCTGATGCAGGACGCGCCCCCCTTTACAGACCCAAGTTTCAGCATCGCCCCCATGCGTTTGCACTGATGCACGGGGATGAGGGGGCGAAGATCGGCTATGGTCGTCTTTACTACCGAAGTGATGCCATCCAGATTATCGGGGGCGGAATAGAAATTGAATGGGAGTATACTTTATCCAGTAGTAGTTTAGCGCATTTTGCACTCAGTCTCCCAGACCCCCACGACTCTACTTACGCCGAACAGATACATACATGCCACCAGTCTGCTATCAGTGGGTTGACGGCCACCACCCCCCGCATTGGCTCCCCCACTGGGGATACAATGGATTCTGAAGTCCCCAATGTTTACCACCAGCTTGAAGGGTATGGGGATGTCTACTTGTATTTCTCTTTAGACATAGCAGCGACCAATCCGGTTTATAATGTATACGTCAAGGTTGGTTTAAATGACCCCGATGATGCCCAAGAAGTTGGGGCAGTAGACCAAGGCTTCGTGTCCCACACACTTAATGACGGGGATACGGGTGACGGGGATTATGACCCCACGGGGGTTTACAGGGTTAAACTAGGCACGGTTAATGAGGGCGAGAGCATTAAGCAGTCTGTAACTACGGATGTATTTTATTCCGCCCTTTTATTCACGCGGGGGACTGCTGACCAGACGGTCGAGCAGCCTCCCCCCGTATTTGGCATTGGGTGGGAAAATGATGAAGATCCACCTGAACAACAAAATAATAACACCCAGTTTGGATACTTCGTTCAGAAACCTTCCAACGCAAATGTAGATCTTGGTTTTGTTGATACATATTACGAGGTCAAGTGGACTCAGACACACGGAGCCTCCGTTGCAAAGTCGCATCAATTTGTCACTGGCGCTCCTTCTTCCGCTGCCGTAACCGAAACATACACCGTAGCAAGGTCGGCTGAGTATGACCCAGACTTGGACCCGCCTGTTGCCCCCCCAGAAGAACTGACGGTCTCCGACGTATGCTGGAGGGCTTGGCCTACAGATCCTTTTAGAAAAGTGTCAGGCACGGTTATGAAAATAACGCTCCCCTCTTGATTCATGCCAATCGACCCCCTACCCTTATCCCCGCCAGAGGCACATGTAGACCCCTCTGTGCCAGCAGGCGCGGTTGAATGCAGTAGGGTTCCGGTTGAAAGCCCAGAGCTAAATCACCGACCGCACCCCTTTGCGCTCAGTTACGGTGAAGACGGAGCCAGAGTTACTTTTGGTCAGTTGTTGTATCGGTTTGATACATTGAGGATTTACCAACAAATCCAATATCCCAATAGGGTTATAGGTCCTGCCAAACACCTCCCAGATCCGGGGACCATTAGTGTCATCAAAGTGGGTCAGGATAAGATCATGGGGGTCAAGAGCATCATCCCCAAGATTGGTTCTGCTGAAGGGGAAGAAATGGACCCTGAGTCCCCATTCTTGTATCATCAACTTGACGATTATGGCGACGTATACCTGAACTGGAAGGTTAAGTTAGACGCGGTTCAAGGGGACGACGGGGATAAGACCATCACTGAGTGCTATGTGTCCCTGAGTGACCTTACAACGGAGGAGGGCAGCACGGGCGTCATTGCCGGAACTCAGATGGAAGGCCCCGACTATCAACGCGCCCCTCTCTTCCAGTGGGCCACCAACAGATTTAATGACAGTTACGCTCAAATAGCGGCGGGGGGAGGCTTGGGCGCTGTTGACCGCCTTGATCAGGAGGGAGAATACAGCGTAAAAATCGGGACAGTCCACGAAGACCAGAGAATCGAGCAACACCTGTCGAGTGATGTATATTTTCCCTTCATTGTCTTAATTAAACATCTTGAAGAGACCACAGATTTGGGGGGGATTGAGGAACTGGAAACCACCACAGGAGGGTTGTCCATGAACGATGATATAGCCGCTCCCGCCCCCGAATCTTGACCCTTAACCTCCTATCTGATACTTTGAATTATGGCCACATTGACCGTTCAGGGGGTTGAAGACGCCCTTCTTGAGACCTGCGGGTCCAGAGGGGCAACCTCTGCCCAGTTTCTAAAAGAGTTGAATTTAGCTCTCCCCCGCCTCTATGCGATGGGGCTCTGGCGGGATCTGGTTTTCGAGTGGGTGATCTCTAATACGGACGGCACGTTCACCCTCCCCGGCCACGCTGAATCCATCATTTCAGCCCTTATAGATAACAGCCCTGAGACTATCCGCGCCCAGTTCCACGATTACAGGCTGGTAGGCCGGAACTCCAGTGGCGATTCACTGGCGGCCTTCGGGATCGTAGACGACGGGTATGTCCCAACGCGGGAAGAGCTGGCCTCATCAGATGATTTCACAGGTTACCAGATAACGGCTTACCCCGTGTTCCCGAACGTAGTCTTACCCTCTGTGTCTGGGTCGGCTAATATTGTTGTATTGTATGAGGTTTTGGCGGGCCAAAAGACTGGAAATATAAGTTGTGACGGTTCAGCAGATGATAGTCTGAGCGATACGGATGTGCAGAATGTGACTGAGATCCGTGTAGCGGGGGATGACCTGACAGCAGATGTTGATGTTGTGGCTGTTCCACGGGGATACACAACAGACCCCACCCTCACCCTTTCGGGAACGACCATCGAGCAGGCAGGCACAGTGATTACTGTTCCTGTTACGGATGCCGATGATGTGGTTGTTGGGGACATAATCTCCTTTACTGGGTGGCCTGTTTCTGACGGCGCGGATAACCAAACCCTGAATGCCGAATACCGCGTTACGGGAGTGGATACGGACGACGATAAGATTTACCTCTACCGCGCTACTGACTCTGAAACTTGGACCGCAGATGGTGATAGCAAGATTATCCACTACCCCGTCCTGAAACTGGCTACTGTCCGCGAGCCTGATTATGTTGCCCGCTACCGCAGGTTCCGTTTTGCCAACAGCAGTAATCAGAAGGCCGTCATACGCCTTCTCCTGAAACGCAAATTCAAGAAGCTGCTCGACAGCACGGACATCGTCTACCCTTCCAGCCTTAATGCTATCAAGCATGCGATGCTGGGCAGTATTGCCGAAGACAATGCGGATTTGGAGCGAGCCAATTACCATTGGGGTGCTTGCCGCGTCATCCTCGATGAACAGCTTGACGCCCATCGAGGGGCCGCCAAGCCCTCTATTAAATTTGATCCTTCTGGTGTAGGTGCCTACACCCCTAACTTGATGTAAACCCCCTACTAAAATGATCCAATACCTTACTGAAAATTCAGAGCAGCTTTTGCAAATTGCCGCCAGTGTTATTGCGCTGGCATCTCTTATTGCAACCATGACGCCGAACGAGAGCGATAACAAAATCGTGCGCCGAATATCGACGGTGGTTAGCTGGCTGGCCCTGAATGTGGGCAAGGCGAAGTCTAAGTGAAGACGTTCTTCCGTCTTTTAACTGCTGCCCTTCACGCTTATGTCGAACACATCAGGCTCCAAAGAGACAGGCACCTCGACGCTCTTGAAGATCGTCTTGATGCTCTGGCCGCTGGCGGTTCTCCCGCTGACAAGCTGCTCATGGAACGAGTTGCCCAACGCATCAAGCGCGAACGCGAGCGCCCTATACGATCCCCCGACAGTGACCCTTAAAGAGGGCCAACTCTACGAGTTCTGCGAGGGCAGTCTGGTGGGGCGCAAAGATCACAAATTCCATTCGGATTACAGTTACCGGAGGGCCGTGATTATCGGGGAGAAATGATAAACCCCCGATTCATAGATTCGTTAGTCGGCATGGCGGCTCCCACGCTGGGTCTCATTACAAGTATGCAGGAGCAGTTTGAATATTGGCTCCGTATAGGGTCACTATTTGTAGGCATCACTGTGGGACTGGTGTCCCTGTATCGCGTCATAAAGAAATGAAGATCGGGTTAGCAGTCGGCCACTCGCGTTTGGGCGACCAAGGAGCCTATACCACAGGAGACACCATCCTATCAGAGTGGGATTTCAACCACGACATGGTCCGCCGTATATCTCAGGTGTTGCGGGGGAGCCACAAGATCTATGACCACTACCCCGCCCGCAGTTATACGGGAGCCATTAACTATCTGGCCCGCAAGCTGATTGAAGACAACATCGACGCGGTCATTGAACTTCATTTCAACTCAGCCAGCCCGTCTGCAAATGGCCACGAGTGGCTTTACTGGCATACCAGCAAAGGAGGCAAGAAACTTGCGTCTGCGCTCCGCGATGAAATGGAAGAGGCTTACCCTGAGATGGTCTCGCGCGGGATCAAGCCACGAGGTCCGAAACAGCGTGGAAGTTATCTGTTGAGGGCAGTGCGTCCCGTAGCCTGCATCGCGGAACCATTCTTCGGCAGTAATGCAGACGAGTGGAAAATGATTAACAATAATCGCGGGAGGCTTGCGGGTGTGTATGCCCGTGCGATTACTAACTATGCAGAAGGATGAGTATCCCACAGAGCATAACCATCGGTGGGGTTCGGGTCCGAATCCGGCTGGGAGATCTGGGGGATGATGATTGCTATGGGATGTATTCCCACAGAAGGAAGCTCATCACGGTAGACAAGACCCTGAAAGGAAAAGAACTCCACGATACTGTAAGGCACGAGATGCTCCATGCTAGTCTTGCCATCTCAGGGCTTAGTTATTCTGAGTCATACGAAGAGGAAAGTATCGTGCGGTGCATGGATGAGATCTATTTCCCCGCGTGGGAAAGATTCATTAAACGCTTTAACCAATAATTATCTGTGCCTTACACCAAGGTCCTCAAGAAGAAGAGTGGCTACTAAGAGCCAGTTCCAGTATCACAAGAACCGCTTCATAGTGTTCCTCCCTAATAAGGACGATGTTGCGGAGGCTTTTCGGAGATCCCAATCACTGGGGATACCCCCCAGTTCATTCACTCGCGGAGTGGGGAGAATGACTGGGTTTCTAGGAGAGGTCGCCTTTGGTGCCTATGTTGACGAAGCTGAGTATGTCGGGGAGCAGTGCTATAGCCACGATTACTTTTTTCGGGGCAAGAAGATCGATGTTAAATCCAAGACATGCACCACCAAGCCCCGACTAAACTATGTAGCCACTGTAAACAGGCAGGAGAGCAAGGACCCTGACGCAGACATCTATTTCTTCACTAGGGTCCATAAGGACCTGTCGAAAGTCTGGTTAGTAGGGTGGGCCACACAGTATAACGCAACAAAGGATAAGAACTTCAAGAAGAAGGGAAGCACCGACAATACTGGGTTCACATACCTTTGCGACGGGTATCACATGCCCATCAGGTCTTTACGGAGACCAGATTCGTTTTTGTCATTACGTCAATGTCGAAAGAAGAATCGAGATTGATCTCCCAGAGCTTACCCCCGCCCTTCCCTTTTGAAAAGACCTGCCGAAGGTTGGGATTATTTTTGCCCGCCTCCTCCAGCGTGGCCATCCCCCGTCTCACGAGTTCCAGATTGTTCGACTGGCCGACGTTCCTACCATTGTTGAACTCGTGGACAGCCACTTGGAATTCGGTCAGGGTTCCCCGCCAGTGAGTCATGTCCTCGTTAAGGTCGCGGCATCTCTTAACAAAGAACTCCACCAGCTCCGCTACGGTGCTTCGACTGCTGTTGTCGTAAGCCGCCTCAGCAATAGTGCTGTCGATGAACGACTCAACTCCGAAACGCGCATCGCCTTCTATCTCAACAGGGACTTCCCAGTCTACGAGGAACTTGGCAAAGAAAGGGAGTTCCTCCTCGATAGTCTTCTCCAAAATAGAATTGCGGGGGAAGTTACTGGTGGCGGATTCTTTGACGCGGAGGGCCATCAGCTTATCACGATTGCTGCTGTCCAGCGACGGGATCACCGCCAAGCTGTTGATGTCCATGTTAAGAGACATAACAACTCGCCCCGACCACGGGATACTTAGAGAGTCCGCATACTTGGCTTGATACTCGACGCGCGGGTTTGCCACTGCCCGTTTGATCAATTCAGTAGCTTTGCGTTGATCTTGGAAAGAAGCCGCCGACGTTGTGTCGTCGATCACCCACGTTGCCACCCTGCCCAAATCCTTGTTGAATTTAGTCTGCCCAGACAGGTAGTCAGAGGCGTCGGCATACCCCCCGACCAGCCCGCTGATAACCCTGTTTGAGAGCAGGGACTTCCCCTTGTTTGTTGGGCCGACCAGTAACAGGGCCTGCCCTTGAACAAATTCTCGCTCAAGGACCGCCAAGTAAAACCGCTGTAGCCATGAATAGAAGTAATCCAGCGCGGGGCGCTTACCGCTGTCCACGAACAATTGTCCCAGCCACTTATGTAGGAAGGGCCACTGAGACGACCCCCCGTCCGAATCTGGCTGGACGGGGTTGATGTTGGCACAATTTAAGATCCTGTTCCCTTGGTAGCTGACCACCCGGTCCTTGGAGAATACAACAGGGGCAATCTCGGCTATCCTGTTCTGGTTGCTTATGGTGAGGACTGCTGTGTCAACTTCTGACAACGGCTGTCCCTTTTTCTGGCGGGGCGAGAATCCTGCTTGGCGAAGCTCTAGGATCAGTTGTTCCTTTGGGATTGCCACCGCGCTCTCGTAAAGGACTTTGAAGAAAGTTCTTCCATTGAACCAATACTCATCCAGCAAACCAGAGAGCTTCTTCTCTTCGTAGTCCTGCACGAATTGGGGGCCAAAGATATCCCGCCAAGACATGAAGCCCTTACCCGCTCTGTCGCTGTAACACACTATGCCATCTTCCACTACCTGACACCCGTCTCGATTGATACCGTCATCGACCCAGAATAAAGGCCCCCGCGCCCCCACATCGAAATCCCCCACCCAACGGCTGGGGAACCGGGACTCCACCTCCGCCGCGACCACGCTTATGGGGATAGATGTGTCGCAGGATTGAGGTGGCTTTTCAGAGGCCGCTTTTATGATCACTGACCGCACGAGGGCTGGGTCTAGCTCCCCGTTGGTGTGGACCCAATCCTCCCCCAGCTCAAAGTATTGACTGGCCCGCAAAGAAGAGCTGTCGAACCCCGCAAAGCACTTGTCGAGGCGCAGCTTGACCATCATGTGCTTCATAAAGGTGTCGAACATATCGGGCTCTATGGGGACAGGCTCCTTGAATTCCCACACCAATCTGAGGAAACCCGATTGTGTTCGGCTGCGCCACGTTGGTTTGTTAGTGCTGAACTTCACGCTTAGGTCGTCATCGATAGACGCCCAGTTGATTGCAGAATCGTAATCCGCCACGACCCCGTAAATCATTCGGGGAGGGTTATCGTTGCTGACTCTCTTGGAGGGGGTCCGCCCTTCGACGGCGGAGTAGAAAACGTGGGCAGTGGACGGGTCACCGCACCAATCACGGTAGGCGGCCTTGGATGAGAAAGATGGTTTAGTTTGTTTCAGTTTACTCAGGTCAGAGCATTTTTGGGCGCTGATCTCCCTGAGATTCTTCAGGTAGCGGTATTTCATTATTTCTGGTAGTGGCTCAGTATTTTTCCTTCTGCTGATAAAGGGATATCTGGAATCCAGTCAGGGGGCTCAGACATGATCTTCAAAGTAGATTCCAGAATGTCCTGCGCGTCTTCCTCTTGGCACTCGATGATGAATTCATCATGCACATGGAATATGATTTTAATCCCAGCTTCCTCGATGCGAAGCAGCATGTCGGCAAATATGTCTCGGGCTAATCCTTGCGATAAATTCTCGGCAACCACGCCGCCCCACAACTTCATCGGCAACCTCTTACCGTTCCGGTTCATTATGGCCTGATGGTGGATGCGGTCGTTTTGTCTGATCAGCTTAGTTTCACCGTAGTTAATATCGCGCCCTGACGGCAACGAGTATTTGAACGCGAGCCTCGGGAGGTTGCCGTAACAGTTTCGGAGCTTTGAGTTAATGCTCCTCCAGTATTTGGGGACCATCTTCAATTTGTCCCGATACAGATCAACGGCCTCCTGCGCGTCCTCCAAGGGCATATTATACAGGCGCGAGAACGTCTCTGGGCCTGCCCCGTAACCACACCCTAGGACGATAGCTTTAACTTTGTGTCGTAACTTAGGGTCTATCTCCTTCAGGACACCCCTGTCCTTCGCCCACAAGCCCATCCTGATCGCGAAGGCTTCGTAAATGTCTTCGGTCGCGGCGATCTCCTTGAGCGTCTTTTTGTCGCCCGCCAGCCAGCAGAGTGTCCGCACTTCGATCTGCGATAGGTCAACCACCACTAGCTTCCTTCCTTCGGGGGCGTGAATAAGGTGCCTGAGATTAACGCCGAATAATTCTTCACGCGGGAGGTTTTGCAAATTCAGGTTCCCCCCGCCGCCAGAGAATCGTCCGGTGTGCCCTCCCCAATACATCAGCCCCCCATAGTAGCGGCCATCGGCCATAGTCGCCACATCAAACGCCTCCAACTTTTTCTTTAGCGCGTTGACCCGCCTCCAGTTGCTGACGGCTTCTACCCACTTGTGGTCGCCACTGTGTCTTTCGATCCATTCCTGAGCCTCTAGGTCCTTCTGCGCGAGGGAGGCTGGGGGCTCGATGCCGTTCTTGTGGCACTCGTCGTCGAAAGCCCCCCGGCTTAGGAGGGGCCTTTCCCCAGACCAAGGGATATCCTGCTCGGCTTCAAACAGCTTCTGCTTTATGGAAACCAGTTGCTTCGCCAACAGGTCTACGTTCATGGGCAGCCCCCGTTGGATGATCCTGCGGTTGACCCTGCTTATCTCCCGTTCCCGTTCTGACCATGACTCGTTGTGTTCCTCCCACAGCCTGAGACAAAGTTCGGAGTCTTTCAGGGCATACTGGCTCACCTCCTCTCGAAACTCGTCCGCCATATTCTCCCACCTCTTGCCCGCCATATTGTCCCGTGTAGTTTTAGACACCTCCAAATCGAACGCCTGCGCCGATGCGTTCTTCAGTGAGCGCGGCAGACCACACGCAGCCGCCATGTCGGCGGTGCAATGCCATGCGAAGGGGCGGACTTGGGGCCACCACCCACGTTCTACGCCAAACAGGTAGAGGGTCTCGTCGAAGCTGGCGTTGTGGGACAGGACAGTCTGGCCTTCCAGCATCCCCCAATCGAAGTCGTCGGGAGCCCCAACAAAAGTGTAACCGTCACTCCCTACTACGGATACCATGTAGGCATCAAACTCAGGATGGCTAAAATAGCCAAGAGTCCCCAACCGCCTTATGCTGCAAACGCGGTCGTAGTAAGTCTCATAATCGAGTGCATATGTTTCCATCGTCTCACACAAAAAGGCCCGCTCCAGCGGAATGATGGGCTGGAGCGGGCCATGTGGCTGGGCTTATTCGTCCAACTCTAAGGCGAGCTGCTTGGCCTTGATGGTCCCCTCAAGGGCATCGCGGACAAGGATAAGTTTGTAGATAGCTGCTGCTGCCTCGTCTTGCTTCTCCTGAAGCTCGTCGATCATCTTGGTGAGGGCGTCCACCTCCAGCAAAAGGATAGCGTCGTCTGAGATCTCTTCCTGCTCCTGACTCATCTCGTCGTATACTACTTGAAGTTCGTTGTTGCTCATAACGCTACCCTGCAAAGCCTCCGATGAAGTCGACGACAGCCTCGTCAGGGCGATTCTTGGTAACGCTCAAGGACGGAGCATACCACTCAAGGGCTCCCCTCTGGATCAGCGAACTCTTGAAAACCCACTGATACTCGTGGAGACGAGCCTTGGGATTGAAAGCGGCGAAGGTCGTGATCCGCTTGTAGGTCTGCCTGTAAGCATCCTTTTGGACATTGATGCGCCCCATAGCATAATTGTTGTCCCCAATGGGGAAACAATAAGCCTCGTCGTCCTCATTGTCATCCGGCTGCTTAAAAAGCAACGTGATCTCGGCAAACTCAATCATGTTGTAGTCACTATCCTTCTGGATCTCGTCGGCCTCCACTTGGGTCTTTGCAACACGAGAGATCTCATTGGATTCAAATGGGACATTCTCTCTCCACGCTTTCATCACAGCGAGAATAGTCACATGCAGGGGCTCGTCTTCGTGTGCGAGAACGTGCCGTTTATCCAAAACAATAGCCGCAACTGGGGCCTCGATGCTGGATAACTTCTGCACGATGTTTATGCGGGGGACATCGATATCGTCGTGCGTGACTTCGATGCCGCATGCGTTGGGAAGAGAAAGAACGCCAGAGGGTCTCGCTTCCACGAGCGCAGGGGCGTTGTCTTCAATTACGGTTACTTCCTTGGTTGTCTTTTTAGTTGTAGACATGGTTTCGTGTTTGTTCGTTTTGTATTATCGATTTGGCAGTTTGATTTCAATGGGGGAGAACTCTGCCAAACTCTGAGGTCCATTGATTCGTGCCCACCTACGATGACGGGGCATCCAATCTAGCCTCGGTTCACAACTGTGAATCGTTCGGCGGAGGTATGAATAATGCCCGCGTCTTCGCAAGCGTCAACGAAATTGGTTTCTTTTTCTCTGCGACCGCCCCGCTCCGCTTTTGCGGCAACGAGTTTAGCGATCTTTGTCAGGGGGATACTGGCGTTTTCCAGAACTGTTTCTTCGCCCAGCCCGAACTCGTCTGCTATTTTTACGAGGGTTGCGTTATCCACAATTTTTCTGGTCTTGCCCATCGACCTGAGCTTGAGGCCGTCTAACTCCACGCCGTCCTTAGCCGCCGCAATAGTCCTTTCCTTAATTCTCTTTGCCCAGTTCTCCACGATCTTGGCGATGTTGAATAGCTCTGACAGGCGCGCTGGGTCGTCAATGTTCTCCAGATCCACATCAGGGATCGTAGAGTCAATCTTCTTGGCCACCTCAACGACCAGACCGCCAAGGGCGGGGCATGCGTCTTCATGCTTACAGAAGCGGCAATACTGGGTTGGGGTGCAGTCCTCAATCTCGGGAGCCCCGCCACCCCATTTGGGGCGGATTTCTTCGCCCCGCCGGATAACGGTGCTGAGTTCCTCGATTAGTGCGGGAACATCAGCCCTGTGAAAAGTGTGATGCAGACAAGCACTGTGCTGGGGGACGTAGAATACAAAGACGATTTTGTTGATGTCTTTGAACTTCTGGAAAGCGCCCACGACATAAGCCTTGGCTTGCCAGTTATGTTCTGGCGGATCGATGATACTAATCCCTGTCTTATAGTCAGCCATCACAGCCTCATCGTTCGGGGGGAGCGGATTCAGCAGTGGGTTCTGCATATCGAGCGTCAGGAATCTATCGCAGGTTCCCCATGTCCCAGTCCCATCTAGTTCGACATCAACTTGGATCTCATTGTGCTCTTCTTTCACAGGTGGAAAATTAGCCATGAAGCCTTCTTCCATCTCCAAGATCTGCTCGTAGAGCGAGACCTCTTCCTCATTGTGGAGGGCTGACGGGTCCCTTACTTCAAGAGCCTCGTGGATGCGCGTCCCCATCTCAGCGGCTGCACTGGTCCCATCCTTCCCCTCATACCCCGCGCAAGCGGCAACATACTTGAGACTGGATGGGCTGAACTCAGCGTGTCCTCTGGAACTATGGTCTGGGCTATTCGTGTTCATTTTGGTCACTTGCCACTTTTTCGCGCATGAAACCCCAAACGCTGGGGGGTGGAGGATGGCAGGACATTGCAAGCCGCCCCGAACTGGGTGAGCTGGTTTTCGTGAAGCTCCTCATCGTTTGAGAATCTTTCTCGGGCCTTCGCTGGAAAGGCGGCTGGTGTGTCACGGGTATCGCAATAACGTGCGTGTGCCCGCATGGATTCGGGTAGTTTAAGTTTCATTTTGATGGTTTGTTTCTGGTGAGTGTAGACTGTTCAAGTTTTTCAGCCGCTTGTTGACTGCTTTCATCACGGCTTCCTCAACGGTGTTACTAGCCACCAAGATCTTCTGAATGGCATCACTCTTGGCCCCGTTGCGGTGAATTCGGCCTAACGTCTGTAAATGATTCTTAGCTGAGAAAGAAGGAGAAATAAGAGACACCCTTTGTCGGTTGCCTTTTACATCATGTAAACTGATGCCCGTTCCGCCCGCCGCGATGTTTACGACCAAGGTATAGTCCTCATCGTTCTGGAATCTGTCAATGGCCTCCTGCCTCTCCTGCTCCGTCTGCCCACCGACAATTCGTCGGCAGTTCAAATTTTGACAGAGCGCCTCTGCCGTATCCGAAAAATTAACGAAGATCACAACGCTCTTCTTTTCGGCAACAAGGTCTTCCGCGATCTCAATCAGATCTGGGATCTTAAAAGACTCGGCCAACATCCTCGCCTTCAGAATATTTACCAGCGTGTGTTCGCTGTCTTCAACCGTGCCATCCTCGATAAATTTCTGCACAACTGCGGGAGTTACCCCAGCCTCCCTGTAAGCCGCCTGAATCTTGGTTGCGTCTCTAAACGAGAGAGGCTCTATAATAACGCGATTCTTTTTAAATGAGTCTGGAAAATCGTCTGTTGTAAGCCGACTTACATTGTGGGAATACATTTCTTCCCTTATCTCTGGTAAGTAAGATCTCCCCTTCCGGCCCATCTCCCATTTTCCCCATTCGTTTTGGTGGCACCCCATACGAGTCATCCACGAATACCAACTGGGCAAATTGTCGGTTGATTTATTAAGGGAGTGGAAGCCTAGCATCAGGCCCAATCCTCGCATCTCGGTAGGGTCCTCTGCCGCTGTCGCGGACATACCGTGGACTTGAAACCCTTGCTGGACAAGGGAGATGAGAAGCTGCGCGTTCTGGGTGTAGGGGCCTTTCGCTTTGTGAATCTCATCAAACAAAACAACTGTCCCTTCGGGGAGATCCCACCGCATGATTTTCTTCCCCGTCTTGCTCATGTGTTTAGACTTCCCCGTTCTTATCTTCTCGTAGTTCATAATGAAGATAGGCTCTACCTGCACTTCTCGCATCTCCCTTGTCCACGGGGGGATGACAGACTTCGGGCATATGACAGCCACGGGCCTGCCCGCCCGCTTCAGGCTAAGTGCTAAGTGGCAACCGACGACGGTCTTGCCAGTCCCAACGTGGGAAGTGTCACAGGTATTATCCCCCGCCGATAGACACCGGAGGAATAAATCATGGGCTCCTAGCTGGCTTAAAAACAATGTTTTCATTAGTGCAGAACAGAGCTGAACATTGCATGCATGAGGACAGCGCATAGCTGATAGCGGGCGGTGCCAAAGCCCCTGTAAACCTTCCGGTGCTGGAGGGGCGTGATGACAACGATGTCCCCCCCGTTGGCGGTATTGTGCTTGAACCCCAGAGATTCCGCCGACTCTATGCCCCTTTGGATTGTGGTGGGCTTGGTGCTTATCGAGATATTGTGCTTCTCAAAGAAGCTCTGGATGTGCTGCGGGTGTGTGTATCGAGGCATTGCCTCTGCTTTACCACTGTCCCGCAGGTAAAACAAGAAAAAAGTTGAATGTGTAAGGGGCGCTGACCGTAATTGTCCCATATGACACGGCCAACGCCCCTATGCACCGCATACACACTGTGCGGGGACAATTTGAGTGCGGGGCCGCTTCAGGTCAACTGTTTTCTGCTGTCGCGGTAATAGTGCGCTATCAGGAACGCATCAACCATCCCGTCGTGGGGGGTGCGGCATCGCTTGTTCTTGAGCCAGTTTTCCGAAGGCTCGTAGCTTTGGGCTACTCCCAATGCGGCCTGCTTGGTCTTCCCCTTGGGGACGAAGCCCAGCATTTTCTTCTGCCACTTCTGGACGCTCACCCTGACAACGTCATAACCTTTGCACTCGGCCATGCCCAGTAACTTGCCAAAGGAGATAGCCATCGACCGCACAGCTTGCGAACTTTTTGCATGTGCTAACGGCTCCTCTATTGCCAGAGCAACCGGAGTGTTGAAGTTCAATAACCAGTTGTTGACCGTCAGAACATCAATCTCGCGTTTCCCGCCGCGTTGCTGGCATGGCATCGCAATCTTGCCGATGAGGCTACCATCGAACTGCGATATTGCACACAGCCCCCCGTCCAAGCCATTGTCGATACCAACGATCATTGCTCTTCAAGGGAGGTGTCATGGACTACCTCTTCCATTTCCACGCTCCACCCAGCTCTGTCTACGCAGCATCTCATGTGCCCAACATGCTTGCCCAGAATAGCCAAGGTGTTTTCGTCATCGGTCAATTCCCTGTCGATCAGGTTGGCTCTATCAATTAACCAAGATGCAAGGTTCCGGCATTCGCTGGCACACTTCTTCCTGCGGGCTTCTCTAATGATATTTGGGTCCATGATTCAGATCTTCTTGTTCTCTGCTTCTTCTCGTAACAGAGCTTTACAAAGAATAGCGTAGTTCACGATATCATCGCAGGCATCCTCCACTGACTCATTAACCACGCGCAATTCACCATCGGCCACGAACGAGCGAATACGCATGAGCTTATCCTGCACACGAAGCAGGAGTCCGGTTACAGGGTGCAGATCCAGAATCCGCGCCGCCTTGAAATTGGCTAGGGCCTCCGACGCGGAGGCATCCTTGCCCCCACAATAGTCGTTGTTCTTCTGGCGCATGATCTCCAGCGCCTTTTTACAGGTTTCCTCGTGTATTTTGAGGAGTCTTTCGTGTTCCATTTTTCTTTGTGGGGAGTGGCAAGACCCGCGCCGTGACAAGCAGCCCGTCGCCATGTGCTGGAACTTCATATTCCGCGTGTTTTTGCAGGAGGAGCATGAAGTTTATTTCTTTCATATTGGAGGGAACCACTCGGTAATAAGCCCCCTTGGCAACTTGGACCGAATACACGAACTTGTTTTCATGTAGGTCTTTTCTGTGGATAGTGAGAGGGTCTTCCTCCAGTTTTCGAAAAAGGAACATTGTAAAATTTTCATGGTTCGGCTTTTAGGAAAGCTGGGGCAGACCCTCCCTTAGCGTTTTGTGCCAGATAGTCAACAAACTTTGATGCTACTGCGGGGGATAAATTACGGTTGTGGGCTATTATGGCCGCTGCCATCGAGTAGCTGTAACAAGCTATCGGGGGGCCGTTGGGGTGGTGCAAAACGCCTAAGAAAGCGTCGGCCAGCTCCTCCAGTATGGTTATCGAGTGGTAACCCGCCGTGTCGTGGGGGCCGTCAAAGTTGATGCTAAATCTGTCAGCCCACATCTTCGCCGGTATCCACATCGATTATTTTTTTGTCTTTCAACTTATCGAGGGACCCGCCGCCTTTGTCTGCTTTAGAGTTATTGAGGATGGAAATGTCTATTTGCATGCGACTCGCTCCCCCGCCTGTCTTGGCATTCAGCCCAAGATTGCGCCGGATCAATTGATCCAATTCAGACAGCTCTCGCACAGACTTGGGGCCTTTGATGTTCCTCACGCTATCCCTGAGTAACTTTATGCCCGCCGCCGCTACATAATGCTGGTATTTTGCTGCGGGGGAGTTCTGGGATTCCGCTATCTCCGCAAGCACCTTGTCCTCTTCCTTAGACGCAGAGAGCTTTGCTTCGGTCGCGGCCTGCTGTGTCATGTCCTCTAGGTGGATTTCCAGATCCTTTTTCAGCTTGTCCTCGTCCTCTGTTTTCTCGGGCAGGTTGAACCCCGCTTTCTTGGGGGGCAAACCCAACTTGCGAAACCAACGGCGCACTGTTCCTGCATGGACGCCCAAGTGTCTGGCAATGGCAGCGTTGCTCATGCCCTGCGCCGTGAGGCTTAACGCCTCTTGGACTATCTCGGTGTTTCCTTCGTTCTTGTCTGCCATGATATAAATAGTAGGTTTACATCCAGCTCATAATGGTGCCAGACCCTAACAAGCGCAAGCGCGTAATAGAACCACGTATTGATCCAACGACCAAGAAGATGGATGTTGGCGGGTTGTTGATACCCCCGACCAACCTTCTAACAGCTTTGTTGTATGGATTTGCCCACCACCCGAAAGTTGTAGCGAAAGAATATTATTTTTGGAGGGTGTGTGACGAGTTGTGGAACCACGAGGACCTACCCGAACCAATGATGATCCGACATCCTTGGGCCGAAAGGATGGTTCGTGAAGCCCTGCGTAACAAATACTTGTCAATTGGCGGGTCTGCGTCGTCTGGAAAATCCCACACGATGGCCGCTTGGGGGATAGTGAATTGGTTGTCGCAACCGCGCGACACGCTGGTTCTGATGACCTCAACCACGTTGCGCGAAGCACGGAAAAGGATATGGGGTTCAGTTATATCTCTCCTGTCGGTGGTCGAGGGTGCGCCGATCAAGATTCGGGATTCAATAGGCAATGCAGCCTATGTCGATGAGAATGAGACTTTGATCGAGCGGGCAGGGCTTTCGCTCATCGCTGCTGAAAAGAGTAAGACTCGCGAGGCCGTTGGTAAATTCATCGGAATGAAGCAGAAAAGGGTGATTTTGATTGGTGACGAGCTGGCTGAGTTGTCAGAGGCTATCCTGAATGCGGGTTTGACTAACCTGTCCAAGAACCCGTCCTTCCAACTGATCGGGATGTCTAACCCTAACTCCCGTTTTGACGCCTTTGGGGTCTGGTCGGAGCCGAAGAATGGTTGGGATTCCATTGATATTCAGACCGCTGATGACTGGGATACCAAGTGGGGCGGTAAGTATATCCGTCTGGATGGGGAGCGCAGCCCAAACATACTATTAGGCGAGACCAAGTATCCTTGGCTCCCAACCGCCGTCAAACTGGAAGAGGACCGCCTCTTGTTGGGGGCAACCTCGCGGGGTTACATGAGGATGATTCGGGCCATCTTTTTTGACAGTGACGAGACGACAGGTATTTATGCCGAATCTGAGATAACCAAGAGTGGGGCGATGGGAAAAGTAGAGTGGGCAGATAAGCCCACACGGGTGGCGGGCATTGACCCCGCCTTCACCAACGGGGGCGACCGGACAATCCTCTCTATAGCGGAGGTCGGCTATGCCAAGAACGGGCAATACGTCTGCCAGTTCACCGATGCAATCCACCTTAATGACGATGCC
>Ga0209756_1001716_pt1 | contig 19875 bp, 26 predicted proteins | sample ETNvirenome_6_85_FD_184071 | JGI IMG/M metagenome (GOLD analysis project Ga0209756, IMG submission 184071) | Marine viral communities from the Pacific Ocean - ETNP_6_85 (SPAdes) (version 3) | ecosystem: Environmental > Aquatic > Marine > Oceanic | place: Pacific Ocean | collected 2013-06-19
TAGCGGCTTAATCGGTGGGGTTGCTTAAGACCTTATTACCCAATTTAAGATAACAGGTAGAGATCCTGCTAAATAAAAAAATCAGAATGGTTCCCTGGAAACGGGTGGGGCGCAACAGGTTGATAAGCGCAGGGATAATCAACTATCTTTTCTAATTTGTGATAGTAAATTAGACAAACCTGTGAATGACTTGACTTTGAAGCTATTGCGGACTCCGGTTCAACTCCGGACGGGTCCACCATTTTTTTATATCTTTCTCTGCTAGGGAGATAGTTATATCTGCACGGGAGATCTACAATGAAAATAACAAGATCACAATTAAGAAGATTAATAAAAGAAGAGCTGAGTAGAGTCAATGAGGGACTTGGGCCCACACCTGCGGATCTGGCGCCGCGCTATCTGAAAGAAGAAATAGCATATTCTTTAAAGATCAGTCATGAAAAAGCCAATCAGCTTTGGAATGATATACCGGAAAATGTTAGAAACGATGTCAGTGAAAGGTGGGGTGAATCAATAGGTTACCGAATGTCCGGTCCAGATATCGCTCAGGAACTGGTCGTAGAGCTTCAGAGAGATGGACACCTTCCCAATCTTCAAGTTCACAGTAGGCCTACACCGAAATAAGTGATTTGACTCCCGCCGGGTCCACCATTTTTTATGTTTCTCAGCTAAGAAGATATTTATTAGTATGAACGAAATGAAGCTAATAATGGAAAACTGGAGAGGTTTTATAAATGAAACTAGAAATCAGGATTTTATAGATGAATTCAAACCTCTCTTAAAGCAATGGAATGAGCTTCAGGATGAATACGGTTATATAAAAACCAAAAGATACGATCCAGAGGGAAATCCATATGATCCACCAGATGCTGAGCAGACAATTGACCCTGGAGAGCTACCAGCCTATGCAAAGTCAGAATACTATGGGAAAAAGGTGCCAGAAGGTCCAGGACCTAGAAGAGCACATAATGTTCAATCAGATAGAGAGGTTGCAATTGAGAGAAAACTATTACAACTTTTTCAGAAATACGCAGATCAATCTTTCTTTCAAAACAAGGTCACTCTAGTTCATAATTTAAACTATCAAGCAGCAGCATCTAATATGTTTGGTGATACGCTGGGCCTAAAGTTTCCAAATAGCAAGGAGACACGAGAAGGGTACTTATCGCAAGAGGGGCAGAAGCATAAGGATGTAATGTCATGTCACGGATTTGTTAATAATAGGCTAGATGCTGCTGGATACGGAATGATATTAAAAGGGCATGTTATATTTGCTTCAAGGGAAGATTTAGCATCCCAAACTCTTAGAACAGCTGATCAAACAGTAAGAGACGCATATAAACACTCCGGTCTCCCAAAGAGAACAGGTCCGGGAAGAGTTCATGGAAAAGAAAGTACAGTCACATTCAGACAGAGAATTCATCAGAGAAACAGAGCGAGAGCAATTGCTGCAGGGGAAGAGCCGGAAGCTGAACTCTCGCAGGAAGATTTAAACAATATTGCCAATTACGTTGTTCTTGGCCCAGATGATGTAACAAGCAGTCAAATTGAAGAGATTCTGGTCGGAAACTGGACTATTGATGGCTGGTACTGCCACTTTAATCAGGGGCGACCATGGCCTGAGCACTTTTGGAAAAAAGCTTACGAAGTCGGAATTGACAAGCCAGTTTACTCAGTGGGAATGTCAGGAGAAAACCTCGGAGAGATAGATCTGGAAGATTACTTTGGAGAAGACTTGGAGAATATAACCACAGACAATCCAGAAGAAATGCAAAGAGATGATTTGCGAACAGCCCTTGGGGCAATGGAGTAAAAAATGGAATTGTTGGCGTCTAGAAAAGTTAGTTTAGTATGTGCAGTTGTGAATGCTGTTTGGGCATTTAACTCTTTTGTATCTGGAAGCATAGGTTTCGGATTACTAGGTGTAGCATTCTGCGCACTTTGTACAAGAAATTATCTTAGAGGTTAAAAATGGCTTTTGTTTTTACATTTCTTTTAATTGCAGGTCTTGAAATTGCAGTTGCAAATGACGATCAAGTACTAGAACCTCCTCCTGCAGAGATTCCCGAAGAGCCAGACATGTGCGTCGGATGTAACGATAAAGAAGAAGAAGACACAGGTACACCTCAGATGATCGTAGAAATAATAATAGATCCAGTTACTGGTGAGCTAAGCTATATTATAAAAGGCATTATACTTGAATAGCTTTTTATAATTTTAATTTAAATTATACACACTATAATTTTAATATAATATTCTGTGATGGAGGTGAACAATGAAGTTCTTTTTAGCTATTGCTGCACTTGGTTTTTTAGCAGGTTGCGCAGACAAGGATGAAGATACTGGTTCTGATACTGCTGAAGTAGTTGACACTGGCGACTCGTCTGAAGAGTAATTATAAAACCGCAGGGAGGCACGGGTTACAGGTGCCTCAATTTTTAACAAAGCCGCATATGCGGCGGAGGAAATATATGTTTAAGAAAATTTTGGCATGCATGTTATGCCTTGGGTTATCAACACCCGTATATGCAGATGACCACGCAGTAGGTGGCGGAGCTAGCTCTGATATGGACTGGAACACTCGGAAGGGAATCCGGTTTGGATACAATTATGCACATAAGGCCGATGAATCTGACAGGCTTCAGAGCCCTCACATGTTTGCAATTGGTTTTGAAATGCAGCAAACTATGGATGGTGATTCATGGCTCGATTTGCTTTTCATTCAGAATTTGACCATTAGTGGTTTGGACCAAAGTGTAGTACTACCTTCCGCCAATGCACTGGTTGGATTTGAAATTCAAGATGCTTTTCAACTAGCTGTAGGCGCTAACGTTACTGTCGTAGATCCTTCAGACGAGAATCACTATGTGCATCTTGTAACAGCAGTTGGCTGGACTCAAGACGCTGGAATCTTTAGTGTCCCAGTTCATCTTGTTTTCGTGCCAGATGTTAATGATTATTATAGAGTTGCAGTAACCACTGGCGTTAACTGGTAACTAATTTAAAATATTCCGCAGGGAGGCATGGGATTACAGATGCCTCACATCCTCTAGGGAGATACATTAGTATCTCTTTTTTTTGCTTCTTTGGCATGCAATTTATGGAGCATTCATACAATGTGTACCTGTCAGTATATTAACTGGAGAAAACTGGATTGCATCTGACTTAATAAGCGAATTAGAATAATTCTTGCTATTCCATATTTAATAATATGGAAACATTTCTTTTATGCCCACCTGATTACTTTAATATTGACTACTCTATCAACCCGTGGATGACAGGTGAAAAAATTGATATCAGAAAGGCAAAGCGTCAGTGGCTAGATCTAGTTGCAGCAATTCAAAATTCAGGTGGAAAAGTAAGAACAATAATTCCATCAAAAGACTATCCGGATATGGTATTTACAGCAAATGCAGGAATTGTTAAAAATAACACATTTATAATATCTTCAATGAAACATAGTGAGAGAAAAGGTGAATCATATTACTTTAGAAACTGGTTTAAAAAAGAGGAATACAATATTGTAGATATAATTCCAGGGGTATCATTTGAAGGCTGTGGTGATGCTCTGGTTCATCAGGATTCACTAATAGGTGGTTACGGTTATAGAACTGATCTCCTGGCCTTAGAAGTGGCTGCAGGGACTTTTGGCCTATCGCTTTTCGATCTCAGGCTAGTAGATCCAAGATTTTATCATCTTGACACATGCTTTTGTAAAATATCAGACAATAAGGCGATTTATTACCCAGAAGCATTTCACAAGGGTGACATAGAGAAGCTTAAGGGTGCGATAGACTTAATACCTATAGCTGAGGATGATTCAAGACTATTTATGTGTAACTCTCTTAGAGTCAATAACACTCTTTTAATTCCCACTAACCATTCTTCAATTGGAAAGACTATTCAAAATTCACTAGGGATAAAGACTCAGACTGTTAATGTCTCAGAATTTTTAAAATCTGGAGGATCAATACAGTGTTTGAGTCTAAGAATAAAAGATGAAATATAGATATCTTGTTACACAACCTCACTTGAATTCACATGGAACTCTTCATGGCGGAATACTAATGAAGTGGGTTGATGAAGCATGCGGCATGGAAGCAAGGCTTCTATCGGCAGGCGTGTGTGCAACTAGGCATATTAGAGATATTGATTTTAGAGCAACAGCAAAGATTGGGGATATTGTATCTATAGATGTGTCTATTATAAAAATAGGTAAAACGAGTATAACATACTCAGCATTTGTAAAGAATGAAATTTCCGGTGATATTGTTGCAAATTTTGAAAACGTTGTTTTTGTTCATCTTGATAAAAACAACAAAGCAACACCTCACAATATTTCTGATAAAGATTAAAAAATATAATTTGATATTTTTATGACAGAGTAGAATCTGGTCTTTCTTTTTTATTGGAATATTTATTATTCAAAGGGATAACATGAATTCAAAGTTAAAAGATCCGTGGCTGTCAATATCTGATATGATGACTGGTCTAATGATGGTATTTTTATTTATCACCGTAAGCTATTCACATATTTTAAAAAAAGAATCAGAGACTGCAGTGGAAGACGCTGTTTCTTCACATAATGATATAGAAGAGATAGTAGCTGAGATTATTGATTCGAGAATAGAGATAGCAAATGATCTACATGAAGAATTTGACAAAGATTTAGAAAAGTGGGATGCATCTATAGATGATGAAACACTAACATTTAGATTTAATTCTCCAGAAGCTCTATTCTCTGCCGGTGATGATCAGGTTAATATACTATTTAGTCAAATTATATCTGACTTCTGGCCAAGATATATAATGATATTGAATAATCATAGAGATAAAATAGCAGAAATTAAAATAGAGGGTCACACATCAAGTGAGTGGTCGTCAAATGTAACTAGAAATGAATCTTATTTTAATAATATGAAATTATCCCAAGATAGATCTAGAAATGTTTTACAAAAATGTTTTGAATATACACCTAGCGAATTGATTAATTGGTCAATATCTACAGTTACAGCAAATGGATTTTCTTTTTCAAGATTGAAGTATGATCAAAACGGTGAAGAGGATATAGTTGCTAGTAGAAGAGTTGAATTTACAATACATGTTCCAACTTCTGAAAGTATTGATGAAATAGCGGAGACATTATGATAGGAAATTACTTTGATATTATTTCTATTATTCCATTTTCTTTTGGATTAATTTGCCTAATATCTTATTTTTTAAAAAAGGAAATCGTAGATCCTAGAAAGCTTGCGTATGGTGCAACATCTACAGGAGTTTTATTAACTTTTTATGGAATCTGGATAGGACTAATTGGATTCGATGTAACAGATACTGAAGGATCTATTCCAGCTCTACTAGAAGGATTAAAGACAGCATTTGGATCATCCATTGTAGGATTGTTTACTTCACTATTTATAAATCTCATATTCGTAGATTCAAGCGATCCGGAGGAGAAGTCTCTAGATAGCATAGAAGAAGGCATCTCTCAGCTAAAAGATAGTTTAGATAATTTCACTGTAAAGCTTACTGAGTCAAATATTGAAGCACTTGGAAAAGCAGTTGAGGATCTAGTATCAGGTCTTGAAATGGGAATAAACACAGAGACCAAAGATACTATAGGAAAGTTTAAAAAATCAGTCGAGACATTGAAAGACTGGCAAGAAAAATATATGGACGAGATTATTGCTGTTACTGATGCAATGGATAAAAATGCAGTTGTAACACAAGCAACGACTGAGCACCTTACAAGAACAAATGAAGTTCTTGGTGAACTCAAACCTGTTACGGAGACAATTGCTGAAAGCATAGGATGGGTGCAAAGTGCACTTCCATCATTTAGAAAGAGAGCATCCGTAAGAAATACAGGCATTGAAAAAGAAATTTCTAATGAATTAGAAGAGGATAAGAAAAGTGATAAATAAATACGCTGAGTTTATAAAAAATAAACTAGGAATAAAAAACACCACACCTAACGTTATATACTTTGAAGATAGGGATGATATAACTGATGAAATTGAAAAATCTTTAATGGAAATTAAAGAAGTATTTGATTTTCCAACAGAAGAGATAGAAATAGCAATAGAATCTAGAAGAAAATCTAAAAAATAATATTTTGATTTATTAACTTTTTAGAAATTTTATCGAATATTCAAAATGGTAGGTTTTATCTTTGCTAATATTTTTTTCTCAATCTGACATACTCTCATCCGAGTTATTCCAAATATATCCCCTATTGACTGAAGGGTCATCGGGCCTTCTTTTGATCCAACAATGACACAATTACTACATTTTTCTAAATCTAGCCAGAATCTACACTCTTCTTTTTTACATTGGGTTTTTTTAGACCCATGAAGTTCATAACATTTCACTTTATTTTCCTTGGTATACTTTAAAAAATAATAATAAAAGGAGATCATCTTTACAATGACACACAAAAAAGTTTTTATTTTAGACACTTCTGTTCTTCTATATGATAAGAATTCAATACACTCTTTTCCAGACTCTGAGGTTATAATACCCCTTATAGTTCTTGATGAGGTAGACAGATTTAAAGAAAAAATAGGTGTCGTGGGCGAGGCAGCAAGATATGTGAATAGATATCTTGACGAGATTAGGACCAGGGGAAGCATCCACGAAGGGATTGAAATAGAGTCCGGACAGATTATAAAAGTAGAAATAAAAAATAACAATATTGTTCCGGAAGGCCTAGATCCAAAAAGCGCAGACAATAGAATAATTGGGCTAGCAGTTAAAATTTCAAATAGTAGAGATAATCAGGTAACTGTTATAACAAAAGATATAAATTTCAGAGTAAAGTGTGACGCACTCGGTATAAATTCAGAAGATTATAATAAGGATAAGATAGTATTATCTCAGTCTCAAATATATTCAGGTCAAAGAACTGTAGAAGTTCAAAAGGATGTAGTTGACAAATTCTTTTCAGGGAAAAATCTTACTGCCAGTGATATTCCCTGTGAAGATAATTTGGGAATTAATGAATTTATAATTGGAAAATCAGAAGAGGGTGGTTCTTTTATGGGAAGGTTTAATGGTGAAAATATAGTTCCTGTAAAGTTTGATCTTAATGACTTGATATCTGTATCTCCTAAAAATAAAGAGCAAAAATTTGCACTAGATCTTCTAACAGACGATTCTATTCCGATGGTTACACTAACAGGAATAGCAGGTTCTGGAAAAACATATTTAACACTGATGGCAGCAATATCTTCTCTAAAGTCTGGAAATCATGAAAGGATTATAATTACAAGAAGCATACAACCGGTAGGAAAAGATATAGGCTTTCTACCAGGTGATATGAATGATAAAATGGATCCATGGCTTTCACCGATAGCTGATAACTTTAGAGTTGCATTTAAAGATATAACATATTATAATGTAATGAGGGATAAAAATCAAATAGAGGTTGCACCGCTTTCCTTTATAAGAGGAAGAACATTTAACGATACTTTTATCATAGTAGATGAATCACAAAATTCTACTATTCATGAATTAAAGACAATTATAACAAGAGTAGGTGAGAACTCAAAGATAGTTCTTTTAGGCGATATTGAACAGATAGATACACCCTATATAGACTCTCTTTCTAATGGATTGACAGTCGTAGTTGAAAAATTTAAAAATAGTCACTTTGCTGGCCACGTTACACTTTTAAAAGGTGAGAGATCTAAAATTGCAACAGAGGCATCTAAGATAATTTAAAACTCTTTTTACTTATATTTATAGCCAAGGGTGTTTTCTATGGCTAAGGCGTTTTTTAAGAAAAAAGATAAGAATAGGTACAGAAAGGTATACCCATACCTTAGAAAGGCTCCAGTATGGGATTATTGTAGCAATGTACCAGTTGAAATGGAAGTTGGTGAAATATCATACAATGATACAAATACTGGAACATATACATTTACCAGTACATTCACAAATGCACCTATTATAACTGCTATATCATATGATGAATATAGTAATGGAACAGCAAATGTAAATGTATACATAGACTCAGTAAGTACAACTTCAGTTACACTAAATACAAGTGCAAACTTCACTGGAACAGTTCATTTTCATGCAATTAGAGTGGAGTGCCCGTGAGTTCACTAACCACCCTAGAGATGGAGACTCATAGAGTTCCATTCTCAACTTCAGATTCTGTTTCAATAACATATAACTTTTCTAAAATACCAAAGATTACAGCAACTTCAGATAATAATGTAAATGTATACCTGGAAGATGTAACTTCTACCGGATGCACAATAAGGACATCTGCAAAAATATCTGGAATAGTTGACGTTCACATTATCGGATACATAAAATAAGAGGTTAAAAAAATGGGAGATTTTAAAGCAACAGCAATGTCAGGATCACTGACAAGATTAACTGATGGTACATCTGCTATTATAGCAGGATCTAATATAACGATTGTTTCTGGCTCTGGGGGTGGAATTACAATTACATCTTCAGGTGGTGGTTCATCAGAGTGGACTTTAAATAGTACTAATCTATATCCAAATTCCCATGCAACAACTACAGTGTTAGTAGGTGGAAACAACCCTTCTGCTGCAGATATTTTACTTGGAGCAGGCGGGGGTGCAATATTCAATGAGCAAGGTGATGCACAAGATTTTAGAGTTGAAACAGCAAATAGGGAAAACGCATTAATAGTCAAAGGTGCAACTGATCAATTTTTAATTATGTCTGGTGGTGCAGCTGCATCTCCTCACGAAGCAGGTGGGCTAGACGTATCATTCTATGTGTCAGGATCAAGTACCGGAAGATCTTATACACTATCACGCGGTGTAGCATTGCTTGGCGGAGATACTGTCATATCTGGGTCTCTTACAGTTTTTAATTCTGGGTCTGATGCCGGTGGAACGATATCTGGCTCTATACATCACACATCAGGCGGTCTTTCTTATATAGTCGGCGGATCGGAAATTACAGTTGCATCTTCATCTAACGGTCAAATTACTATTAGCTCCAATGCCGGACCTCAAGAATGGACAGATGAAGGTTCACTTCTAAGACCATTTGATTCATCAGGGGTTAAGAATATAGGAATAGGCGGAACTGGTAATGCTTTAGGTGAGTACCTTGCTTCAATTCACGGAACTACAGGGAATATTCATTCAAATTATTATATAACTGCATCCATGGGATTCTCCGGATCTCTTACTAGATTGACAAATGATACAAGCTATCTTGTTGCTGGGGCAAATATCACCATAGCATCTGAGTCAAACGGTCAAGTAACTATTACTGGGACTGGAGCTGGTGCAGAATGGACAGATGAGACTGATATACTTAGGCCAGCAGATGGAGCAGGCGAAAGCGTTGGAATAGGCGCTACTGGTAATACTTCAACCTCTTATCCCATTTTTCTATCATATGATGGTGGCGCAATTTTTAACCAGACAGGGGGAAATGTTAATTTTATTGTAGAAACAGCTGGTGAGGCTAATGCATTAAAGATAAACGGGTCTGGAAATTCACTTACGATAAATGAGGGAGAAACTGCATTTGTAACTAGTATAAGAAATGCAAACGATACTGCGATTGAAGTTACAGCAGACGGTGTAACATTTAATCAGGATGGCCATCCAACAAATGACTTTAGAGTTGAAAGTAATACAAAACAAGGCGCCTTTATAGTAGATTCAGGTGCAGATGTTATAATGATGGGGACAACTAGTACATCAATATCTGGCGAAATAGTTCCGGTAGGAAGTGACGTAAGCCTCTACATGTCAGGTACAAGCGGATCAATGGGAGGAACATCAAAGGGGTCTACACTGGTTGCAGGAGATCTTCTTGTGAGTGGAACAGTTGTTCTTGGCGGAAAGAGACAGTCAAATCCAATTGAGGGCCATGCACTAGAGGTGAGTGGTTCATCTAGAGCTGGTGCAGGGTTTTCTGGAAGACTTGAGTACTTGTATGGATCATTTACATATGATATGTCAAATCCAAGGCCTAGATTTCTTCCGCTTGCAAAATCACATGAAAATCTTAGTTTTACAACAGGTAATTCTGGATCAATGGCTTCTTCGCTTTCATTTCCTCACGATGCAACAATAAGAGAAATGCGGTTAACTTTGTCAGGTGCTTCTGGAAACACTAATAATCCTGGAAATTCTCAAATAGCATTCTACACTTCTACAGGATTAACAGCAAATGTTGATTCGATTCATCAGGCATCATCAACTCTTACATTTGCAGCAGCACCGACCGGATTTGTAAGAAGTCTTTCTCCCACAATATCAATTTTAAATGATGACGGTCAGACATGGATGATAGATCTAGGCGGTGTAAACGTTAATAAGGATAGAGTTATGCTTCTTGCAATTGGTTTTACAACTGGTCCCAACACAGGAAAATTATTTCACGGATCATATACAGTAATTTTTGAATATAACGAATTTAGCTGATTACAGTATACTTTCTTAATATTTTTAGTACTATTTTACAGTATTAAAAACTTAGGAGTACATGTGTTTAACAGTCCATTTCAAAAAAATAATTCAGCATCTTTGGCTGAAAAGATTCAAAATTCTGATATAGTGTTTGTATCTGATCTTTTTGCAGATGACTATCCCGGAGGAGCAGAGCTGACAACTGCCGCTCTTATAGATTCATCTCATGAATTCAGAATTTCAAAAATAAGATCATCAGATCTTACTATGGAATTGTTATCTCAAGGCGTAGGAAAATATTGGATTTTTACAAATTTTTCAGGTATGAATATGGATTTAATACCTTCAATTATTGCAAACTTAAGATATTCAATAATTGAGTATGATTTTAAATATTGTACCTATAGATCTTCAGAAAAACATGCAGCAGCCACCGGTAGCGAATGTGATTGCATTGCAAGCCCAACTGGAAAAATGATATCTGCTTTTTTCTATGGGTCAAATTCTCTATTTTGGATGTCAGAAGGGCAAAAAAACAGGTATGAAAAGCTATTCCCATTCCTATCTAGAAAAAAATCTATAATTTTAACTTCAATGTTTTCACCAGAGTTTTTTAAGTTTATTTCAGAAAATGCTGATATCGAAAAAAGTGAATCATATATCATTGTTGGAAGTGATTCTTGGATAAAGGGTGTAGATGATTCAATTGATTATTGTGAAAAAAATAATCTTGATTATGAAGTAGTATCTGGTGTAAGCCATAGAGAATTACTTGTAAAAATGTCTGAGTCAAAAGGTCTAGTTTTTCTTCCAAGGGGTGGAGATACTTGTCCAAGAACAGTCATAGAGGCAAAGCTTCTCGGGTGTGAACTTATAATAAATGATAATGTTATGCATAAAGATGAGCCCTGGTTTAGCACAGATGACAATAGAGAGACTGTAGACTGGTTAATGTCAGGACCATCAAGATTCTGGGAAGAGATCAACAGAGAGGTACATAGATGCCCTACAATAAGCGGATATACAACAACACTAAACTGCATAGATCAAAAATATCCATTTGAAGCAAGTATTAGATCAATGCTAGGATTTTGCGATCAGGTCGTTATCGTCGATGGAGGATCTACTGATGGAACAATTGAAGTACTTAATGATCTAGCAAGTGAAGATAGCAGAATACTTGTTCACGTTCAAAAAAGAAATTGGGATTCTAAGAGATTTGCTGTTTTCGACGGACTTCAGAAAGCCCTCGCAAGAGCTATGTGCACTAGTGAGTTCTGCTGGCAGCAAGATTCAGATGAAGTTGTACATGAGAGAGACTTTCTCAAAGTTAAAGATTTGTCAAAAAAATTGCCAAAGAGTATGGATTTAATAGCGCTTCCCGTATTGGAATTCTGGGGATCACAGGGAAAGCTAAGGATAGATGTAAATCCATGGAAATGGAGAATGTCTAGAAATAGACCGCACATTACACACGGAATCCCGAGAGACCTCAGATGCTTTGACTCTGATGGTGAGCTATATTCAAAACCAGGATCAGATGGTTGTGACTATGTTAGATCAGATACATATGAGCCAATTCCATTTGTTAACTTTTACACAGCTGAGGCAAACACTGCAAGAGAGCTTGCATTAAACGGAGATCCAGAAGCAATTAAGGTGTACTCAACATGGATGCAGCAAATGGTTGACTCGTTACCCTCGATAATACACTATTCCTGGTATGACATAGAAAGAAAAATTAACACATATAAAAATTACTGGTCAAAGCACTGGCAAAGCTTGTATGATATAGAGCAAAGCGATACTTCAGAGAACAATATGTTTTTTGATAAACCATGGTCTGAAGTCTCAAATAAAGAAATAAAAGAAATGGCACTAAAGCTTGAGACGACACTGGGTGGATGGATTTTTCATTCAAAAGTTGATTTTGATAAACCAACACCGTGGATACCTGTAAATGAAGGTATCCATCCAGATACAATCAAAGGCTGGTTGAAGTGAGAGTTTTATTTATTATCCCGTGTTTTAATGCAGAGTTAAATTTAGAAAATATAGGTTCAAGCCTAGTATCTCAAACATCTGATAGTTGGGATGCTATAGTGATAGATGACATGTCAAAGGATGAAACATTTTCCAAGGCTAAGTCATTTAGAAAAGATAAGTTCACAGTTGTCAAAAATAGTGAAAAGAAATATGCGCTAAGAAATATAGTTGAAGCTGCGCGAGAATTTGAAGATTTAGATGATATTATCATAGCTGTCATAGATGGAGATGACTATCTTTGCAATGAAAATACAGTAAAGATACTAATAGATGAATATAAAAATGGTCATGATGTCGTCTGGACGGCACATAGATGGGATGTAAACAATATGAATATATCAAAAGCGATACCAGATCATGTAGATCCCTATTCATGGCCGTGGTCGTCATCTCACTTAAGAACATTTAAAGCATCACTATTGACAAAAGTAAGTGATAAAAATTTTAAAGATAACTTTGGCAACTGGTTTAAAAGAGGATATGATCAAGCATTGATGCTTCCAATTCTAAAGGTTTGCAATTCTAAAAAATATGTAGATGAAGTTTGCTATGTATACAATATAAACTCAGTATCTTTACCATTTAGAGATTATGAAGAGACAACTCAGATATCTACAATTAATATAGTAAGAGCCAGAGGGTTTCTAAAGTGAGGATTGATAAACCCTGGGGGTATGAGATAGTATGGGCACATACAGATTCCTATGTAGGAAAATTGTTACATATAAACTCTGGCCACAGGCTTTCTAAGCAGTACCATCAAGTAAAAGAGGAAACTGTCTATGTTTTAAAGGGAGTTCTATACAATTACGAAAAAGATGGATCTGTTGTAAAAATTATGCCAGGAAATTCTTTTCATGTTAAACCAGGCCAAATTCATAGATTCGGTGCAAATGAATCACATGTAGAGATCATAGAGGTTAGTACACCACATCTTGAAGACGTTATTAGAATAGAGGATGATTACAATAGATGAAAATATTTCCAAATAACTTCAATCCGTCCTCTGATTCAGGGCCAAATTCATTTACAAGGGGCCTCCTTGAAAAAATAGTTAATGAATACAATGCATCAATAGCAATAAATAGAAAAAATGCTGATGTCGAGTTTTGCCTAATTGAATCAAATATTAAAAAAGAAATACCAAGGCTGACCAGGCTGGACGGAATATACTTTAATACATCTCAGGATTTTAACTTTTTAAACGACAAGATAAAAGATACATATGAAACCTCTGATGCAGTTATATTTCAATCAAACTTCAACAAAGATCTTATTCAATCATGGTTTGGTGATCATAAAAATGGTCACGTAATAGTAAACGGTGCAGATCAGGAAAAAATAGATAAAATTGACAAAGCAGATCTTTCACATACATTTGGTGATAGAAAGATATGGATGTGTGCCTCTTCATGGAGACCACATAAGAGATTGAATGAAAATATTAGATATTTTATTGAAAATTCAGACAATGATGACGTTCTTTTAATTGCAGGTAAGGGAGCATCTAAAAATGATTTTCTAGGATACGAAAATGTAATAAATAAAAGGGTCTTTTATATAGGGCATACTTCATGGGAAAGCCTTGTATCTCTTTATAAGAGATCCTCTACATTTATTCATCTTGCATTTCTAGATCATTGTCCAAATGTTGTTGTTGACGCAGCAGCATCAGGTTGTGAAATAGTTTGTGCAGGATCAGGCGGAACAAAAGAGATTTATTCAAAAAAAATGACAGTTGTTGAAGATATTGACTGGGATTTCTCGCCTCTTGATTTGTATAACCCACCTATTTTAAACTTTGAAAATAAAATAAAAACTAGCTCTTCTATAGGATATAATTTATCTGATTCTGCAGAAAAATATTTTAAAATTATGGAGACACTAAGTGAAAAAAGTAAGACATTACAATGATTATGATGACTATATAGAATTTCAATCTAAAAAAACAAAAGATCCTGTAAAGAGAGAGAAATGGCTCGGCCCAGAGTGGAAGCTAAAAATAGACGGCTTTAAAAAAGAGTTTTCAAAATTTGGAACTCTTATAAATCAAGATACATCTGCACTGTGTATTGGTGCAAGAACAGGTCAAGAGGTAGTCGCACTTCTAGAAATGGGAGTTAAGAGTGTAAAAGGTATCGACATTGTTCCACACGAACCACATGTTGAAATTGGAGATATGCACAATCTATCATTTAAAGATAATGAGTTTGATTTTATCTATACAAATATTATAGATCACTCTATAGATCCGCAGAAAATGATTGATGAAATTGAAAGAGTTCTAAAGCCTGGTGGGTACTTCTTTTTACAATGTCAAGTTGGAATAGATCAAGATGAATATACTGAATTTGTTATAGAGAATCCGATATATGATATTTTAACACTTACAAATAGAACATTCTGCGTAGTTTGTCAACCAATAGATAGAAACTTTGCCGGAATGAACTTTGAGTTTGTTTTTACAAAATCTTCTGAGTTGTCTAGGTTATATGAAAAATATGGATCTATAGGAACAATTGAAATTCCAAAAGAGTATGAAAAGCTTTGGGATGATATAAACTTAAAAATTCAAGAAAATAAATTAGATTCTTCAAATATTATATCTAACAAAAATAGAGAAGAAATACTTTCCAAGCTAAAGAAAAGAGGGTACTATCTTACAAGAATTGCTGAAGTGTTTAATTGTAAAAATATAGCAGAAGTTGGAACTGCAGAGGGCTGGCAATATTTCAATTTCTGTAAATATGTAGATGATAATTTTAAAGAAGAGGGTTTTGTTTCAACATGCGACCCGAGAGATGTTAGAAATAAAGAGTACATTGAGCTATACAATGATAAAAGATTTTCCTACTTTAAGGGAACAAGCAGAGATATGTCAAAACACATAAGCGACTGTGATCTTTTTTATGTAGACGGACTTCATGATGAGGGAACTGTTGTAGCTGATGTCATAAATCTAGAAAATTGTCAATCTAAGGATAGAAAGCCTATATGGATATTTGACGACTTTGATGAAAGATTTGGATGTATAAATGATATATTTTCTCTATGTCAAGCATCAAGAATGTTTAAGATCTACAGTGTTGGAAAAACTGCTAGTGGAAAACCATCACATCAAGCAATCATTTCAGGATATTTTCAAGGAAAGAAAGAAGAGTGAAGGTAGATTTTTTTACAGAAAATCCTAGTGATAATATAGGATCCTATAGAATATGGGTCAAAGATATATCTATGACTCTAAACAATGCTGGCCATGTATCAAGAATTTTGAATGCAGGAGACAAGGTTACAGATATTGACTCTGATGTTGTAATACTTGGAAAGTCGTGCTATAAACTAGCATCAAAGATAAGAAAAATATTTAAAAATTCAAAAATTGGCGCAATCAACATACCGTGTGATTATTACAATGAAGATATAGATTTTGTTATAGCTGGATCTCCTGAAGAATATATTTCAATGAGCAGCTATGAAAAAGTTTTTATATACCCATTAATTGAAAGAAAGTTTGAAAATCTAGATATTAAAAATCACGTTGAAAGTGACATTATAAAATTCTGCTTCCATGGTCACTGGCCACACTTGGCAAAATTTGCACCATATCTATCAGCAGCTATAGATAAATATCATGAAAATATTAAGGAATGCGAGCTTCATATTATCACTGGTGAGATTGATGACTATAGCACACATCCCATGCTACCAAAGAAAGCTAAAATTATATCATACAATTATAATGATATAGACTTTACAAAAGTTGTGGGAAATTGTGATATTGGAATTGTTCCAAATATCACTGATCTAAAACATCATGTACCAGGGCTAAGAGGATCAGAGATGCCCGCATACGGGCTATATAAAACAGATTTCAATATCAGATTTAAAAATAAGACAAATGCAGGAAGATCTTATGTTTTCTACCAGCACGGTATTCCCGTTATCCATGATCTAAGCCCAAGCAGCTTTGACTTTATGGGAAGAACTGGAAACTATACCTGTGCACATGATGAAAATTCATATCTTAGAGAAATGAAAAAATTGACAAATCCAGACTATAGAAATAAAATTTCAAAAATTAATAAAGAAATATTTGATAGGGATTTTAATGCTGTAAATCATGTTAACAATATGATAGAATTTATAAAAAATGAGGTAATTAATGAATAATAAAGTTGCAGAAAAAGGATATCTTTACATAGCATACGGTGAAGCGTTTACAAAAGAGGCGCTTCTTTCAATAGAGTCACTAAGAAGGTTTACAAACTTGCCAATTGCTTTGTTTACAGATCAACCAAGGGATATGATTGGTGACAAAGTAGAGTTATATGCGCAGATTCAAGCAAATCATCTAAGAGCAAAAGTAGATTACATGGATCAGTCTCCATTTATAAATACTGTTTTTCTTGATAGTGATACTGTGATAGTAAGAAATTGTGATGACATGTTTGACTTACTTGAAAGATTTGATGTTGCAATTGTAAATGACTATGCTAGAAAGAGAAAGAAATATTCAGATATAGTGCCAGAGTATGGAGAGATACCATATGCTTTCTCTGAAGCAAACTCTGGTGTTATTGCATTTAATAGTTCTACTAGAACACAGACGTTCCTAAAAATGTGGAAAGAGTATTTTTATAAGTACTTTAGAGAAACAAACGGCTGGGATCAGATTAGTTTTAGGATATCTTTGTGGAAAAGCAACGTAAGAATTCATCATATGCCATTTGAATATAATGTAAGAAGCTCTGAAAATAGAGAAAAGCAAAGAAAGTATAAGCATGAATTTGGTGAAGACCACATGGAGTCTAGAATAGTTCATATACATTATGACAGTGAAATTCATAGAGGCGAGTTTAATATAGATAGTCTTGATGAGCTAGAGAAAATAGTCCTTGAGAAAGCGATTGACTACTAGAATGTCAATTAATTTTCTATCCAGCCTTCTAAATAACAAAGTTGTTTCAATTGTAGGCCCAGCGAAATATATGACTGATAGCGGCCTGGGCGAAGAAATTGATAAATCAGATACAATTGTTAGAATTAATAGATCATATGAGTCTATAGAGAAATATAGTCAAGATATTGGGTCAAAGACAGATATTCTATATTCATGCCTAATTGAAAAACCAGCCAATGCAGGTATATTGGATATAGATGTATTTAAAAATAATGGAATAAAGTATATTTGTGCACCTCCGGCTTCAGACATGAAGGGAATGTCAAATGCAACAAGACTTCACAATCTAATAGATGTTGAAAAAGTAACAAAAATTTCAAATGAAATACCTGTAAGGGTAGTAGATCATGAATTCCACAATCAACTTGCAAAAGCTGTACAGTGTAGACCAAATACTGGATTTATGGCAATATATGACTTGCTAAGATTTCAACCAAAACTTTTGAAGATATATGGATTTAGCTTCTACTTAGACGGATTTATAAAAGGTGTAAAAGAAGGAATAAAAGAAGAGCAAAACAAGACACAAGAGGAATTTACAATTCAATGTTTCAACTCTAAGAGACATATTCAAAAAAATATGTGGGAATTCGCAAAATCAACACTTTTAAATAATGAAAATGTATACGTAGATAATACACTGATGGAGATATTAAACATGAAATCTCTAAACAGAGATGACTTTGAAAAGAGATAGCATAGTTGAAGATTTTTATACCAATAAAGAAAAACTCTCAGAGGGTAAAAGAAAAAAATTTTAGAAATTTTTTAAATGAACCTCTTTATAAACATACACTCTTAAAGTTAAAAGATTTTAATGTATTTGTTGATACTGACTCTGAAGAAATTCTCAGTGAAATAGAATCAGATAGTAGGCTATTTCATGTAAACGGTATTCGAAGAAGAAAAGATCTCGTCGGTGATACAGTCTCAGTTTGTGATCTAGTATCTAGCTGGATAGCAGAATATAAAATACAGGGAAATATCTGTCAGATTCATGTTACATCACCGTTTTTAAAAGTAGAAACTCTTTTCAAGGCAATGTCTAAAATAAGCAAAGGTTTTGACTCTGTTGTATCTTGTAATGAAATTCAAAGCAGATTATGGAGAAACGAAAGTTACGGATTTTGTCCAGTTAATCACAATCCTGCACTTCTTGAGCAGACGCAAGATCTTCCTTTCTACTACGAAGAGAATTCTTTATTTTATATCTTTGATGCAGACTATTTTTCAAAAACAAATATGAGAATTGGTAAAAATCCATTCTTCTATAAATGCACATTTCCAGAAAATATAGACATAGATACAGAAGATGATTGGGAAAAATCATTATTAATTAGTGAGAAATATTAATGAAATTAGCATGGCAGCAGATACCATCTACAATTATATCTGATATACTTTCACAAAACTGTCTAGATGGTGTAGTAATAGACACAGAGCATGGTGGGTTTAACACAGAGACACTTTGTGCATGTATCCAGGTGGTAACCTTAAACAAAAAGAAGTGCTTTGTAAGACTGACAGAGATCAATAGACATATGGCAAGAATATGCCTAGATACCGGATGTGATGGTTTGATATTTTCTACAATTGAGTCACCTGATGATGCAATAAAAGTAAGAGAGATATCTATATATCCAAAAAATGGCGGGAAAAGAGGTCTGGGCCTAGTTCGTGAAAATCTCTGGGGTTTAAAACAACTAGTTAGAAAATCAAACCCAATCCTTATAGCACAAATAGAAACAGTTGAAGGTGTCAATAATATTGAGAGTATATTCAATAGTGATATTTTTAATTTTTATATGATAGGACCATATGATCTTTCTGCTAGTGTTGGAATGCCAGGCGATTTTGAATCACAGGAGTATTCTAAAGCTATAAACACTATTAAAGATATAGTCCCAGTAAGTAAGCTTGCAGTTCATATTCCAAATAATGTAAAAAATGAAAAGAAGAAATATAATGATTATGGTATAATTGCAATGGGAATGGATACAATATCAATAATTGAATATTACAAGGAAATAGAGAATGCTTAATTTTGAAAATATCGGTGAAAGATTTATAGAAGTAGTTCACAACAGGATCATTGATGACAAATAAATTGTCAAACATTGTTGTTACAACATCTCCGTACGGGTCAAAAAATAGCGATCCCCGAGAATTGCTGGAACGTCTGTGTCTAGACAATAATATGAAAGTCTCGTACAATGAAACGGGAAGAAAATACTCACGAGAAGAGCTCTTACAAGTACTTCAGGATAAACGTCCTGAAATTATTGTTGCCGGAACTGAAAAATATGACGTCAGCATTTTAGACACATGCCCAAATCTTAGGATGATATCCAGAGTAGGAATTGGTCTAGATTCTGTTGATTTAGATGAATGTAAAAAGAGAGGAATATGTGTAACGTATACACCAGATGCTCCTACTAATGCAGTCGCAGA